>ERZ1023282.213-NODE-213-length-31991-cov-4.536792_pt1 | contig 31991 bp, 26 predicted proteins | sample MGYA00521262_ERZ1023282 | MGnify/ENA primary metagenome ERZ1023282 (study PRJEB32759, sample SAMN07749867) | skin metagenome | biome: transportation; feature: city; material: polyester macromolecule | host: Homo sapiens | place: Hong Kong:KT line | collected... | reverse complement strand
CATCCACGCGCCAGTTTTGAAGGTGACGCGAACGCCTTTGGACTGATCGCCGATCAGACGGCGGAAGGCCGAGATGCCGAGAATAAGGAATGCAACGGTCAAGCCGCTGGCGAGGAGCATATGCACCAAACGGTAGGGCATGGACGGGTTGAAAATGATAGCCCACCAGTCAGTGGCATGCACGATCCCGTCGCGCAGTTCAAAGCCGGTTGGTGTGTGCATCCAGGAATTCAGGACAAGGATCCAGAACGCGCTGACTGTGGTTCCGAACGCGACGAGGAAGGTCGCAAGCGTGTGCAGCCAGTTCGGAACACGCGACGCACCGAACAGCATGATCCCAAGGAAAGCTGCCTCAAGGAAGAAGGCTGTCAGAACTTCGTATGCGAGCAACGGTCCAGCGACATTGCCGACCGTTTCCATAAAGCCCGGCCAATTGGTGCCGAACTGGAAGCTCATCGTGATGCCGCTTACAACGCCGAGGCCAAAGGACAGGGCGAAAATCTTCACCCAGAACATGTATGCCGCCATCCAGCGGTCATCGCCGGTCGCATTGAACCTCAGTTTGAAGAACAGGAGCACCCACCCCAGCCCGATGGTGATCGTTGGGAACAGGATGTGGAACGAAATGTTGGCCGCGAACTGAATTCGGCTGAGAAGAAGTTCTTCCATGGCTCTTTCCCGGCCCGAAGGCCTGGTTGTGGTTGAATACTGAGCCATCATATGGATGAGGGATTTCACTTACTCAATGTGAAACCGGCGAAGTGCGGCGACACGCCATGCGGCAGCCGGTCACATGCGATTTTTCAACGCTGCCGTCGCCCCTTCAGATGATCCGCCACCAAAACCTGCGCAAAGCCAAAACAAATAACGCTACGTTATTTTTAACTTTCCTGTGAACAGATATTGCGCATAGACTGATCAAGTATGCTGAAAATTTCTTCCGCGATACAACCGCACGTACCCATCACCTCACAGATTGCGAGGCTTCATGCGTTATTCATTTATCTCCAGACGGTTAAAAGTGATTGCACTTTCAATCGCCTCCCTAGCCGTGGCAGGGATTGCCCCGATATCGGCTCAGGAAACCAAACCCAACATCCTCGTCATTTGGGGTGATGATGTGGGTCAGTCCAACATCTCTGCCTACACAATGGGCTTGATGGGCTACCGCACCCCGAATATCGACCGCGTCGCCAATGAAGGCATGATATTCACCGACTATTACGGCGAGCAATCGTGTACGGCCGGCCGCTCGTCATACATCATGGGTCAAAGCGTGTTCCGCACCGGTTTGTCGAAGGTCGGCCTGCCCGGCGCGGATCTCGGCATGCAGGAAGAAGATCCGACCATCGCTGGTCTTTTGAAGGCCGAAGGCTACGTGACCGGGCAGTTTGGCAAAAACCACCTGGGTGACAAGGACGAACATCTGCCAACCAATCACGGCTTCGATGAGTTCTTCGGCAACCTTTATCACCTGAACGCTGAGGAAGAGCCTGAAAACGCCGATTATCCGGGCGATGTCATCATGCCGGACGGGCGCACCTTCCGTGAAACCTTCGGTCCCCGCGGTGTCATCAAGTCATCGGCGGACGGGACAATCGAAGACACCGGCCCACTCACCAAGAAGCGTATGGAAACGGTGGATGAGGAAACACTTGCCGCAGCTGTGGACTTCATCAAACGGGCGCATGAGCAAGGTCAGCCTTTTTATGTCTGGTGGAACGGGACACGGATGCACTTCCGCACCCATGTGAAGCCGGAAATGATGGATCAGGCGAGTGACATTGCCGGCCGGACAGTCGATGAATACACCGCTGGCATGATCGAACATGACATGCATGTCGGCCAGCTTCTGGACCTGATCGACGAACTTGGCATTGCCGACAACACCATCGTTCACTATTCCACCGACAACGGCCCGCATTACAACACCTGGCCGGATGCCGCAGCGACGCCGTTCTTCGGCGAAAAGAACACCAACTGGGAAGGCGGTTGGCGTGTTCCGTCCATGGTCCGCTGGCCGGGCAAGATCGAAGCGGGTTCCGTGTCCAACGAGATCATGCACCACATGGACTGGTTGCCGACTTATCTGGCCGCAGCCGGTGTTCCTGACATCAAGGAACAACTCAAGGACGGCGGTGTGCAAGCGATCGGACGCGAGTACAAGGTCCATCTGGACGGTTACAACTTCCTCCCTCACCTGCTTGGCGAAGAAGCCAAGGGACCGCGTCAGGAGATCTTCTATTTCTCTGACGATGGGGATCTGACCGCTCTGCGGTATGCCGACTGGAAGATGATCTTCATGGAGCAAAAGGCCTACACAACGCTGCGGGCCTGGATCGAGCCGTTCACCCCGTTGCGTGTCCCGCTGATCTTCAACCTGCGCCGCGACCCGTATGAGCGGTCTTACAGAACGTCAAACACATACTACGACTGGTTGATCGACCGGGTGTATCTGCTTGTGCCTGCGCAGCAGTACGTTGCGAATTTCCTGGCTACTTTCCAGGAATTCCCGCCACGCCAGAAAGCGGCCAGCTTCTCGCTGGATCAGGTGATGGACAAACTTACGACGCCAAGCGGTGCTCAATAACAACTAGATAGACAAAATGGGGCGTCGTAGGATGTCCCATTCTCTTACCCGTTGAGGACAAGACAGTGCCAGACATCAAAGACATCGTGGATGAACTCAAACAAACCCGCGACGAAGTCAAACTGAAAATCCATCTTGGCAGCAAAGAGCTCCAGGAGGAATGGGACGAGCTGGAGAAGAAGTGGGACAGTTTCGAGGCTGAAGCGAAACTTGGCGAATCCGCGCAGAACATCAGTGAAGCCACATCTTTGCTCGGAGATGAGCTTTCCAAAGCCTTCAAGAAAATCAGGTCTGCGCTTTAGTCATGCAGATGCGTTGGTTGCTTGTTGGGATCCTGGCAGCGAGTGCCGCCATTTCGTCTCAAGCCGAAGCCCAGGAGCATCCAAAGCTCGTCTTGCAGATCACCGTTGATCAGCTGCGCGGTGACCTGATCGACCGGAACATTGCGCACTTTGGAGATACTGGGTTCAAACGCCTTCTTCAAAACGGCATCTATTATACAAACGCCCATCACAGGCACGCCAACACAGAGACAATAGTCGGCCATACCACACTGGCGACAGGCACCGATCCCGCCGTTCACGGAATGGTAGCCAACCTCTGGTTCGACCGGGCGACCGGCAAGCCGTTTTACAACGTTCAGGATCCTGATTATCCGCTGCTGGCGAAGTCCGGCGTAGATCAGGCTACCGAAATCGATCCGACCCAGCGGGCTGCGACATCTGATGGACGCTCCCCTGCGTCAATCTTGTCATCGACCCTGTCTGATGAAATCGCGATCGCGAATGCAGGCGTTTCCAAGATATTCGGGGTGTCCGTCAAGGATCGCGGTGCCATCTCTATGGCTGGTCACGCCGGAATAGCCTACTGGTTCTCAAAGAGCGACGGCCGGTTTGTCACGTCCACCTACTACATGGACACCTATCCAGACTGGGTCAACGCCTGGAACGACGCCGGGCATGTTCTGGCCTACGCCTATACAGACTGGGAGCTGTCTGACCCTGAACAAACCTATCGGTTTACTGCGTTCGATGATGCGGAATGGGAAACCGACTTTCCCGGATTTGGCCGCACGTTCCCCCATCCGTTCGGAGCATGGGACAGCAAGTACTATACGACGTTTTTAACGCTCAGTCCGGCGGGCGACGAGTTGACGGCATTGTTCGCCAAAACACTCATCGACAAGGAGGGTATCGGTACAGACGATGTGACCGATTATCTCTCGGTCAGCTTTTCATCGACTGATTATGTTGGCCACATTTTCGGCCCATCCAGCCTGGAGGCCGAGGACAATCTGCGCCGTCTTGATAAAACCATTGGCCAACTGCTGGACAATGTGGATCAAAAGATCGGTTTGGAACATACCCTGGTGGTTTTGTCCGCAGACCACGGTGGCGCGGAGGTCCCAGGCTACCTGGAGTACCTTGGCATTCCGGCGGGCTATTTCAGTTTTGATGACATAGACAAGGACCCCGCCGCAAAAGCCCTGATTGCTGAGTTTGGGGTCGCGCAGGAGCTTATTTCCTCCTTTTCACAGCCCTACGTCTATCTCAACGAACAACTGATCTCGGACAAAGGATTGAAGAAAGCGGACGTTGCCAGAGCTCTCGCGAGAGAACTGCAAAAGATGCCGGCCATTGCCTACGCAATATCCAGCGAGGATCTCGCAAGTGCAGCGATTGCCAAGACAACGGTCAGCGATGCAGTGCTGGCGAATTTTCATGCCTCACGGTCCGGCGACGTTTACGTCGTATTTGAACCGCACTGGTTTGTGGGTGATTTTGACGGGCTTCACGTCGCCTCTCACCATGGATCTCCCTGGACCTATGATACGCATGTCCCGATCATCTTTTCCCGGCCGGGGATGAAGACAAGCCGCATACCGGCGCGGGTTGAAACAGTCGACCTTGCGCCAACCCTTGCCGCCTACTTGAGGATCAAGGCTCCCAGCGGCGCTCGTGGCAAGATCCTGGATGAGGTCGTCCACTCCCAGTAAGTTCTTAGTTCAAGCGCGGACCGCTCGATGACAGCATCACCTCAACGCATCCAAAACCTCAAGACCTGCATACGGCAATCGATCATCGGCCAAGAACATGGATGTGGAACGGCGGACAGCGTTTCCATGGAAGCTGGACAACTGAAAAAAGACAGCACTTCCAAGTTGCTCGTTTCAGCGTTTCTGGGACTGTCGGTTCTTGTTTTGGCACCCAGTTCTGCCTCTAGAGCAAACGGTGATTTCGTTTTACTGGACGGTGGAACGTTCACGATGGGCTCGAACGAGCACTACCGTGAAGAGGCAATTGAGCGGCAAGTTACGGTCAGCCCCTTTCAAATCAAGAAAACCGAAGTCACCAATGCCGAGTTCCGGGCCTTTGTCGAGGCGACCGGCTATGTCACCACCGCCGAGCGGGATCTGGATCCCGCAGAAAACCCGAACCTTCCCAAAAACCTGTTGCGTGCAGGATCGATGGTGTTTGCCCAACCGCCCGGCAAGGTGGACCTGACAGACTTCCGCGTTTGGTGGCGGTATGTTCCAGGCGCAAATTGGCAACATCCAGAAGGCCCCGGCAGCTCGATTGAGGATATGGACGACCACCCGGTGGTCCAGATCTCGCCAGAAGACGCCCGCGCCTACGCCAAGTGGGCCGGCGGCCGATTGCCGACGGAGGCGGAATGGGAATTTGCCGCTCGGGGCGGCATCGAGGGCGCGGAATACACCTGGGGTGACGGCTATGATCCGGGGCAAGGCTGGAAGGCCAATACATGGCAGGGCCTCTTTCCAAGTGTCGACACCAAGGAAGACGGCCATCACGGAACAGCTCCCGTCGGCTCCTTTCCTCCTAATGCATACGGCCTATACGACATGGCCGGAAACGTTTGGGAGCATGTCTCCGACTGGTGGGTGCCTGGACACCCGGAAATTGCCGCAACCGACCCGGACGGGCCACCAGAGATCCTGGCAGCCAGTTTCTCTCATCCAAGTGTTGGAGCAATGAATGTCGTCAAAGGCGGATCCTGGCTTTGCGCTCCATCCTATTGCCTGAGATACCGACCCGCCGCCCGCCAGAATGCAGAACGCAGCCTTGGCACAAACCACATCGGGTTTCGCATCGTGAAAGATGTAGAAGCTTCAAAAGAGGGTCAGCTCAAATGAGTGGGTCAATAACGATAAACCGAGTGTTCCAAACGAACATGGGGCGCGCAGGCCGGCGTCGGCTATCACTTCAACGAGCGTTGGGCGATGCATCTGCATTACAAGGCGACCGGCGTGGACTATGACAACGGAAATTCCGGCACAGACGCATTTTCCTATGACACCGTCACGCACGGGCCGATGGCCGGCGTCGCCTTCCGTTTCTAGATAACCGCTGCAGAGTTTTGTCGGCCGACTGCACGCAGTCGATCGATCCCGGCCGTCTTACAGACGAATGACGTATTCCTTGGTGGTGGTTTCCAGAACTTCCCAGGCGCCGGAAAACCCTGGCCGCAGGATAAAACCGTCTCCAGCTTTCACGTGATGCTCCTGCCCGTCCGAGTCTGTCAGGACAGAGTGGCCATCGAGGATGCGACAGTATTCCCATTCGTCATACTGGATCCGCCATTTTCCCGGCGTGGAGCGCCAAATGCCGCAATAAAGACCATCGCGCTCTTCGACGTTCCAGGTGGTGAATTCAGGTGATCCTGATATCAACCGGTCCGGCGCTGGAGCATCGGTTTCTGGAGCGGCGGCATCTTGAGACAAGCGGCAGAAAGTGTCGGTCACGGGAGCTTTCCTTCAAACAAACGCCCGTATTTCATACACCGGCCGGTAACAGTTCGCCCGGATTTCTTCATCCGAGCCCTCACTCAACGACGCATATGCGTCGAGGTTCTGCTCGGTAGAGTTTAAGCCGCCGAGAACGGCACCAGCCGTTTGGTGTCTTCATCCCATAGTGCCAGATGCGCACTTTTCAGGCTTTCCCAAATGGTCAGCTTATTGATGGAGGCAAGCTCCGGCTTCCCTGCCATGCATTCCTGCAAACGGTAATTCGGAATGTGACTGCAAAGATGGTGGATGTGATGCAGGCCAATGTTGCCTGTGAACCAATTGAGGATCGCTGGCAACTCATAATAAGACGAGCCGAGGATTGCCGCGGTTTTCCGGTCCCAAACACCATCACGCGACCAATGTGTCTCTTCAAACTGGTGCTGGATGTAAAAGAGCCAGACACCTGCTGCGGCTGACAGCACCACGATCGGTGCAAAAACGAGCACGAAGTGCACCCACCCCATGAAGAACGCGAGCGTGCCGTAGACGGCAACAATGGCAAGATCCAACAGGAGCACGCTGGCTGTCATCCTCCAGGACGGACGCTGAACAGTGAACGGGAGCCGCTGGATAATCAGAAAGTGCAGAACACCGCCGACGAATGTCATGAAAAGCGGATTCCGATAGATCCGGTACCAGACGCGTTTGTGAAGCGGCAGAGACCGGAATTCCTCAACCGTCAGCGTGTCAATGTCACCAAAGCCGCGCCGGTCAAGGTTGGATGATGTCGCATGGTGAAGCGCATGCGCCCGCTGCCAATACGCATAGGGTGTCAGCGTCAGGATGCTCATCAGCCGCCCGGTCGTATCGTTAGCCGTTTTGGACGAGAAGAACGATCCGTGGCCGCAGTCATGCTGAATGATGAACAAGCGGACAATCAACCCGGCGGTCGGGACAGATAGGGCCAGCGTGATCCAATAGCTGATATCAACCGCGGCATACATGGCGGCAACCAGAGCAACGAACAATGGCACGGTCGTAAGAACCTGGAAAACAGCAGTTGCGTTGTTCGGAGTGCGATACTGCTCGCAGTGTTCGACAAGGTCCTGAATCTGGCTCGGATGCACTGGGATATCCCGTTTTCTTCTTTTCGGGAGTATTCCCTTACGTGCGTGGTGACAGACTGAGCGTGCTGGGTCAATGCAGACGGCAACTAATGCGTCTTTTTGCTCAGTAAATGGTTTTCAATTTCCTGTTTCTTCGCCGATAGGTTCGCTTCGGAAGGAGGAACAACCCTTTCCATATGTCCGTCTGAAGCAGACAGCGAATCTCCTTCAAAAAACGGAACCTCGGTTATTGGCGCTGTGGGGTCGAAAGCAAACGATGTGGCAACTATATAGCGACGGTAGACATTCACCGACCGGATTTCGCCCTAATGACCACACAGCCACCTGCTTTTCAGTTCGACAACACATACGCCCGGGAACTTCCCGGGTTCTACGTCGAGTGGCAGGGCGCGGCCGTGCCGGACCCGAAGCTGGTCCTTCTAAACTCCTCGCTCGCCGGTGAACTCGGTCTTGATAGCGCGGCGCTTGCTGCTTCCCAAATGGCGGCTGTCTTTGCTGGCTCGGCAAGTCCTGAAGGGGCTTCTCCCCTCGCACAGGTCTATGCCGGTCATCAGTTCGGCGGTTTTTCGCCTCAGCTTGGCGATGGCCGGGCCCTCTTGATTGGCGAGGTGATCGATCAGGAAGGTCATCGCCGCGACATTCAACTCAAAGGCTCCGGCCGGACACCGTTCTCACGCGGTGGCGACGGCAAAGCGGTGATTGGCCCGGTCCTGAGGGAATACATCCTCGGCGAGGCCATGCACGCGCTCGGTGTGCCAACAACACGTGCGCTTGCGGCCGTGACAACCGGCGAAATGGTCCAACGTGAAGGCCTAAAACCTGGCGCCGTCCTTACCCGTGTAGCATCCAGCCATTTGCGGGTCGGGACATTCCAATTCTTTGCGGCCCGAAGCGATACAGACAAGGTGCGGCAACTGGCGGACTACTCCATCGCGCGGCATGACCCGGACCTCCCAGACGCTGACGATCGATATCTTCAATTCCTTGCCCGTGTTGTGGACCGCCAGGCCCGGCTGGTTTCCGAGTGGATGCTGATCGGCTTCGTCCATGGTGTGATGAACACAGACAACACCACGATCTCCGGTGAAACGATCGACTATGGTCCCTGCGCGTTTTTGGACGGTTATGATCCGGCCGCTGTTTTCAGCTCGATTGACCACGGTGGGCGCTATGCCTTCGGCCGTCAGCCCACCATCATGCAGTGGAACCTGGCACGCTTGGCAGAAGCCCTGCTCCCCTTGTTCGATCCAGCGGACCTCGACAGGGCCGTAGAGCTTGCAACTCAGGAACTGAACAAATTTCCGGATCTCTATCGAACCGCATGGCTCAACGGCATGGCCAAAAAGCTTGGACTGACTGATCTAAAGGACGATGACGTCACTCTGTTTGAGGACCTTCTCAGCGCAATGGAGGCATCCAAAGCTGACTACACTCTGGTTTTCCGGCACCTGGCCGATGCTGTCTCCGCAAACACCGCTCCCCTTTTTGATCTCTTCGAAGACAAGGCCGATATATCTGCCTGGGTAAATCGCTGGGAGCCACGGCGCTCCGCAGAAGGGCGTCCAGCCGAAGAAATCAGCCGCGAGATGAACCGTGTGAACCCGGTCTACATTCCACGCAATCACAAGGTCGAAGAGGCGTTGGCCGCCGCAGAGACTGGAGATTATAATCTGGTTGAAAACCTGCTCGATGTCTTGAAAGATCCTTATAAGGAACGTGAAGGATTGGAGGCTTTCGCAAAGCCGGCACCACAGGATTTTGGACCTTACCAAACATTCTGTGGGACCTGAGCCTCATCGGCAGCGTCGTTAATTTTGAAGCTGGACTGGAAGCCGTTCTGATCAACGCTGAGCGGTTTACAGGTTCGGACAACTTATCCGATGACCTAATTTACTTACCGCCTTCATTTAAAAATCAACAACTATAAACCGAAGAACAATGCACTTCGCGCTCTGATTTGCAGCTAACTGAAATATTTTACATGGATAATTTTTATAGAACTGCTTCTCTCAAATACTTTGATAACCTTATTATTACTTTCACTCAAAAATCACCTCACTCATAACAAAGAGTAAGTCCCTCCCCTTTCTAATAACGGCTGCAAAACAACAATAAGCAGTCCTATCGCTCCAGAAAGGAACCGACATGAAATTTGCTGCTGGCCTCATCGCCCTTGCCGCTGCTGCGGTGCTCACCCCTGCTCACGCAGCAGACATCAACCTCACCACCGAGGAATACAAACCGTTCAACTACATGGAAGGCGACAAGATCGTCGGCTTTGGTGCTGAGCAGGTTTTTGAAATCATGAACCGCGCAGGCCTGACCTATGACGTCGAAATGGCGCAATGGTCGCGCGCAATCGGCCTGGCTGAAAAACAAGCGGACTACTGTGTGTTTACAGCATCGCACACGGAGGCGCGTGATCCATTGTTCGTCTGGGTGGAGCCTCTGAATGTTGACCGGACGCTGCTGATCAAAAAAGCCGGATCTGATGTCAACGCCACAACAATCGACGAAGCCATGGCTTACTCTGTCGGCACGCAGTCCCAAGACTACACGGAAGCTCTGTTGAAAGACAAAGGTTTCCCGAAAATCGATGCCGCCAAGGATATGGAAACAACCCTCAAGAAGCTGGCAGCGGGCCGGATCGACATGGTCGCCGTATCCGAAGCATTCTTCAACAGCCTCAAGAAAGACGGTGTTGCGGTAGAAGAAGCGGTTGTCTTGTCTGAGACCGTCCTGTCGATGGCATGTAATCCGGGCACGAATGCCGACAATGTGAAAAAGATGCAGGACGCGCTGAAGTCCATGATCGATGACGGCACCCAAGCCAAGATCCTGGCGAAATATCAGTAAGCAAACGCGTCATCTGAACCGAATAAGAAAAGCGGCCCTCGCACAGTGATGCAGGGGCCGTTGTCTTTTTGCTGTGATCTACACCGACGACCGAACTTCCCTTTAATTCAGTGATCGGGGTCGAATGTACGGGCCGATGATGCGGTCAAATTCGCCGTTGGCTCGGATGATCTCCATACCGCGGTTGAAGGCGTCGACAAAATACGGGCCATGCTCCGTTTGCCGCGAAATCAACAAGTGGTAGGACCATGGGTAGGTCAGCCTCTCCAGGTGACCGATCCGTTTCTGCTGGTCTTCCGTCAGATGTTCCAGGGCAGCCTCGTACCCGCTGGTTTCCAGCTCCGGGACGAAATCGACCCGCCCCATGGCGAGCATCTGAAACAGCTGCTGATTGTTCGGAACTCTCGCGACGATGATCGATCCATCATCGATCAAGGGAGCGAACTGTTGGCCAAACGCGCTGGAATCCAGCGCCCCCATGACCTTGCCGTTCAAGTCCTCCAATTCCTTGGCTTCAACAGGATTGTCCTTGGAGTAGAAGATCACCTCCCGCAAGACAAACAGCGGGTCACTCGCAAGATAGAGGCGCTCCCGCTCCGGCGTTAGCACCCACATGAAGGTTCCGTCCCAAGCGCCCTGCTCCACGAGCAGCATCGCCCTATTCCAGGGAAAGAAACCATACTCGACTTCTATGCCGACCGCTTCAAACGCCTTCGTCACAAGTTGAGACGAAACACCGTATCCCGGCAGGTCTTTGGACTGATAAGGAGCCCATTCGCCATTGGTAAGTCGTATCTTTGTGGGCTTTTCATCCGCAACAGCGGTTGCCGCAAACAGAATAATGAACAGCTGAACGAAAAACATCCTCATGGTGCATGACCTTACGGCAAACCTACCGGTGGATGCAATCCTGAACGCCTGTCGGATCTTGTCGCGACACTGGAACTGTCCGGACCACTTGTTATCAAAGTCACGGCGACTTGCTCTTTAGCCCCAAGCAGCATGAGTGTCAGGCGAAACTCTCCGCCACATCATACATGACCGGCTCGAAGCTCTTGCACAGGGCATGGATCCGGCGGTTGCGCTCGCGCATCTCATCGGACCGCAACATGGCCAGGAAATCTTCCCGCCGCCGCCACTGGGAGTAATTGGCGATCCGCGTTTGCGCATCGTTGACGTGCAGACCGGCACCGATAAATCCGGGCTGGTGCTGAATGAACTCGCGATACGCGTCTTTCAGCTCCTCCAAAAGATCCAGGCACGTTCCCGGTGTCATCTCAAAGGTTGTTATGACGGTTTGGTAGTCGCTTGCTTCAGATATCTTTGGCATGGCTTGCTCCAACACGTTTTTGAAAGCTGGCAAGAAGCACCCGCTTGGGCAACGGCATTGGACAGTGTAGCAGCATTCATCCCGAAGTTGGTTCCACTCCGGGAACATTCATGTTCTCAACAGCTTCGAGAGAAAGATCATTAAGTGTTTGAAAATGATTGTGCCGGGCACTGTCGCGCCGCCAGGCAATGCAAATCGTCCGTCGAGTTTTCATTTCCGCGACCTGTTTCAAGACGATATCCGGTTCTTTTCCGAACTCGGACGCAATATAGGCCGCCGGAAACAGACACAAGCCCATGCCGATCGACACCATTTGGCGCAGGGCATCAAGGCTCGTCCCTTCATAGTCCTGACGGAAATCAGCGCCGCTCGCCCGCGCCAGGGACTGAACATCCTCGTGTAGGCGGAACCCTTGGCTCAGCGTGAGAAGCCTTTCGCCCTTAAGCAGTTCAACCGGTATGACATCAAGGCCTGAGAGCGGATGAGACCGCGGCACGGCAAGCGACAAGTCTTCTTGGCACAACTTCAAAACCTGAAGCCGCTCTGATCCCACCAAGTCGGGGGATATGATGCAATCAAGAGTGCCATCAAGGATTTGCTGCTCCAAAACCATCGGCCGGTCTTCCCGGATATAAAGCTCAAGTTCCGGGTATTTCGACTTCAGAATCGGCAGGAGAAACGGCATGAAATATGGCCCGAATGTGGACGGCACCCCCAGCCGGATCAAGCCGCCGAGATTTTCGCGCCCGGCTTCAGCTGCCGTCACAAAATCGTCCAACACCTCCAACGCGTGGCGCGCCAGCGGCAAAAGCCGTTCTCCTGCCGCGGTCAACCGCACACCGGTCGTCCCGCGCTCCACAAGTGTCGTATGAACACTATCTTCCAACAGCTTGAACTGGTTGGATAATGTCGGCTGAGAAACATGGCACTTCTTGGCGGCTTTGCCGAAATGCCCTTCCTCCGCCAGAGCAATAAAATACTCCAGTTGCCGCGCCGACGGTCGATACCCCATGGCAGCTTTTCCTCTTAGCTTCTCCCATAGACATATTCTATCGATTTTATCGAAACAATGTATTTCCGCTATTTCAATCCACTCCCCATATCGGAAGTGCAACGATGTTTTAAATTTGAGAGGAGCCTAGGAGATGTACGCACGTCTGAAATCACTTCGCAGCCAGCACGGCACTCTGGACAACTTGATCCAGCGGGAAGAACTGCACCCTTACCCAGACGTGGAACACATCCGATCTCTCAAGAAATTTAAGCTGCGTTTGCGTGATGAAATTCAGCGCGTCGAGCGCAAGCTCAATCCAGCCCAAACCGCCTGATCCGCCAACTGACCTGCCGCAACAGAGGAGCCCCCGATATGACCCTTTTCTGGCCTTACTACGGAATTGGCGCTTTGCCATCCGGTTCAAACTCCCACCGCGCCCGCCGCGCCCGCCTGCGGGATCTTGAAGCCCGCATGGAGTCTTTCCTGGTTGAGAAAGAAAACAAACAGGAAGTCTGCACCCGTGTGCTCGGCAACGTGAAAGAGTGCAAGACCCGCCTGCGCGGCGAACTGGCACATCTAAGCTAGACCCCGGCACATCTTGGCCCTCTCCCTCCCCAGGGCCGGGATGTTGCCCGCCGGAGCGCGATCAGCTCTGGTCACGCCGCCTGCCGCCGCCCGGCAGGTGGCGTTTTTTATTCGCCCGGCACGGGTGCCGCAGCGGTTGGGACGGTTTCTTCTTTGGGGGTCGGTGTTTTCGTTGTTTTCGTTGGCCGGACACGGAAGAACAACGCATAGAGGACCGGCGCTGCAATCAATGTCAGAATTGTCGCGAAGGCCAGACCGCCCATGATGGTGACCGCCATGCCGCGGAAGAAAGCGTCCGACAACAACGGTGCCATGCCAAGGATGGTCGTGATCGCCGCCAGCATCACGGGCCGCATACGCGAGACACTCGCCTCAACGATGGCCTGATACTTCTCCTTGCCCTCCCGGATCATCAGATCGATTTCTTCGAGCAGAACGATCGCATTCTTGATCAGCATGCCTGAGAGCGACAGGAAGCCGAGGAGCGACATGAACCCAAACGCCGTGTCTGTCGCAAGAAGGGCAATCGCGACCCCGTTGATCGACATTGGCACCATCAACCAGATGATCAGCGGTTGCCGGATCGAGCCAAACAGCAGGATCGAGATGATCAGCATGACCAGGAAACCGAGTGGAAGCTGCGCACCGAGAGAAGCTTGCGCATCGTTGGTGCTCTCGTATTCGCCGCCCCACTCCAGCGTGTAGCCTTGCGGCAGTGCAATGGCTTCAATCTGAGGCCGGACACGCGCAAGCGCTGCAGCTGCCGTTTCGCCGCCCGTGGTTTCCGCAGCCACTGTGATGGTCCGCACACGGTCGCGGCGCTGGATCAACGTGTCCTGCGGTTCCATGACGAACTCTTGCACGACCTGATCAACTGGCACGTAACGGCGCTGGCTTGTGCTCCAGACAACGGAGTCCGACACGCTTTCGTTCACAGAAATTCCGTCGGTTCCGGCCTTTCGCGCGACGATCGGAATGCTCTCGTCAATGTCGCGGTACGCTCCCACCTGAACACCTTCAGTGGCAAACTGCAAAGCAAGAGATAGTTCTTCTCGTGTAATGCCGGAGATGCGGGCGCGATCCTCGTCGAAGATCGGCCGGACCACCAGTTCGCGCTGGCGCCAATCGGTATTAACGTCGGCCAGGCGATTGTCCGGCAGCTGGAAGACGGCCCGGGCTTCCTCCCCAAGACGCTTCAGGATGTCCTCATCCGGTCCGGAGAATCGTGCCTCGATCTTCGCTCCACCGCCAGGACCAAAAACCAGGCGTTTTGTGATGATCCGGGCTGACGGGAACCGTTCACCGAATTGTTCGCGCAAATCCAACGCCAAAGCATCAATGTCATCTCGGCTGTGGGTCCGGATGATCATGTGCCCGTAGGCCGGATTGGCATCTTCCGGTGCGTAGGTGAGCATGAAACGGGTAGCCCCGCCGCCGGCAAAACTGGTGACCGTTTTGACCCGTTCATCTGCAAGGACGACGGCCTCCATGTCCTTCAGATCTGCCTCGGTCGACCGGATGTCGGTGCCTTGAGGTTTCCAGTAATGGACATAAAAAAGCGGCGTGTTGCTATCTGGAAAGAACGCCTGCTTCACGTTGCCGAAAGCCATCACACAAGCAACTGTCACACCAATCAGCACCGCGATTGTCAGCAGACGGGCATGCAGCGTTCCAATCAGGAACTTCCTGTAGATCGTATAAAGGATGCCCTTGTAGGGATCATGATCATCGCCAACGCCTTCTGCTGTTCGGAAAAAGTATTTTCCGAACAAAGGCGTCACGGTGATCGCAAATATCCAGGAAAGCAGCAGCGATATCCCGATAACCGCAAAGAGCGAGAACAGGAATTCACCCGTTGCATCTGGGGACAGGCCGATGCCCGAAAACGCCATGATGCCGATTACGGTCGCGCCGAGCAGTGGCCACATGGTTTGTTTGACAACCTTGCTGGCGGCGTCAATCGCCCGCATGCCGCGTTGCATGTTAATCATCATGCCTTCTGCGACAACGATGGCGTTGTCCACAAGCATGCCCATCGCGATGATCAGGGCGCCAAGCGAAATCCGCTCCATCTCGATGGCAAACAGCCGCATGAACAGAACCGTTGCCATCACCGTGAGCAAAAGCACGGTTCCAACCACGAGGGCCGCGCGCCAACCCATGAACAGCGCCAGCACCGTGATCACAATGACCACCGAGGCCGCGAGGTTGATGATAAAGCCGTTCACAGATTCATCGACAACGATGTTCTGCTCGTAGATCGGGTGAATCTGCATCCCGACCGGCAGTTGGGCTTCGACCTCCGCGAGTTTTTCTATGACACGGCCACCAACCTCAACGATGTTCGTACCGTCGATCTGCGAGACACCTATGGTGACCGCTTCTTGTCCGTTGTGCCTGATCAGCCGGGATGGCCTTTCGGGTTCACCAAGTTCCAGCGTCGCAATGTCCGACAGGCGGATCATCGCCGTGGTGCCCGGCCGGCCGATCACCAGATCCTGAATGCCCGTAAAGTCGTCAAAAGCGGACGCCGTCATCAACCGGATGCGCTTGTCTCCTGATATGCCGGAACCGTTGGTCTGGATCCGGTTTTCCGCATCGAGCACGCTGGTGATATCGGTCATGGAAATACCGAGGCCGACCATCTTATCGTGGTCGACATTCAGGTAAATGACATCCTCCGGCTCGCCGGAGACATCAACCTTGCCAACGCCCGGAACCGTGAGCAACTCCCGCCGGATCCGCTTAACAGTCGTGCGGATATCGCGGTTGGTATACCCATCTGCAGTGAAGGCATAGAAAAGACCGAACACATCGCCGAAATCGTCATAGACCAACGGTGTTCCGGCGCCGGCGGGCAGTGCGCGCTGTTCATCACCGACTTTTCGGCGAAGCTCGTCCCACACCTGCGGCAATTCGGTGCCGTCATAGGTGTCTTTGATTTCAACACGAATACGCGACAGGCCAGGTTCGGAAACAGACGTGATTTCCTTCAGTTGCGGCAGTTGCTGGATCGCGGTCTCGAGGATCTCGGTGACCTCGTTCTCCACTTCGGCAGCAGTTGCGCCCGGGTAGCTGGTGATGACCTGGGCTTCCTTGATGGTGAAGGCTGGATCTTCGAGGCGGCCAACGGTGCTGAGTGCCCACAAACCGCCGAGCAAAGACAGGATGACGATCATCCAGGTGTTGACCGGTTTCTGGATCGAATAACGTGCAATATCCAAGGGATCAGATCCTTGTTCGGTATTATCTGTCAGATCAGCGCAGCGGTCGCACGACCTGGCCATCACTCAAGAATGCGGCTCCGGCAGCAACAATGTCTTCACCAGCCCCAAGGCCCGAACTCACCGGGATATAATCGCCCATGACAGTGCCGACTTCGACCTTGCGTTTGGAGACGGCATCGCTTCCATCATCATAGATCCAGACATATGACTGACCATCGCCGTCAACGGCGATCGATCCGGTCGGAATGAGGAACATCTCCCCAAGGGACAACCCTTCCGGGAGAAACTTGACCCGGACGGATGCTGTCATTCCCGGGTACAGCTGGTCTGCTCCCTTACGAGGCATTGCAAGCGTGACACGGTAGGTCTGGGTGACATCGTCGACCTGGGAAGAGTGCTCGCGATAGATCAATGGGAAATACTTGTCGCCGTAGGCTGGAAATTTGGCTTCGATCGAGACGACTTCCGTGTCCCTCACCCGCCCGAAGAGGGCCTCGGCCACATTGATATCGACTTGTATTTCCGAAACATCGTGCATCCGAACCACAGGTGTTCCAACGCTCACCGTGGTGAAGTTGTCGATGAGGCGCAGGGAAACAATGCCGTCAAATGGCGCACGAAGCTCGGAGTACTGAAGATCCAGCTTGGCTTCCTTTAGCGCTTCGACAGCCAAGTCATGCTTGTCCTGCTGTGCGTCGAAGGCCGAAACCGCGATCACATTCCGGTCGCGCAGGGTCGCCAGGCGATCCAACTCGCGTTTGGCTTGTTCGACATTGATTGTCGCCTCACGCAGTGCGCGATCATAGTCGGCGGTATCGAGCCGTGCGATCAGATCGCCTTTCTTCACCTGCTGGCTTTCCAAAACAGGCAACTCAACGATCCGGCCAGCAACCTGGAAAGAAAGATCGACGGTTTGCACTGCAGCCACCCGTCCGGCAAACCGGCGCTCCAAGAGACCGAGTTGATCCGAAACGGTAAAGATTTTGGCTGGCCTTGGGGCAGCGTGAAGTTTTGCCTCCGCCTCGGCGATCGGATCTATTGCATCGTCCTGGCATGCGGCCAATAAACCCGCCGACAAAACGATCGCTGCCACCCTCGCGGCGGGCGTCTTCAACAATGCCAACATAGAGTTCCGTCCTATTGGTTGAGGTCCTTGAGCCGGCCACGCAGTTCTTCGAAAACTGCTGCCCGGTCGTCGTCCGTCAGTGTCGAAACGCAGTGCGCTTCGGAAAAATGCAATCCTTCGAGGCTGGTCCAAATGACCCACGCCGCCCCAAGTTGCGACGTTTCTTCCAGTATCGCGGCCCGCAGCCGGAGCTTGACGTCGATAAATGGCTGCCGAAGGTCCGGTTTGTCAGCGGTCGCCGGCAAAATCGCCCGCGCAACATCGCGCTGCTCACTTAACCAGCCTTCTGTGACATCCACCATGGCGGCCAACGTCGGAGAATCTGCATCGGTCGCATTTTCACGCGCGGCGGCAATTTCGGCTTCAAATTTCCCGGCCAGAAACTCCACCATACCCCGAATGAGGGCATCCTTGCTGGGGAAGTTGTAAAGCAGTCCGCCCTTGGAGAGCCCTGCTTCTTCTGCGACAGCATCAAGCGTCAACGCTGGCGTGCCTGCGCGGCGGACGACCTCAAGCGCTGCGGTCAAGATCTGGCATTTTGTGTTTTTGGTGGTCTTCGACATCTTGGATTCTGAACCGTCTGGTCAGTACAGTTCCAACGCATATAATCCGTCCAGCCGGTACAGACAAGGAGTTCATAGCAGCCGTGAGGCGATTATTCTTTAAGGCGTTTGTTCAGAAGGCTGAGGAACCGCGAAAAAAAGAACCGAAAACCAAAGGATTGGCAGATCACTCAGCGACCCGCGAATCCCAGGATGCATGGTGAAAAAACCGCTCGAAGTAGTCTGTGAGTGGTCCAAGCCCCGGATCAGGCCGCTTCGTCTTCCATGGACGCTTCGGCTGCGGCCTGTTCCGCAGCGGCCGCTTCCGCAGCGATCCGTGCGCGTTCACGGGCTTCATCTTCAACACGCTCGGCGAACTCGATAAACTCTTTGGCCGGCATGGGTGCTGCGAAGTAATAGCCTTGTGCTGCTGTCACGCCGAGTTCCATCAGGCGGTCAATCTGCTCTTCTTCCTCAACGCCTTCGGCGATGATGCCCATCCCGAGATTGTCTGCAAGCTCGACCATGGAATCCACAATGGTCGTGGAGTTGTCGTCGGAACTGATGCTGTCGATGAACATCTTGTCGATCTTGATGATGTCCACACCGAGCTTCTGCAGATAGGCCATACCGCCATGGCCTGTACCCACGTCATCAAGCGCAATCCGGACGCCGAGAGCCTGCAATTCGGCCATGATCTTGCGCGCCAGTTCCATATCCTCAAGCGGATAGCGTTCGGTAACCTCAACAACAATTTGCTGATAGGAGATCTCGGAGTTCTCAAACGTGCTCTTGATGTCGGACACGATCTCACGGTCGAGGAAATGCCCGGCAAAGAGATTGATCGACAGCTTGAAGTCCGGATGCTCGCCGTAAAGCGCGCCCACTTCGTCGCTTGCCACCCGCATCATGTGGCGGGTCATGTCAAAGATATGCCCATTGGCTTCGGCATAGGCCATGAATTGGCCAGGTGAGACAATCATGCCGTTCGGGCGGCGCCAGCGCATGAGAACCTCGCAGCCACGAACACGCTTGGTCTCGATATCCATGACCGGCTGGTAATACGGAATGAACTCGCCGTTTCGGATCGCGGCCACGAACTCGTCGTTCGCCTCGCTCTCCGGCCGCCAAGAGTACCAGATACCGATAGCGACAAACAGAACAGCAATGGCTGCGCAGGCCGCCGCGGCAATGACCTTCAACTGCTGAACGACTTGTAAAGCCGCCGAAGCAGGCGCATTGACGATGGCAATCAGCGGATAAAGCTCAGATGCAACTTCAACCGACAGCATTTCGCTCGGATCGTTGCCTTCCGAATTGTAGCCACCGACCTGATACCAGAGAAGATTGTCGCCGAGGCGCAATTCTGTCCGCCTGTAGGATCTCAGATACTCAGGGCCAGGATCCATTGCGATCACAGCCGGGGTGATCTCGGCAAACAACCGTGTCTCGTTTTTCAGATCCCAACTGACCACGGCGGCTCTGGCGCCAAGGTAACTGCGCTCCAGCATACCAATGCCCACCAGCGGGCCGTCTGGACGCAGGGGCGGCAGGACCACTTCTGCAGACAGTTCCCGGTCCGGGATGATGCACATGCGCTGTCCGGCAGCATCCACCAGCCCAATGGCGTCGATCATGCCGTGGTCGATGATCTGCTGCTCGTAGATAATCCGGTCGGCTGCATCGCAGGTTTCAACGTCGTCGCGATCCAGTCTTTGCAGGAAAGAAACAGTGGTGGTGATGGCCTCTTCCGCACGGCGGATGGACACCTGCCCCATAGCTTCCATCTCGCTGACGGCACGGCTCTCGGCATATTGATTGAGGATAATATTGATCGCAAACAGCGGCGTTGTCGCAAGCACCAGTGCGATCAGAACCGTCTTAGCAAAACCGAAATAACGAAAGGACAATGCGCAAGCCCGTTGAGTACCATCTCCCGCAAACCATGCCGCGAAATGGGTAAACAAGCCCTGAATGCAGAAGCATTTCTTAACCCTGACAGGACGATTTCACTAAGCCAGCAGGCTATTTGGCAGCTTATGATGAACCCAAACTGCGACTGCATAAGCTGAGGCTGCGCCTGCCGCTGTTTTCATTTTCCACAACCTTTCGGCGCACATTTACCGGTCCAAGTGCGGAAATCCGCCAAGAGCGTGATCGCCGTCACATTGTCGCTGCACCAATCGGGTGACAAAACCTTCGAGGCAGGTCAAGAAACCGGTCTCTTTTTCAATTCGCACCAGCTGCAATAAATGGGTCCCTATCTGTCGCCGTTGGTATTAAGCTATGACGCAGGCTCGCGTCAGCCCTGACACTTCACGTTTGGAGTACATATCATGATTTCCAAGAAGTCCCGGATCGGCCTCGGCCTTTCAACCGCAGTTGGTCTGTTTTTGGCTCAGGCTGCACCGGCCCTAGCATTCGACCCGAGCGGCGTACCGGTTGCCGATGCGTTCTTGAAACTCCTCGATTCAGACAGCGGCGACGTGGAAAGCTATGGCAGCGTCAACGAAACGGGCGGTGACGTCACCATCGCCGACCTCGTTCTCAAAAGCGAAGATGACGATGGCACTGTCACCATCGGCACCACGACCCTCTCCGGTGGTTCTGTTCTGGACAATGGCCGTTTGAAACTGAGCGGCCTTCAGCTTCAAAACCTGGAACTTGCGGCCGACGACGGCGGCCTCACCATGGCAAACATGACCGCAACGGACCTTGTCTTGCCGGCAGCTGAAGAAGTTCAAAACGGCGCCCCGACCGTTGATCCGAGCTACAAGACCTTCGAAGCTTCGACCATTCAGATCAATGACGAAGACGGAAAGATCGCCACAATCGACACGATCACCTCATCCATCGACGAAATGGACGGCGATCAGCCAACGAGCGGTAGCTTTGCAATCTCAAACATCGTCGTAGATGTGAAAGAGATCCAGGCCGAAGAAGCCAAATCCCTGCAGGACCTTGGCTACGAAACCCTCAACATGAACATTTCGGGCTCCGGCAAGTGGGATCCGGATGCGGCTACGATCAATATCCCGGACCTCAAGATCGATGGCCAGGACGCTGCCGCGCTGACCCTGTCGCTCTCACTTGGTGGGGTCACCCGAGAAGTTGTGGAGGAGCTGAACAAGGCTTCCGACAATCCGGAAGAGTCCATGGCCCTTCTTCAGAACATCTCCGTGTCCAATGTCCGCATCCGTTTGGATGATGCGTCTCTGACCGGCCGGGTGCTGGATCAGGAGGCCCAAAAAGCCGGCGTCGACACCCAGCAGTATGTTGCTGGCCTGACCGGCAGCTTGCCGCTGATGCTGGGCATGCTTCAGAACAAGGATCTCGAAGGCCAGGTTGCTGAAGCCGTGACACAATACCTGACGAACCCGGGTTCCCTTGAAATCACCGCGTCTCCGGAAAACCCGGTCCCGTTTGCCCAGATCATGGGTGCTGCGATGATGGCCCCGCAAATGGTCCCGCAGTTGCTGGGTGTGTCGATTACTGCCAATCAGTAATCCATACTCCGAAAACAAAAACGCGGCGGAACACACCGCCGCGTTTTCTGTTTTCATCAGGCTTGATCAGGTATTGGTGATTTCGAAGCCGATGGCATCGAAGAAGGTGACATCAAACAGCTCACCACCCTTGATCTTAAGATCACTCAAGATTTCCGGGTTTTGCACTGTGTAGGTGCGTTCCTCGCCATCAGGGCCTGTGAAACGGACCTTTCCGGTTTCCGTGTCCGCGGTGAGGATCTTGACCGTGACGGTCATCTGACGGGCTGTCAGGCCCGCGGGCAAGCGGTCTTCATCGGCAAGAACGACCGTTTTTGAGGCATCGATCTCAGGCTTGGTGTTTTTGCTTTTTTCGATGTCGATGACGACACCGGCAAGATACGTCACGTTCAGGAACTGGTTTTCCCGCACCGATGCGATGTCAAATCCGGCCTGAACTGGCACAGCGAATTCATTGCGGTCCTTCGCCTTGACGATGATCTCGTTGCGGGCCGGGTTGGTCGTGACGACCTGCGCTTTGTAGGACACTGTTTCGGCGGCTGCGAAGGCTTCCTCAAAGGTTGGCTCGGACATCGCCGAGGCGGCACCAGAAAAAGCAAACACAGACAGCGCTGCGGCCGCAATGGTCGAAATGAGGGGACGTGCTGACATTTGAAAAGTCCTTTGCAAAATCGGTCAAGGTTTTCGATGACGCCAGGGCCACTCGCTGATCACTCAGCGATGTCCCTGGTTTCGCTCGGCAAACATCTGAACCAATTGCGGCTCTTTCATGAACGCAAAGATTGCAAATATTTTAGAATTCGCCCTACTTAGGAAACTGATCAGTGGGTCGCAAATGGGCTTTGTCGACCCGCAATCCCGGCGTCGCAGGAGAATTACTCCGCAGCTTCCGTCTTGTCCTGAAACTGCAGATCACAGAGCCGCCGGTAGATGCCGTCGTGATCGTAAAGCTTGTCGTGCGTTCCGCTCTCCACGACCTTGCCCCGATCCATGACATGGATCTGATGAGCATGGCGAACCGTTGAAAGCCGGTGTGCAATAACGAGTGTCGTCCGGCCGGTCATCAAGGTTTCCAGCGCGGACTGGATCTTGGCTTCAGATTCTGCATCCAATGCCGATGTTGCTTCGTCCAGCAAAAGGATCGGTGCGTCCCGGAGCATCGCACGGGCAATGGCGATCCGTTGGCGCTGACCACCGGAGAGATTGTTGCCGCCCTCCCCGGCACTGGTGTTGTATCCGTCCGGTAGAGCGGTGATGAAGTCATGCGCATTCGCCGCTTTCGCCGCCTCGATGATGTCCGCTTCGGTTGCACCAGGCACACCAACGCCGATGTTGTCGCGAAGGCTCATGTTGAAGAGATAAGCATCCTGCCCGACGTAGGCGATGGACCGGCGCAAGGTCGCGACCTGAACCTCCTGAACCGGTTGACCATCGATCCGGATTTCGCCGGATTGGGGATCATAGAACCGCTCGATTAGCGAGAACACGGTTGACTTGCCGGCACCTGAGGCACCGACCAACGCGGTCATTTTCCCCGGTTCGGCCTTGAAGGACGCACCGCTGAGTGCTGCACCGTCTCCATAGGAAAACCGGACATCGTCGAACACGATTTCGCCGCGTGATACAGCAAGGGATTTGGCTCCATCGCGGTCCTTGAGATCGGCTTTTTCATCGATCAACTCGTACATCAAGCGCAGGCCAACCATCTCACGGCCGAGATTGACATTAAGCCGCGCCAGGCGGCGTGCCGGATCGTAAGCGAGCAAAAGCGCCGTGATGAAGGAGAACAATGCGCCCGGGTCCTGACCCAGCTCCACCACGGAATACCCGCCGTAGAAGATGACCATCGCAATGGCGAAACCGCCGAGCGTGTCCATCATGGGCGATGTCCGGGCGCTCAAGGTTGCGATTTTGTTGGCCTGACGCTGAACGTCCTCCACAGAGTCGCCCATGCGGTCCCGCATGGCGTCTTCCATACCAAACGCCTTGACCACACGCACGCCAAGCACGGTCTCTTGCAGGGCTGCCGTAATCTTGGCGGTTGAGACCACCTGGCGGTTCATATGCTTCTTGACCCGCCGGATCAGGATCGCAACGCCGATGACCGCTGGCGGCATGATGACGAAGGCAAAGAAACTCAGCAGCGGGTTCTGAACGACCATCACGATGACAAGACCGATCAAGGTCAGGAGATCACGGCCAAGAGAGACTACCACCATGTCCATCGTCATGCGGGCGGAGTTTACACCTTGGGTGACGATCACATTGATCTCGGCGAGCGATTTCCGGTCATAATAGGCTTGGTCGAGCTGCAGAATATGGTCAAACAGGCGCTTTTGAAGGCTGGCAATGATCGCGTTGCCCACCCGGGCAAGCACCACCAGCTGGCCATAGGTGGACACGCCCTTGACCGCGAAGATCAGCATCACCACGCCGGCAATAACATAGACCATCTGCTGGTCGCGGTTAACGAACACCTCGTTGACCACGTCGCGCATGATCCAGGCACTGGCCGCTGTGGTCGCCGCCACAAACCCCATGAACACGAATGCGAGCGCGTACTGAGGCAGATAGGTCTTCAGGTTTTCCCCGAAGAGACGCCGGATCAAGGGAATGGTTTCATTCGGATCCGTCTCAGCGTTCACTTTCCGAAAATTGAGCACCCACTCATGCCTTTCTTCGGCGCAACCGGACCCTGTGTCCTTCCCTGCGCCACCCTGCCCGCACTATCTATCGCGTTTTGCGGCATTCTTGAAACCAGAAGCATCGCCTGTTGCATTGAAATCTGTGATTTGATGCAGCGATGGTTGATACAGCCATTTCGTGAACAGCGTTGTTGCGTGTCGATCAGCGGCAAATCACCGACCGGAGGTTTCTTGCCGTCTGATACGACAAAGGCCAGCAGAGCCGGCCTTTGCGCTCCAGCGGACTGGAGCCTTCTATCAGGCTTTTGCACCCTTTCCCGGAAAGATCACTCTTCCGGGAGGTTAAGCCGCAGATGAAGTTCGCGCAGCTGAGCCGTATCCGGCTCATTTGGCGCGCCCATCATCAGATCTTCAGCCTTCTGGTTCATCGGGAACAGCATGACTTCACGGATGTTGGCCTCGTCCGCCAGCAGCATCACGATCCGGTCGATACCGGCTGCGCAGCCACCGTGCGGAGGTGCGCCGTACTGGAACGCATTGACCATGCCGCCAAAGCGCTTGTTGACTTCCTCATTCGGATACCCGGCGATCTCGAAAGCCTTGTACATGATTTCAGGCTTGTGGTTCCGGATCGCACCGGACACCAGCTCGTGACCATTACAGGACAGATCGTACTGGTAACCGAGGACCTCGAGCGGATCACCTTCCAGCGCTTCCATCCCACCCTGCGGCATGGAGAACGGGTTGTGTTCAAAATCGATCTCGCCGGTTTCCTCGTCCTTCTCATAGATCGGGAAGTCGACGATCCAGGCAAATTCGAACCGGTCCTTGTCGGTGTGGCCAAGCTCTTCGCCGATGATATTGCGCGCCTTTCCGGCAACTGCCTGGAACTGCTTCGGCTTGCCACCGAGGAAGAAGGCCGCATCCCCGACCTCAAGACCGAGCTGCTGGCGGATCGCTTCGGTGCGCTCCGGACCAATGTTCTTGGCGAGCGGGCCAGCCGCTTCCATAGACCCGTCTTCGGCCTTGCGCCAGAAGATATAGCCCATGCCCGGCAAGCCTTCGCCTTGCGCAAACTTGTTCATGCGGTCGCAGAACTTGCGGCTGCCACCTTTTGGGGCCGGAATGGCGCGGATTTCCGTGCCCGGCTGTTCCAGAAGGTTTGCAAAGATCGCAAAGCCGGATCCGGCGAAATGTTCGGAGACGATCTGCATCTTGATCGGATTGCGCAGGTCCGGCTTGTCAGTGCCATACCAAAGCGCGCTGTCCTTATAGGAGATTTGCGGCCAGTTGCGGTTGACCGGACGGTCGTTGCCGAATTTCTCGAAAACGCCTGCAATCACCGGCTCGATCGTGTCGAAAACTTCCTGCTGGGTCACAAAGGACATTTCCATGTCCAGCTGGTAGAAGTCGGTCGGCGACCGGTCGGCACGCGGATCTTCATCGCGGAAACACGGCGCGATCTGGAAGTACTTGTCAAACCCTGAGACCATCAGCAGCTGCTTGAACTGCTGCGGCGCCTGCGGCAGCGCATAGAACTTGCCCGGATGCAGACGGGACGGCACCAGGAAGTCTCGCGCGCCTTCCGGAGAAGACGCCGTAATGATCGGCGTCTGGAACTCGTTGAAACCAATCGCCCACATGCGGTCGCGGATATCGCGCACGACATTGGAGCGCAGGATCATGTTGTTGTGCAGCTTCTCACGGCGCAGATCCAGGAAGCGGTATTTCAGGCGCACCTCTTCCGGGTACTCCTGCTCACCGAAGACCGGCAGCGGCAATTCCTTGGCGGAGCCAAGGACTTCCATATCGCGGATGAAGACTTCGATCTCGCCGGTTGGAAGGTCCGGATTGATGGTCTCTTCGGTCCGCTTCTTCACGGTCGCGTCGATGCGGATACACCATTCGGAGCGCACGGTTTCAGCCAGACCGAAAGCCGCAGAATCAGGATCGACCACGCATTGCGTCATGCCGTAGTGATCGCGCAGATCGATAAACAGCACCCCGCCATGATCTCGGACCCGGTGGACCCAGCCGGAAAGACGGATGGTCTGGCCTTCGTCGGACAGACGCAGATCACCGCAAGTATGGCTACGGTAGGGATGCATTCTCGTTCCTCAATTCTTGTTCAGATGTGCAGTGCGCCTCAAACAGCCAATCGCAATGTCGAGACACAGAAAACCATTACGGCCCGCGGAACGCAGGCCGTGCGCGCTGCACAAGCCATGCCCAGCGCGGAATGTCAAGGGAACGGGAAGCGATGACCAATACGAAAGGCGGGAAAAAAGCGACAGACCCCAACCGGTCTATCGGATCATGTCTTCCGGTTTCTCCTCATGGTCCACCGCCTCGGATGCCAGCTCGGCGTGAGGCCCGAGGATGTTGCGGATTTGACCGCTCATTTGAAGGTCGGTGATCCGGGTGTTGATGGCAGCGACAAACGCCCGCCCTGGCCCATTGTCGTGGCAGACGAAGGATATGGGCAGGCGAATGTTGTGGAGCGTGATCGGACTGACACGCAGGGCATCCGGCTTACCCAATTCCTCCAACGCCAGTGCCGTATCCGGATGGTGCCCAAGGAATGCATCCAGACGCCCGAGACTGAGCATTTCAATAAGCTGCTCTTCCGACGGGATCGGATAGAACTTTTCCGCGTCTCCAAGGCCGTGAATGCTGCCAGACCCTTCGATGTAACCCACCCGATACGGGTCGAAATCAGATAGAGATGTAAAAGACGCCCCGTTGGTCGTGGTGTAGACACGGAGCGATACGATATCGACAGGCTGAGAGGCGATCAAAGTTGCCGTTTGATCACCGGCATCAAGCCCCATGATATTCGTCGGAAAGAGACAGCTTCCGGTATCACCGAGGAACAGGGCCCTTGCACGGTTGAGCGGGGCAGCTCCCCTCGGCACCTTCGCAAGTTGGCCAGACAGCGCCACGTCCAGCAAAAGGTCATATTGCTTGCCGCTGGTTTCGGTCAGCCTGTGCGGAAGATAGTTCAGATAGAGCTTAACGGTATCTGGCTGTTGCGCGCCTGCGGAGGCCGGCGACAGAATAACCGACGCAAGGAACAAAAGTCCGACATGGCCAAGTCTAAGTTTCTTGCAGGTCATGATGTATACTGTCTTTGCAACGCATCGGTATCAAGCCTAACCCTCATCAAACACCCCGTGATGACCGCTCTCCGTCAGAACGAACCGTGAAAACGTCATTCTCACTGAGAGACTTGGGCGCCAATGGCATCTTCAGCATCAGTCGGCAGATTGGCGTGTGGACCAAGTACCCGGCGAATCTCTCCATCCTGGTGGAGCTGCCGGATCCGCGCGTTCACCTCTTCGATGAACTGCCTCCCGTCCGCCGTGTCGTGGCAGACGAAAGAGATTGGAAAACGCACATTGCTCACCGTGATGGGACTGACCCGCAACAAATTCGGTCGGTTCAGGTCTTCCAGCGCCAAGGCTGTGTCCGGGTGATGACCCAGGAACGCATCAAGACGTCCGAGTTCCAGCATCCGGATAAGCTGTTCTTCAGACGGAATGGGAACGAAGAGTTCATGCTTGGGGCCGAGACCTTGCACAGTCCCGGACCCCGCGATGTAGCCGACCCGTCTTGGGTCAAAGTCATCTACAGATGTGAAGGCTTTCTCCGTATCTCCGGTCGGTGTGTAAAGCCGCAGGGAAACGATGTCGATCAGTTCTGAAGACACAATTGCGTCCGGCTCGGCGACTGCGTGAAGTGCCTTGACGCTGATCGGAAAGAGGCAGCTGTCACGGTCGGACAAGAACAGTGTCAACGCGCGTTTCATAGGCGACGCTTCGCGGGCAACAGTTAGCTCAGTGCCGGCGAAAATCTCGTCCAACAGGCGGTCATACTGCTTTTTGCTGGTTTCCGTCAGCCGGTGCGGCAGGTAGATCAAATGAAGATCCGTTTCGGCATAAGCTGCCGCCACAGGGCCCGCCAGATTCAAGCCCATCGCCAAAAAGACAATGGCAATTAGACGCCTGGCATTTCTGTTTAGCGTATGCATTACCGCTCTCTACCCAGTGGCCTGCAGTAACTGCAGAGCTATTCCTGACCTCCCGTTGCGGAAGCCTCCTATTGCATTCCAGGCGTCAGGTCACCCATAAATCTAGCCATCTTCTCACAATTTGGGATGACCGCCGCTGACTGCGGCTTGCTGTGATGGGCTAACTCTTTAAATCAATTAGATATTCTATTCGCTCAGTATGTTCCAAGCACAATCACGTCAAATGACTCTGCGGTGTGGATATACAGCAGTGGTCAATCGCAAAGGCTCATCTCCTTGTTGCGAACAGACCCTGTTGCTCCGCCGGTTCAGCATGTTTGCCTAAGATCAAACGCATTCAGCAGTCTTGCAAGCATCCCCAGTCTGTTGGTTCTCTCCGACTTGAAACTCGGTCCCCGAGGTAGTGTCGTGGCAGATGAGGGTCGCCGAATACGTCGAAGTAACCAACCCTAGCCCGGTCCTGCCAATGATCGACTTTTATGGCCCTGGCTTTCTTAGGGAGAAAACCGCAGAGAGACAGCGGCAAGGGTCACAATGCTATTTGGCTTCTGATCGACATCTTCTGGTCGCAACCCAGTATCTTTTTTAAGTTCAGACAACACTTGCGACCAATCCGGATTATTCCGGTTCGAAAGATCTCGTTTTCCCAGACGATTGGGGTGAGGCAAATTTTAGCGAACACCTTTAAACGACTTAAACAGGTCGTATTGTTTTTGTAACGGACGATTGCGCGCTCAATATTCACAACAGCAGTCACCAGAACCGCGATATGCAATGATGAGAAGGCCCTCAATGCTTCGCTTTGTCGCCATCACGACCCTCTTAGTTGGCCTCCTGTCAGGAGCAATTGGCGGCATCGGTGCAGGTGTTGCGAAGGAACATCAGACACTCACGACGCCGTCCCTTGTTGTGGACCTCGACACCGGCGCTGTCTTGCATGCCGACGCGGCTGGAGATCCCTGGTATCCGGCGTCGACAGCGAAGCTGATGAGCGCGCTCGTTACGTTCCAGGCCCTGGAGCGCGGGGACGTCGACCTCTCAACGCCGGTCATCCTATCCCACAACGCGATGGACCAGTCCGCTGCATATGCCGGATTGAAGGTCGGTAATGCGATGACGCTGGAAGATGCGCTCTATGCGGTATTGGTCGGATCAGCGAATGAAGTGGCCGTCGCGCTTGCGGAAACCGTTGCAGGAACGGAGGATGCGTTTGTCGACCTCATGAACTTGGAAGCGAACCGTCTGGGGATGACCGCAACCCTTTTCACCAACCCGAATGGCCTTTTCGATCGCAAACAAACCGTATCCGCGCGCGATCTTGCGGTTCTCGGCCGCCACCTTTTTAAAGAACATCCGCAATACCACGAGATGTTCCGTACTGCTGCTGTGACCATCGATGACAGGGAACTGATCTCGTACAACGAGCTGATCACGCGTTACCCCGGAACGCTTGGGCTCAAGACCGGTTTTGTGTGTTCGGCAGGCCGCAACATCGTGGCGATTGCAGAGCGGGATGGCAAACGCTTGCTGGTGGTTGTTCTGGGCGCGACAACAGGCCGGGAACGATCAGAACGCACCGCCAAATTGTTCGACGACGCCTTTGCCGGAAACCTTTCCGCAAATGGTCAAACCCTCGCCGACCTTTCCAACGCTTTGGAGACTCGGCCGGAGGATATGCGCATGCGGCTTTGCAGCAATGAAACCGCGGCCTATGAGGCCGGACAAAACCGGCGCTATCCGATGGGCCTCCCCGGAGCGCCGAGCTATCTCAAGGATCCTGTTTCCGCCCCGACCTACAGCTTCCAGACATGGTTCGTGCCCCAGCCTGAGTTTGTTCCCGTGCCCAGCGCAAAGCCCGTGCAAGCGGTTGAGCTCATCGCCACACCACCGGCAAGCGGATCTACCGTCGAGATCGTACCACCGAGCAAACCACCCTTGCCAAGAGGCTGATTTGCCGCGGCATCCTAGGTCTGCGGCTGCCTATGTGTCGGTCAGGCTGATAGAGATGTGGAGCTTATTACCGTCTGGATCCCGGACATAAGCGCCATAATAGTCCTGATGATAATCGCGTGGCCCAGGCGCCCCTTCATCCGTCCCACCGTTGTTAAGTGCCGCAGAATGAAACGCGTGCACTCCGTCCTTGTCAGCAGAATGAAAGATGAACTGGGTGCCGTTTCCAAACGTCGCGGGCTTGTTGTTGTAAGGCGTTACGATGAACACGGTTACCCGTCCGTCTGCTTCCGCATAGCCTCTTTCGTGTTCGCCTTTAAATGCGGGCGTCATCCCGATCGTTGCAAACACCGCGTCATAAAACCCGGCTGCTTTCGCCATGTCGTTTGTCCCGATGCAAACACCGCTCAGCATGTTGAAATCCTCGTATTTACTAGGTAATTGGCAGGCCACTTCGAAGTGCGGAATAGCTGTCTCTACGATGGCTTATTGCGGATTGTCGCCGCTATAGCGATCTGTCACGACGCAAGTTCTGTTTGAAGGACAGTTTTCAGCTTGTCCAGACTGATCGGCTTTGTGAGAAAACCATTCATGCCGCTTTGGAGGCAAAGGTCCATATCCTGCTGCATGGCATTTGCGGTCATCGCGAAAATGGGCACAAGGCCGGCAGGACCTGGCAGCTGCCGAATTCGGCGCGTTGCCTCTAGGCCGTCCATCACCGGCATCTGCATATCCATGAAGATCATGCCGTAGTCGGCTGACTGCACACGATCAATGGCTTCCTGACCATTGTCCGCGATATCTGCTTCATATCCGAGTTTTTGAAGAAACCCAGTGATAACCAGCTGGTTCGTCACGATGTCTTCAACAACAAGCAAGCGCGGAAGAGACCCGGGCTCAGCTTCTGAGACTTGATGCGTAAATTCGGGTTTCGTGTCTTGCACCCGGTGAGATGTCGGCAAAGGGTTTCCAAGAAGCGTGTTCTGAATTGCGCCGCGGGTCAAAGGCTTTGGGAGTACAATCGTGTTTTGCGCAATCGCTGGCTCCAAATCCGCCGCGTCGAACACAAGGTTTGACGCCAGAATGACCTCAACAGTGTTGTAACCTAACACCATACGCGCCTGTCTTAAGAACTCATACGCTTCGGCCTCTGAGACTGCGCTGATCAGAATGGTGTCTGTCCGATTTGCAGAGAGTTTCTGCAATGCATCGGCAGATGTTGATGCGCTGACAACTGTGTGACCCAGATCATCAACCAGCGCAACGAGTGTTGTTCTTGCAAGAGGCTCTCCAACCAGACACAGCACGGTTTTCGGTGCCTGGTCCTGAGACATCGTTTTTGCAGTCTGTCCGAGCTGTTGATCGTCTTTGAGCAATGGCAGTTCAAACCAGAAGAGACTGCCTTCGCGCTCTTCGCTTTGGACGCCAATCCGCCCGCCCATCAGACTGATTAATTGGCGGGTAATCGCGAGGCCAAGGCCTGTGCCGCCATGCTGGCGGGAGGAACTTGGATCGACCTGAACAAACTTATCGAAAAGTGTTGGAAGCTGGTCCTGCGGAATGCCGATCCCCGTATCTTCGATCTCAAACCGAACCTTACCGGAAGACTTTGCCTTTGAGACCCGAACGGCAACGGTGCCCTTGTCTGTAAACTTAAGGGCGTTCCCAGCAAGATTGAGCAGGATTTGGCGCAAGCGGCCAGCATCACCCACCACACTGGTTTGAAGCTCCATGG
>ERZ1023282.210-NODE-210-length-32156-cov-4.772904_pt1 | contig 32156 bp, 30 predicted proteins | sample MGYA00521262_ERZ1023282 | MGnify/ENA primary metagenome ERZ1023282 (study PRJEB32759, sample SAMN07749867) | skin metagenome | biome: transportation; feature: city; material: polyester macromolecule | host: Homo sapiens | place: Hong Kong:KT line | collected... | reverse complement strand
CACCGACTCGGTTGAACAGCCTCAGCAAGGAAGGGCTGCGCAGTTTCTGGCCGACGGCTGCTGCCGCAAAGGCATAAACAGCGGCATTTACGATCCCAAGCACGACAAAGGTGATCCCCAGCAGGAAAAGCTGTGGGACGACGGGGGCCTGAGGTGCGATGAAATGCGGCAGAAATGCCATGAAGAAGACAATGCCCTTCGGGTTCAATGCCGTCACCACGTAAGCGTGCCAGAAGATCTTGCCGGCCGGAATGTCTGCAACGGTATGGGGCCCGAGAGCCGACGGGCGGCTGCGCCACATCTTCAGACCCAGCCAGACAAGATAAGCGGCACCAACCCATTTGAGCACTGTGAACGCCGTTGCAGAAGCCGCCAGCAACGCGCCGAGACCCAGAAGTGAAGCCGCGGCAGCCGTGGCGTCTCCAAGGCCCACACCCATCACGCTCGCCGCCGCGGATTTCCGTCCTTGCGTCAACGCGTAGCTGACGACCAGCATGATCGTTGGCCCGGGAATGGCCAAAACGATGAGGGTTGCAGCGACATAAGCGAGATAAAGTTCAAGAGTCATTCTGGTACCAATCTTCTATCTGGTTCGCGACCATAGACCTCTGGAGCGAATTCGACAATGATATCGGTGTGATCGTCGCAGCCGGATCGGACGAAATGCAGGCTTTGGTTTTTTTGTTTTGTTTTTGCCTGCTTGCCGTCGGTGCACCAGCCTTTGGTCAGGAAGCTACTCCTCCAGCTCCATCTTCAAAGCCGCTCGCGCCGAGCACTCAAGACCGGTTTGTTGAAGGTGTCGACCTGCCGAGGAAAAAGCCAGCCGCTGAACCTGGTAAGCCTGTAGCTCCATCGGTCCAGCAGGTGACTGAGCAACTCTGCGAACTGCCAAAGGTAACATTTGTTCAACGCCCGGCGATCGAGACCGACAATGGTTGCGGATTTGAAAATGTTGTCGCCGTGACGAAAGTCGGTCTGAAAAGCGGAGATGAAATCTCCTTTCCAGGTCCTGTCATGATCACATGCGAGTTTGCACAGGTGGTGGCGGATTGGATCCGGCAAGATGTTCTTCCGTCTGCCCGCAAAGAGCTTGGTATGGACGTCACCGGGCTCCTGACAGGACCAGGATATCAGTGCCGGCGCCGCAACAATCTCCCGGATGGGAAGCTTTCCGAGCACGCACTTGGCAAGGCGGTCGACGTTTCCGGTTTCCGGTTGGCGAATGGGGATGTCATTTCGATCATGAAAGACTGGCCGAAACCGGAGACGGCCCCGGGCAAGTTCCTAAGAGCGATCCACGCCGCAGCTTGCAAGCGCTTTACAACCGTGCTGGGTCCGGATGCCGATCCCAATCATGAGGCTCATTTTCATCTGGATACCGGCTGTCACGGCAAAGACTGTACGTACCTCATTTGTCAGTAAAATTCGGTCACAGCTTGCAATTTTAGCCATAGCTTGTTCCTCTCATGGTCATGACGAAACAATCGGAGACGCCTATGGAGCGTTACAAAACTGCTGCTGAAGTTGCCTTGGACTTGCGTCCGGATCACCCAATTTACTGTTTCCGGCCGTCTGTGCTCCGCGCGGATGCGCAGAACTTCAAAAAGCTGTTCCCCGGGAAAACGGCCTATGCCGTGAAGACCAATGGCGAACCCTTTGTCCTGAAGGAATTGGCGGCGGCGGGGTATGACTGTTTTGATGTGGCGTCACCAGCAGAGTTTGCCGCCGTGCGTGAAGCAGCGCCAAAGGCGGAAATGCTCTACATGCACCCGATCAAGGCGCAATCCGACATTCGTCTCGCCCTGGAGCATTACGGTATCCGGGTGATGTCGCTCGACCATGAAGATGAGGTGGCAAAGATCCTCCGGATTGTCCGGGCTTTGGACATTGATCCTGCGAAAATCACACTCTTTGTGCGGATCGCGACCAAGGGGCATGCGGCGTATGAGCTGTCGAAGAAATTTGGCGCCGCGCCGGGACATGCGGTTGAACTTTTGCAACGGATTCACAGGATTGGATTCAAATGCGGTCTCTGTTTCCACGTCGGCAGTCAGATTGAAGAGCCGGAAACCTATGAGCGGGCATTGGCCTCCGCCGATTGGATCCGCTCCCGCGCTGGCGTTCCGATTGTAGAGCTTGATGTCGGCGGCGGGTTCCCGGCCGTTTACGGCCATGATCCCAGGCGCAAGGTACCTGATCTGCCGTCCCTGGAAGAGTTGATGGGACAAATCCGCTCAGACATTACCGAATGGGCGTTTGACGATATGCCGCTGGTGGCGGAACCGGGCCGGGTCGTTGTGGCAAGGTCCATATCCCTGATTGTCCGGGTGCTTTTGAAGAAAGGCCGCCGGCTCTACATCAATGATGGGATTTGGGCGTCTCTCTCGGACAGCTGGACCGGCAAAATCACCTTGCCGGCCCGTTTTATTCCGGATCCGGCGCGGCGCACACGCTCCGGCAAGGCCGATAGCATCGTGCCGTTCAAGGTCTGCGGGGCAACCTGCGACAGCGTTGACATTCTCTCCAGGCCGTTCTGGCTTCCCGAGACGGTCGACACCGGGGATTGGATCGAAATCGGCCACATCGGCGCTTATAGCCTGTCTCTCAGGACCCGGTTTAACGGCTTCTACCCAGATACGGTGATCGAGGTGGACACTCCGTTTGATGCAGGCGAAGAACCGGAAGGATTTGCCTCGATCGAGACCATGGCTGACTAGAGCACACGCAAAAGGATCCAGACTAAAAAGCGGCGGCAGCGGGTGGCCAGTTCGGCTGGCCTGTCGCTGTCCGCCTCAGGTCGTTGAGGTCTCGAGGGATAGTATTTCCACCCTCTAAGTGTCTGCCATTCATTGGCAGAATTTCTGAATGCCGCTGTAGGTGGTGAACGTTCCGGTCGATGGATTGAAAGACCGGTATTTCGACGAACAATAGTCGTACCAAGCCGGGCTCCAGGGCTGAAATCCGACCGGCCCGCTGACGTGACCCGGATAAGGGGCGCGCGGGTAGGGATATGCCGGGCCACGCGGCGGACCTGCATAAGACGGCTTGTTGGTTGCTCCCAAAATGATTGCACCGGCAGCAAGTCCAATGACACCGGCAGCGATGGCCGCGCCAACGTTATTGTTGTTCTTGTGCTTATGGATATGTTTGTGCTTGTGATAATGCCGATTGTGTCCGCGGTGCGGGCGGTGGCCCTCATGCCAGCCGCCACCGTGACGCCAGCCATCGCGCGGACCTGCTTCTGCGGCAGATACCGCCGGCAACATTAGGGCGCCGGTGAGGGCAACGGCCAGGATGCGTTTAGCGAAGGTTTGCATCGATTTACTCTCCGTTTGGGGCGCGCCATTTGCGCTGCCGTGATCTGATGATGCAACATTGCCAAAAGCGCGCTGAACCGGTCCTGAGATTGCCGTTCATCTTGTGTTCAGATTTCTCAGGTTGTGTGTCCCAAGCAGGAGGCCGCATGGCAGATAGTCAGGAAAATCAATCAAATAACGAAAAGTCGGTGATCCGGGATACAGATGACGAGGCCCGGAAATTGGCCAAAGAATTGATCCGGACGGCCCGTTTCGGCGCCTTGGCAGCCTTGGAACCTGAGACCGGATATCCCCTGGCGAGCCGGGTTGCCGTTGCAACAGATCTTGATGGAACGCCCGTGATCCTCACCAGCACTTTGTCTGGCCACACAAGTGCGATCCTCGCCAACCCCGCCTGTTCGTTGATGGTTGGTGAACCGGGGAAGGGCGACCCTCTGGCCCACCCGAGGATATCGTTGTTCTGCAAAGCGCGCCGTGTAGAGCGGGAAACGGATGAACATGCTCGTTTGCGCCGGCGCTACCTCTTCCGTCACCCCAAGGCCGAGCTTTATGTCGACTTCGGAGATTTCTCGTTCTTTGCCCTGGATCTACAGCGGGCAAGCCTCAACGGGGGCTTTGGCAAGGCGTTTGAACTCGGCAAGGAAGATCTTCTGACCGATGTTGCCGACGTGCAGGCCTGGTCGGCGATGGAAAGTGGCGCGGTCGATCACATGAACGAGGACCACCGCGACGCCATAAAACTTTATGCCGAAGTTCTCCTGAACGCTGAAGACGCCAACTGGCAGCTGGCATGCCTCGACCCCGAGGGGCTCGACCTCGTGGCGGGAGACCGGATTGTGCGTTTGTGGTTTCAGGAGCGGCTCGCAGACCCCGCGCGGCTTCGGGAAGCCCTGGTTGCGCTGGCACTTCAGGCGCGCAATCAGGATTGAGCAGAGAGCTGGGCGGTCTCAAGCCGCCCGGAGATGCCCAAGAAAATCCTCAAGGCTTGTTTGGACCGTGTTGATCTGAGTTGCGACGAGCTCAACCCCGCCCACGACATCTTTCAGTTTTTCACCGGAAGCCTCGGCCGAACGGTTCACCTGGGTAATGTTTTCCGAAATCTCCGTGCTGCCATGGGCCACTTCCGAGGCGTTCTTGGCAATCTCAGATGTCACCGCGTCCTGTTCTTCAATGGCTGAGGCAATGCCAGCGATCTTGTCGCGGACATCTGTCATGGACCGGACCACATCTTGGATGGAAACCGAGCAGGAGGCCGCTCCGGACTGGACACCGGTCAGCTGCGTGCCGATCTGTTCGGTCGCTTGGCCGGTTTGGGTGGCAAGGGCTTTGACTTCCGACGCAACGACCGCGAACCCTTTTCCGGCTTCTCCAGCACGGGCCGCTTCGATCGTGGCATTCAAGGCCAGCAGGTTGGTTTGACCGGCAATGTCCGTGATGAGCTTAAGCACATCATTGATCTCACTTGCTGCAGCCGACAGGGACGAGACGGTTTCTTCCGAGGTTTCAGCTTGTTTGGAGGTCTGGTCCGTTGATGTGTTCGCTAAGGTCACCTGCCGGGCAATCTCCTGAATAGAAGCGGCAAGTTCTTCGGCGGCTGATGCGACAGACTGGACGCTGGCCGTGGATTGTTCAGCGGCTGCGGCGACCGTATGGGAGCGATTGATCGTATCGGAACTCATTTGAGCAAGATCATCCGCGTGCACCGATAGTTTTTGTAAGGCCGATTGAACCGCCGAGCAGCTGGTCATCATCACCCGCTCCAGTTCGTCCGCCAAACGCAAGCGTGTTTCTCGCCGCTCCTCAACAGCGCGCTCTTCTTCTTCGCGTGCTTGAGCCTGTAACCGTTGCATTTCAATGGTGTTTTGCCGGAAGACTTCAAAAGCCTCGGCAACCGCGCCAATCTCGTCGCGGGACCTGACTTTGACTGAAACGTCCGTGTCGCCATTGGTCAGGCTTTTCAGGCCGTTGGAGACCTCCTTCAACGGCACTGCAATACCGAAACGCGCATAAAGGACCGAGCCGGTCACACAGAGACCAAGAGAGATGATGGCCGTCCAGATGATCTGCTGAAACGCCTGTTTTTCATGAGTTTCTGCAGCCTTGGCTGCTGCCAGAGTAAATTGCTCGATTTCCTGAAGAAGCGCGATCAGCTCCCGGTCAAGACGTTCCTGTTCTTCCTCCAGGGTGAGGACGATCGCAGCTGCCGCGGCCAAGTCTTCTGCATCTATGTAATGCAGGACTTCGTCAACGTGTGACTTGTATTGGGCGTATTCGGCTTCGATCCGTTTGAGTTGATTGAGGGCACTTTCAAACTCTGTCCTTTCAATCTCCGAAGCGGCATTGTCCAGGGCATATTTAGCCAGATCCTCAGCCTTCAGGATTTCGTCAGCGACCTGGACCTCAAGTTTCAAGATTGCAGCTTTGACATCGCCAATTGCGTGTTTCTCTTCGCCAGCTTCCAGGCCGGAAAGCCGCATGAGACGTTCGACGAGGGCAGCCTGTTCCAGCTGATGGTTTGTGACGTGACTGATCGCTGTGGTCAGCGGAATGTCTTTTTCGGCAATATTAGTAAGTTCCTTGCCGATCATGGCCATTTGATAAACAGATACAGCTGCCACCACAACGAGCCCAAAACAAAGAAAAGCGACCAGTCCAAGTATTTTCGTTGCAACCGTTGCGGATACCTGACGTGAAAGTGCCATCGCAGAATCTCCTGCGCCAATTGAAAAGAAGTTCCTTAAAACGCTACGTAAGTTTCCGTAGATTGATGCGTATCAGTTGAAGAAAGGGTAAATTTTGTCGTTCAAAGAAAAAGTTTTGCAATTTATGATAGAATTCACGGTGACGAAACTACAAAAATTCAATCCTGTGAAAATAAGGTGGACGAGTTCTCGGCATTGGGCGTTGCTGCAGACACACCAGCGTTTCGATTTTGGTTTGAAACTAATGCCTAAAGGGCTGGTTTATCCAGCACTCCGCCGAGCCGGATGGAGGGCACGGCGGAGAGTTATCTGGTTTAACCAGTTCCCTGGATGGCCGACAGGAGCCAGTCACCGCCGGAGCTGCGAACAAAGGTCCACACTTCCGTGCTTTCGGAAGGCGCGTCAGGATCTCCGGAAATCACATCATCGCTATCCCGTTTGGCGATGTAATCGACTGCGCTGTAGCGCAAGGCGACTGTTACATAGTCCTTGCTATCTTCATGCCAGGCTTCGGCAACATCGCCCTGAAGCAGCTTGACATCCAAAACGACGTTCTTTTTGCCGGCCGAGGCAAGTTCACCCAGCTCTTCGGCCAGATAAGACATGGCTTCCGGGGTCGCCAGCTGTCGTAGCGCGGCGTAGTCTTCGCGGCTGTAGGCGGACTGAACTTCGCTGAGCATCTCCTCAAACCGGTCAAGGTCTGCTGCCGTTGCCTCGTAAGGCTGCGTTATCGGGTGGGCAAAAGCCTGTGAGGCTGAGCTGTTGGGTCCAGCACCGCCGAAGCTGAACGGAGCAGCTTTGGGTGCGTTCTGGTCCGGCGTCCTTTCAAACGGGTTCGGGCCAGCAGTCGCCGGTTGTTGCCGTGAGCGGAAGAAGCGCATGGCGAGGCTGATCAGCAACACGATAAGGCCGACCTGCAGGATCAAACCGAGGAACCCGGCGAAACCGCCGAGGCCACCGCCAAACAGCATTCCGACGAGGCCGCCAAGCATCAAGCCGCCGAGAAGCGCGCCGCCGAAGCCGCCAAAGAGGCCAGGGCGTTGCGCATTTGCTGCCTGTCCGCCAGCGCCTGGAGTGGTCCGCTGGGTCTGTGCAGGCTGGGGTGTCATGGAACGCTGAACGGGAGCGGCCGTATCCGGTGCGGTTTTGGTCGTTGGGGGTGCGGAGTAGGTTTTGCTGCCTCTGCTGCCAAAGCCGCCAAACCCGCCCTTTCGGGCCTCGGCATAGTCGGTGGCGGCAAACATCGTGGCGATCGCAACGATCATGAAGGCTGTCGTCTTACGCAGACGGCGGGCGGCAGCAGGCATTTTTGTCTCCTCTTGAGGGCCACTTTGGCCATGTTCTGCAGATGTAGGAAATCGGTGACCAATTGCCAGCGGCGACGCCGAAACTTTTGCGCCTTAGCCAGGGAATATTTGTGCTCAGCGGAACTGTAAGTTCCAGCTGGTGGAACCGGTGGCCAAGCTCAGAAAACAAAAGAGGGCGGGGATCATCCCCGCCCTCGAATATATAGTTTTGGCAGAAGGTTAGGCCTTGCCCCAGCCGCCAGCGGTCGGGGTGATGACCGTGACGGCTTCACCCGGTTCCAGAATGGTCTGATCGCAGCCCTTGAGCGGCTGGACCGTTCCGTCCAGACGGCGGACCTCGGTGCGGCCGAGTTCGCCGTTCTCGCCGCCTTCCATGCCTTTCGGCTCGATGGTGCGGTGGGAGCCAAGGATGGCGCAGTCCATCTTTTCCAGAAAACGCAACGTGCGTTTGGTGCCGTCACCCGCCGACCATTTGCCCTTGCCGCCGGAGCCTTTGCGGATGTGGAAATCCTCCAGAAGCACAGGGAAGCGGAACTCCAGGACTTCCGGATCGGTCAGGCGCGAGTTTGTCATGTGCACATGAACACCGTCTGTGCCCTTGAACCCGGGGCCTGCCGGCGAACCGGAGCAGATGGTTTCATAGTACTGGTAGGTGTCGTTGCCGAAGGTCAGGTTGTTCATCGATCCCTGGCTGTTTGCCATCGCGCCAAGTGCTGCAAAGACTGCATTGGTGACATGCTGGGACGTCTCCACATTGCCCGCAACAACGGCTGCCGGATAAGACGGGCGCAACATGCAATCGTCCGGGATGATGATGTTGATCGGCTTCAGGCAGCCGGCGTTCATCGGGATATCGCCGTCAACCATCACGCGGAAGCAATAGAGGATTGCAGCCCGGGTCACGGGTTCCGGCGCATTGAAGTTGTTCGGCTTCACGGCGGAGGTGCCGGTGAAATCGACCGTTGCCTCGCGCTTGTCTTTATCGACCGTGATCTTGACCTTGATGGTTGAGCCCTGGTCGGTCGGGTACTCGTACTCGGAGTCCTTCAGGGCTTCGATGACCCGACGGACGCTCTCTTCGGCGTTGTCCTGAACATGGCCCATATAGGCCTGAACGACGTCCAGACCGAAGTGGGACACCATCTTGCGCAGTTCCTGAATACCCTTTTCATTGGCTGCGACTTGTGCAGAGAGGTCGGCAACGTTCTGATGCGGGTTTCTGGCCGGATAGGCGTGATCCGTCAGGAGGTTGACGAGTTCTGCTTCGCAGAAACGGCCCTGATCGACGAGTTTGAAGTTGTCGAACAACACGCCTTCTTCGTCCACCTTGGTCGCGAGCGGGGTCATGGAACCTGGCGCAGAACCACCGACATCGGCGTGGTGGCCGCGGGACGCCGCCCAGAACAGGATCTCCTTGCCAGCATTGTCGAAGACGGGAGAGACGACCGTGATGTCCGGCAGGTGCGTGCCGCCGTTATAGGGGGCGTTCAAGGCAAAGACGTCGCCCGGCTTGATCTTGCCCTTGTTCAGCTTGATCACCGTTTCCACGGACCGGTCCATGGAGCCAAGGTGCACCGGCATGTGCGGCGCGTTGGCAACCAAAGCGCCGCTGGCATCGAAGACGGCACAGGAGAAGTCCAGGCGTTCCTTGATGTTCACCGAGTAGGCGGTGTTCTGCAGGGTCACGCCCATCTGCTCGGCGATGGACATGAAGAGGTTGTTGAACACCTCCAGCATGACCGGGTCGGCGTGGGTGCCGATGGCGTCGGCCCGTTTCAGCGGGACCACCCGGTGCAGGATGACATGATCCTTGGCGTTGATCTCCGCCTGCCAGCCGTCTTCAACGGCAATGGTCGCATGCGGTTCGATGATAACCGCAGGGCCCATCACCTTCATGCCGGGCTTCATGTTCTCGCGTTTGAAGATTCCCGCATCATGCCACTGGCCTTCGGAGTAGATCCGTGTGCCTTTGGCAGCGGCTGGGACATCGGACGCCAGAGTGAGATCCGGCTCGACCAGGCCTGCGCCGCCGCCAGCGGTTTCCACCTCAAGCGCTTCGACCACGACCGGCTTGTTGTCATAGGCAAAGCCGAACTGCTTTTTGTGGGCGTCCTCAAAGGCCGCGCGCATTTCCTCGACAGTGCCGAGAAGGACAGGCAGGGGAGTGTCGGTGCCGTCATAGCGTAGATGTGCGGTCGCAACGGTTCGCCGGGCGTCTTCAGTTACGCCCTGTTTGTCGAGCTCAGCTTCTGTCTGGGCGCTTAGCTCCTTGCGCAGCGCATCCAGCTCAGGAAGCAGCTCTTCCGTCATTGTTTTCACAACAGCCTTTTGACGGTCTGCGCGAATGTCGGCGAGGCCCATGCCGTAGGCCGAGAGGATGCCGGAGAATGGGTGCAGAATGACCGTCTTCATGCCAAGGCTGTCGGCCACCTTGCAGCCTGTCTGGCCACCCGCGCCGCCGAAGCACGTCAGGGCATATTCGGTGACATCATAGCCGCGCTGTACGGAGATTTTCTTGATGGCATTCGCCATGTTCTCGACCGCGATCTTCAGGAAGCCGTCTGCGACCTCTTCCGGCGTCCGGCCATCGCCGATTTGGTTTGCGAGTGCGGCAAACTTCTCGCGCACCACATCGCCATCCAGCGGCTGGTCCTGGTTCGGACCGAAGATTTTCGGGAAGAATTCCGGCGCCAGTTTGCCGGTCATCAAGTTGGCATCGGTCACGGTCAGCGGACCGCCGCGGCGGTAACAAGCCGGGCCCGGGTTGGCGCCTGCACTGTCCGGACCGACCTGGAACCGGCCATCCGCATAATGGAGGATCGAGCCGCCGCCAGCTGCGACCGTGTGGATCATCATCATCGGCGCGCGCATGCGCACACCGGCAACTTCGGTTTCAAAGGCGCGCTCATAATCGCCGTCATAGTGACACACGTCTGTAGAGGTGCCGCCCATGTCGAAGCCGATGATCTTGTCGTATCCGGCCATTGCCGAGGTTTCGACAGCGCCCACAACACCGCCGGCCGGGCCGGACAGGATGGCATCCTTGCCCTGGAACAGATCTGCGGCTGTCAGTCCGCCGGAGGACTGCATGAACATCAGCCGCGGGCCTTCGCCCAGCTCTTCCTGAACCTGGTTCACATAGCGGCGCAGGATCGGGGACAGGTAGGCATCAACGATGGTGGTGTCGCCGCGGCCGACCAGTTTCATCAGCGGCGAGACTTCATGAGATACCGAAATCTGCGGGAAGCCGATGTCTTCCGCGATTTTCTTCAAGGTCTGCTCGTGAGCCGGGTAGGCATATGCATGCATCAGGACGATCGCGATGGAGCGGATCCCGGCATCCCAAGCAGCTTGCATCTCGGAGCGCGCTTGCGCCTCGTCGAGAGCAAGTTCGAGTGTGCCGTCGGCCTGCACGCGCTCTGAAATCTCGTGAACGCGCTCATAAAGCAGTTCAGGCTTGATGATTTCCTTCGCGAAGATGTGCGGGCGGGCCTGATAGCCAATTTCCAACGCATCCCGAAAGCCGCGTGTGATGAAGAGGGCCGTGCGCTCGCCCTTGCGCTCCAGCAGCGCATTGGTGGCAACGGTGGTTCCCATTTTCACGGTCGAGACCTTGTCGGACGGGATCGGTTGACCCTTTTCAACGCCGAGAAGTTCGCGAATGCCTTGAATGGCGGCGTCACGATACGCTTCCGGGTTTTCTGACAGCACCTTGTGCGGATGAAGGGTTCCGTCCGGGGCGCGGCCAACGATGTCGGTGAATGTGCCGCCGCGATCGATCCAAAAGTCCCACTTGGCTGTCATTTTATCCCTCATCTTTATGTTTTCCTGCCGGCGATAGACCTGCCGGGCAGACGCGTTATCCGCGATCGATGGATTTATGCTGACATTTTATCGATAAAATGTCGATGAAAAAATCTGATTTTCTTTTACTCGGAATTTAAGGCTTGTTTTGTATGCGGTTTTTTGGGGATCCAAAACGCGGGACAACAAGCACATGAAGAGTACGGGTGGTTCAAACCCGCACACCGACTCAGGCACATTCCGCTATGGATTGCGCATGAGTAATCCTGTGGCAGACAGTGTTCTTATGTTCACTCTGACTTTTGTTGGGGCTGTGCTCGTTCTGAGGTTCGGGTTTGAAATAATAAAGATGGTCTTCGCGGAACGTCCGATGTTTCCGGACTTCGTTTGTTTCTGGTCTGCGGGTTTTTTTGCGATTCAGGGAACTGCTGTTGAGGCCTACAATTATGAGCTTTTGAATTCATTTCAGTTTGAAGAGTTTGGCCAAGGAGAACTACCGTTTCTCTACCCGCCGACATGGTTGATGGTTATCTCGCCATTTTCCATGTTGCCCTATCGGCCCTCTGCACTTCTGTTTGAGGCATTTCAAGTCGTCGCGTTGGTGGTGGCTTGCAGGTATTTGCTGCGTGATCGGTCAATCCTCTGGATCCTGATTGTCTTTCCAACAGTGATCTCCGGAATCATTCACGGGCAAAACGCTGTGCTCAATACCGCGCTTTTGGCCGGTGCACTCGGCGCACTGGATCGTGATCGGCCGGTTCTTGCCGGTATCCTGATTGGATTGCTGAGCTATAAGCCGCAATTGGGAATATTGATTCCGTTTGCACTTTTGGCCGGTCGTGAATATCGCGCATTCGCATCAGCCGCCGTAACGACCTTGCTATTTGCCGCCACTAGCTGGGTTGTCTTTGGGACAGAGGTCTGGCGCGCGTTCATTGAGACCATTGCGTTTGCCCGTGACTGGTTGGAAAGCGGCCATACGCCGGCGAATAAATACGCTTCAATTCTCGGTTGGTTACGCCAGTTCGGGGTCGGAAACACGGCTGGTATGATTGTGCAGGTTGGCTTTGCTTTGGCATCTTTCGGAGCCGTAATCTGGTCATGGCGTCAGGACCTGCCGATGACCATCAAGGGCAGTTTGTTGGTTATCGGGGCATGCCTCTCCACTCCTTATTTGCTGGACTATGACCTGGCTCTTCTGGTTATTCCTGTGTTGCTGCTTATTCAGCAGGGCAATGAGACCGGATATCTGAGTTTTGAGAAATTCAGCATTGCGCTCGCCGTGTTTAGCTTCCTTTTTACAAGCCTTTGGGGTGTCCAAATGCCTGTTACGGCGATCGGGGTGCCATCGATTGTTTTGTTTGCTCTGGTTCTGCGTCGCGCCGTTGTGGGGCAGCGGGCAGGTTTTGGCCGAACCAGCTGTCCTGCATGAGTCAAAATCATCTGCCGAGTATGACCACCTTTGTATAGCCGATCTTCAGGTCTACGACCGATCTGCCGGGCTGGATAATCAAAGCACCACCCCTTACCAATCCCACGATGGTTATTCGCGAAGCCTCGGATGAAATTGCAGAGGTGGAAAGAAGAAATACGAATGCGCGCCCTAGTAGAGTAAGTTCATTCCATCTTTCATTGATTGTATTAATGCGCCTGATTGTATTTCTTAGAAATTGAGTTATTCCCCGAAAACCATCGTTTTTCAGTGCTTAGGAGATTTTTAGAAAGAATTTATCGATAAAATGTTGATGTTTTCTCTTTCTCGGATTAGCGTTTAGGTGGGAGCGATGGATGAGTGTTCAAAGAAAGCGCCGCCATGCTGCCCTGCTCAGGTTCAAGAAACCCCTTTGCTTCTAAGAGGAGAACATCATGTTGAAGTCACGATCCCTGGCAAAGGCCGGGATGACGTTTGCCGCTGCTGCCGCTTTTGGCGTGGCTGGCATTACTGCCGCTGTTGCTGAAACCAAGTGGGATATGCCGACCCCCTATGGTGATGGCAATTTCCACACCCAGAACATCGCAGCATTCGCCGATGAAGTTGCCGACAAGACCGGCGGTTCACTGACAATTCAGCTTCACTCGGCTGGATCGCTTTTCAAACATCCGGAAATCAAGAACGCTGTTCGCAAAGGCCTCGCACCGATCGGTGAAGTTCTGGTGTCTCGTCTTGCCAACGAAGATGCTGTTTTCGGGGTAGATTCTGTTCCGTTCCTCGCACCGTCCTATGACCAAGCCTGGAAGCTTTATCAGGCGTCGAAGCCAGCTCTCGAAGAAAAGCTCGCCGAACAAGGTTTGCAGCTTCTTTACACGGTGCCGTGGCCGCCACAGGGCATCTACGCCAAAAAAGAAGTCACCAAGGGCTCTGACCTGTCCGGTCTGAAGTTCCGCGCTTACAACGCAGCCACCGAGCGTCTTGCACTTTTGGCCGATGCCGTTCCGACGCAGGTTGAAGTGCCGGACATTCCGACTGCCTTTTCGACCGGTCGTGTCGAGGCCATGATCACATCCCCGTCCACCGGTGCCAACTCCAAGGCCTGGGACTTCCTGACCCATTATCATGATACTCAAGCCTGGTTGCCGAAGAACATGGTGATCGTCAACAAGTCTGCATTCGACGCACTGAGCGACGCCGAAAAGACTGCGGTTCTGGAAGCTGCAGCAACGGCTGAAACCCGCGGTTGGGAATCCTCCAAGGTTGAAACGAAGACTAAAACGACAGTTCTTCAGGAAAACGGCATCACTGTCGTTCAACCGAGCAGCGAGCTGATTTCCGATCTTGCTGCAATCGGTGAGATGATGGCCGCAGAATGGCAAGAGCAGGCTGGGGAAGATGGCGCTGCCATCCTGGAAGCCTACGAGGCCAACTAAGACTGGGAAGCGCCGGGCCTCAACTGCCCGGCGTTTTTCTTTCTGCCGTAAAAAATTGGGGGAGAGCGGATGCGAAATGCGCTCAATGGATTGTACAAGACGGCAACGGTTTTGGCCGCCTGCTGCCTTGTGACAATCGCTCTACTTGTAACTCTTCAGGTTATGGGACGGCTGCTGGACGGTGCCCGCGGCCTGGTCGGCCTAGAGCCTCTGGGACTGTTGGTTCCGTCGCTTGCTGAAATCGCCGGGTTCTTTCTTGTCGGTGCATCCTTCCTGGCGCTGGCCGGAACACTGCGTAACGGCGACCATATCCGGGTGTCCATTCTTCTGCAGGGCGTTGGCCCGGCCGCCGCCCGCCTCCTGAATATTTGGGCCTTGGCCGTCGCGTTTGCTCTCGCCGCGTTCTTCTCCTGGCACGCCTTGGCCCTGGTGCTGGACAGTTACCGCTACAACGAAGTGTCTTTCGGTATCATTCCGATCCCGCTCATGTACCCGCAGGCCGTCATGACGCTTGGGCTCTTCGTCCTAGCGATTGCGCTGCTGGATGATCTTGTCACGTCCTTGCGCGGACAAGCGCCAAGTTTCGAAACCGTCGTTCGCGACGACCCGATCGAAGGGAGCGAATGATGGATCTCTCTTTGCTTTCCTTCCTGCTTGGTCTGGGCATGCTGGCAGCCCTTGCAACGGGTATTTGGGTGGCCGTTGCGCTCTTTGCCGTTGCACTTGCAACAATGATGGCACTGGTTTCTGTTCCTGCCGGGCCAGTGATGGCAACGACGGTTTGGGGCGCCTCTCACCATTGGGATCTCACCGCCTTGCCGATGTTTATCTGGATGGGAGAAATTCTGTTCAGGTCGCGTTTGTCAGAGGACATGTTTGCCGGGCTTTCTCCCTGGATGCGGAACCTGCCCGGCCGGCTTTTGCACGTGAATATCCTGGGCTGTGGAATCTTCGCAGCAGTCTCCGGATCATCTGCCGCAACCACGGCCACAGTGGGGCGTATGTCATTGCCGGAGTTGAAAGCACGCGGCTATGACGAGCGTATCGCGATTGGTACCCTTGCAGGCTCTGGGACGCTTGGATTGCTTATCCCGCCATCGATCATCCTGATCGTTTATGGCGCGGCCACAGAGCAGTCGATCGCTCGCCTCTTCATGGCGGGCGTGCTGCCAGGCGCCATGTTGTGCTTATTGTTCATGGGATATGTCGCACTCTGGGCGCTGCTGAACCGTGACAAGATGCCGGCCAAGGAGGAAAAACTTCCGCTTTGGACGCAAATTAAGGCAACGCGCCGTCTCTTCCCGGTCGTCGGCCTGATCGTTGGTGTGATCGGTTCGATTTATGCGGGCCTTGCCTCTCCGACAGAAGCCGCGGCAATTGGCGTTGTGCTGGCACTTTTGTTGTCCTGGGTGTCCGGGACTTTGAGCCGAAAGAGCTTTGCCGATGGTTTGTTGGGCGCAACACGCACATCTTGCATGATCGCTTTTATCCTGGCAGGAGCCGCGTTTTTGACCGTTGCGATGGGGTATACAGGCATCCCGCGTGAGCTGGCCTCCTGGATCGGCGGAATGGACATGTCGCCTTACGTTCTTTTGATCGCGTTGACCCTTTTCTTCGTGGTTCTTGGCTGCTTCCTGGACGGGATTTCCGTTGTTGTTCTGACAACATCCGTGATCCTGCCCATGGTGGAGCAGGCAGGCCTCGATCTGATCTGGTTCGGGATCTATCTGGTTCTTGTCGTCGAGATGAGCCAGATCACACCACCGGTCGGCTTCAACCTGTTCGTTCTTCAAGGCATGACGGGTCGGAATATCTTCTCCGTTGCGCGTATGGCCTTGCCGTTCTTCTTGTTGATGATTTTGGGCCTGGTTCTGATTGTCGCATTCCCGGGATTGGCTCTGTGGTTGCCTCAGACGATGTTGAGCAATTAAAAGGGCGTTTCAGAACAACTTGAGAGAACGATAAATGACTGAGCGGCCGAAACCCAACACCGATGCCCAAATTGGTCCAGTGGTTTCGGCCGCTCATCTTGCATCCGGGGCCATGCCGGCCCTGTCGGAAATCGAGTTTGCCGTGACCATGATGGTCAACGCCTATCATCGTTGGATGGTCCGGTGCATGGCTGCCAGTGGCTCGGAGGGCCTTGGTCCGCTTGATGTCCTTGTTCTTCACTCGGTCAATCACCGTGGGCGGGCCAAGACACTGTCCGATATCTGCTTGGTCCTGAATATCGAAGACACGCATACGGTGACCTACGCGCTCAAAAAACTTGAGAAAGCTGGACTGATTACCTCTGGTCGGCGCGGCAAGGAAAAAACCGCTGAGATCACGCCTGAAGGCGAGACTGCCTGTATGGAGTATAGACGGCTGCGGGAAGCGCTCTTGGTCGAGCCCATGAAAGCGCTTGGGTTGGATGAGAGTGAACTCTCCCGGCTTGCCGCAACCCTCCGCCTTGTTTCCGGAAACTACGACCAAGCCGCCCGCGCCGCAGCTGCCATGTAAAAAAGGTTCTGCGGGCAGGACGCAAAATTTCTGTTTTCATACTACAATAATTCTTGTAGTATCGAATTATGAAATCAGATGACGCAATCATGGCGCTTGGGGCTCTCGCCCAGGAAGACCGGCTGGCGGCTTTCAGGCTGTTGATGATGGAGGGAGATCAAGGTCTTCCGTCCGGAGCAATCGCAGAGCGCCTCGCCGTAGCGCCCACCAGGATGTCCTTCCATCTGGCAACTTTGGAAAAAGCCGGGCTTTTGAACGCGCGCCGGGAAGGGCGGCACATCCATTACTCCGTCGACTATCTGAGGATGCGATCCTTGCTTGGATTTCTCATCGAAGACTGTTGCGGCAACAATCCCGATATCTGCTGCTTTCCCATCAGCGCCCCCAATCAGGAAACACACTAATATGACCATCACCATTTACCACAATCCGAAATGTGGGACGTCCCGGAACACGCTGGAGATGATCCACAAGGCTGGCATTGACCCAGTCGTGATCGAGTATTTGAAAACGCCGCCATCCCGCGACGAGCTGGTGAATTTGATCGCAAGAATGGAGATTTCAGTCCGCGATTTGCTCCGCCAGAAGGGGACACCTTTTGATGAACTGGGGCTTGGCGATGAGAAATGGACTGATGACCAGTTGATCGACTTCATGATGGAGCACCCGATCCTAATCAACCGACCTATCGTCGTGAGCGACAAGGGTGTCCGGCTCTGCAGGCCCTCTGAAAGGGTCGTTGATTTGCTTCCGGTCGATATCGGCACATTCACAAAGGAAGACGGGGAAGTGGTCAACGCCGGGAGCACAAATGTTTGACGGTAAACCTGAGGACCTCCCGAATGTGAGCTTTGCGGACATCAAGCCCGTAACCGCTGGAAAGGTGGATCAGGCGGCAGCATTCGATCATCCGCCGCGCATACTGCTTCTCTATGGATCTTTGCGGGAGAGGTCCTATAGCCGATTGCTGGTTGAAGAAGCTGCACGCCTGTTGACGGCTTTCGGCGCGGAAACCCGGATCTTCAACCCTTCAGGATTGCCGTTGCCAGATGATGCCGGCGCAAGTCATCCAAAAGTAGCTGAACTCCGGGAGCTGAGCATTTGGTCGGAGGCTCACGTTTGGTGTTCGCCCGAACGCCACGGCGCGATGACGGGCATCTTGAAAACTCAAATCGACTGGATCCCGTTGAGCACCGGTGCCGTCCGTCCAACACAGGGTAAAACACTAGCGTTGATGCAAGTCTCGGGTGGGTCCCAGTCTTTCAATGCCGTCAACCAGATGCGGATCCTTGGCCGCTGGATGCGCATGGTCACGATACCGAACCAATCCTCGGTTCCGAAGGCGTATACCCAGTTTGATGATGACGGACGCATGCTGCCATCACCACTCTACGACCGTGTGGTGGACGTCATGGAAGAGCTGATGAAGTTCACACTATTGGTGCGCGGCCGGTCTGACTATTTGGTGGATCGATATTCTGAGCGTAAGTCTGATCGGCAGAAACAGGGAGCAGCCTGACCAAACTGTATCAGGAACCTTGAACAGCGACCGGTGCTCCAAAGGAAGCGTCGGTCGGTAATCTGTTACTGCTTTCCATGTCAGATTTTGCGGCCTTAACAACGGCTTTCTGCGGCCCGCTAGAATTTGCGGCAGGGTCTGAATCCGGTTTTGCAGATTGCCTTGCCCATGTCTTTTTCACTGAGCGAATCTTGGCTGTCATATCGGCTTGAACGGTTTCGTGAACCATTACGTCATCAGGTTTGCCGTAAAGATACCCTTGGATCAGATCGCAACCGGCGGCGCGAAGCAAAATGGCTTGCTCTTCTGTTTCAACACCTTCTGCGGTGATGGTGACATTCAAAGACCTGCCAAGACCGACGATTGACGTAACAATTGCATCCGTGCTCGCGTCCTTGCCAAGATCTTGGATGAAGGCCTTGTCGATCTTGATCTTGTCGAACGGGAACAGGCTGAGATAACTGAGCGATGAGTAACCGGTCCCGAAGTCGTCCATTGCGATTGAGACGCCCATATCCCGGATTTGCCGAAGCGTGTGGACGACGGAATCAGTATTGGAAATGAGCAAACTCTCAGTAATTTCAATTTCGAGACGTTTGGGGTCCAGGCCTGAGGTCTGAAGGGCGCGCGCCACGCGTTTTTGTATGTCGCCGGCTGCGAACTGGGCAGGGGACATGTTGATTGCTACCCGCCGGTTAGAGTTGGGCCACAGCGCAGCTTCCCTGCAAGCTTGCTCCAAGACCCAATTGCCAATGTCTTCGATCAGGCCTGTGTCTTCTGCAATTGGAATGAAGGAATCCGGGCGCATCATGCCCTTGGTGGGATGCTCCCAGCGGATCAGTGCTTCATATCCCTTCAATGAGCCATCACTGAGCGCATATTGAGGCTGATACTTGAGTTTCAACTGATCGAACTTGAGAGCTTTGACCAGACCCTGTTCGATCTCCTTTCGTTTCTGAGCTTCCGCGTCCAGGTCCTGTGTGTACCAGCAGAACGTGGATCGACCTTCGTGTTTCGCACGGTAAAGAGCCAGATCTGCGCAGTGAAGCAAACGTGAGGAGCGCCAAGATCCATCGGTGGCCCGCGCCAGTCCGATGGATAAGGATATTTTGATTTCCCGGCCGTCGATATTGCAGGGCGGATCCGTCGCACTGATCATGTCAGCTGCCAAACGTGTCATGCGGCCAGTATCCGAGACCGAGGTGAGCATGACGGCGAACTCGTCCCCTGACAGACGCGCAACCAGATGCCCGCTGAAGACCGATTTCAAACGGTCCGCAATGATCTGCAGAAAAACATCCCCAATCCCGTGTCCATGGGTGTCGTTGATTTCCTTGAACTTGTCCACGTCTATGATCATGACACCGATGTTCGATGCCTTCGCCTGGGCAAAACGGAGCGCTTCGCTCAAGCGTGCATTGAAGACGGCCCGGTTTGGCAGCCCGGTTAACGTGTCATGATGCGCAAGGTACTGAATGTTTTTGCTGGTCTGCAATTGTTCGCGAAAGCGCATCCAGAGCAGAATGCCGGCGAACAAAAAGGATATGAGACACAAGCCCCCGATCGCCGCACTCACTGAAAAGAGCAGGGGGGCAAGGCTTTTCATGATGGTCGCTGTGCTGACCAGGGCAATCAGACTGCGCGAATTCGCGTCCTTGGCCGGATACACGATGACCGCTTTGTTCCCGAATTGCCCGACCGTATTCATGTCGGGAATGGCCAGAATTCGAGGTGAACTCAAAGCCGCGACCTTTGCATCCGTCAGTGTCTGCGGCGCCAGAAAGAGGTTTTTCTCTTCCCACTCGGGTGATGCCCAGGCAGCAGACTGGGGCCCTTCGCGGGTTTCCATGGCGGATGGCAAGATGGAAAAGTGAAGGACTCCGGCGGGCGCATGACCGGATTTCAACGAATTCTGTAACGTATCGACTTGTTCGTGATACGCGTTTGATCGCCCATCACTTGTCAACGTCATACGCAGGCCATCGAGGGTCTGCGGCAAGACTGCTGTGTCCCGGACTTCACGCGGCTGTAAGGTGTCGTAGACCGTATCTGCCCATGCAGCATAGGTCTGTTCCAGGCCCTTAACCAGGAGCCAATGGGTCAATAGCCGATTGCTCGCGTAGACGCCTGCAGCCAGAAGCATTACCAGCGACATGGATATCAAAAATATAACAATGTTACTTCTGACAAATGACGTGGCCATCCAGCTCGGCACCATTTCGGATAAACGGTTGCACCAAAGTAGGGCAAAAGTCTTTAACCATCATGAATCAGTGTTGTTTTCCAATCGTTCCAAAGGCCGCGCCAAACAAAGCAGGAAGCGATGAGACTGGAGTCCGCAGAATGGATAGGCTTCTGGGCCCAGCTAGCCAAAACCATCATGTGCAGTTAGAAGACTTTTTGTACCCGACCCCGGCGATTCCTGCTGCTCCGGGTTGGAGCTGAATGATCGGCAATCGAACCCTCAAGGGAGTTTACGTGTGAGCGTCTGGAGCAGCATCGGGAGCATTGTCGGTGCAATTGGATCTGGCGGTGCGCAGATTGTCGACAAGCTGGTGCAGCTCGTTTTGGCACGGCCAGAGGGAGCAAATACAGTCGGTTTTACAGTCGCGATGATCGCGCTTTCGGCAAAGATGGCCAAGGCTGACGGTGTTGTAACGGCCGATGAAGTTATTGCTTTTCGAGAACTCTTCGATGTTCCGTCGAACGAGGAAAAAAACGTCGCACGGCTGTTCAATCTTGCCCAAGAAGATGTTGCCGGTTTCGATGTTTACGCAAAGAAGCTCGCCGACCTTTTTCCCTATGATCGCAAAACCCTGCTCGATATTCTGGATGGCCTTTTTCACATTGCCAAAGCTGACGGCGTCGTGCACCAGAGCGAAATAAGCTACCTTTCGGAAGTGGCTAAGGTTTTTGGGCTGGATGAGCGAGAGTTTTCCAAAGTTCTTGCCCGCCATGTCCGCAAAGACGGTGATCCGTATGAAGTATTGGGGATAGGTGCGCAGGCCAGTGATGCTGAACTGAAAGCTCACTACCGGCGGGAAGTTCAAGAAACCCATCCTGACCGGCTTATCGCCCGCGGAGTCCCGGAAGAATTTGTCCGGATCGCCAATGACCGCCTGGCCGCATTGAATGAGGCATGGGCGCAGATTTGCGCGGAAAGGGGCATATGAGCGTTGCGACTGATACCGGCGTCAAGGCACGTGTTCATCCTTCTCCGAACCATGGAGACCGTGCGGCGGATGCACCGATTGATATGCTGATCCTCCACTATACAGGCATGCAGACCGGGGAAGAGGCTCTACAACGACTGTGTAATCCGCGTTCTGAGGTCTCCGCACATTATGTCGTTCAGGAAGACGGCTCCATTTTGCAATGCGTCCCGGAAGCCCGGCGTGCCTGGCATGCCGGGAAGAGTTTCTGGAAGGGAGAGCGGGACATCAATTCAAGGTCGATTGGCGTTGAAATGGTCAATCCTGGGCATGAATTTGGTTATCGGTCTTTCGCCGAGCCTCAAATAGAGGCGGTCATTGCGCTTTGCGCTGACGTGTGTGCCCGGCATCAAATCCATCCGTGGATGATTCTGGCGCATTCCGACATCGCTCCAAGCCGGAAGGAAGACCCGGGGGAGCTGTTCCCTTGGGACAGGTTGGCAGCTGCTGGCGTTGGTCATTACGTAGAACCAGAACCTATTGGTTCCGGGCTCTTCATGCAGGAGGGTGAAGAAGGCCAGCCCGTTGAAGCGTTGCAGTCCATGCTGGCGCTTTATGGATACGAAGTCGACATCAATGGCCGCTTTGACCGCCGCACGCGCGAGGTGGTGACGGCCTTTCAGCGCCATTTTCGCCCCGAGAAAGTTGACGGCGTGGTGGACGCTTCAACCATCGAAACGCTTCACAACCTTCTATCCAAGCTGCCGTCTTTGAAATAGATCTGGCTGAACCAAGTTTGTCAGAAGTCTCCGTTTTCTAAAGAGTATTCTGCTCTCCAAACACGAATAGCCTTATTTATCTCTGGGAGCAGAGATGTGTGACGTGCATGTAAGAAAAGATGTGCTTGAAGTTTAGGGGTGACCCTTTTTGCAAACAGGTTCTCTTTTGGCAGTTTCAGTTGTGTGAAATTCACGTTGTCGATCAAGACTGCAGATACCCGCCCTGTGCGAAGCATGGTCATCAGTGAGGCATAATCTCCAACTTCGCTGACGCCTGCTTCTGGTAGTGAAACATAGTTTTGCCAGACAACACCCCGTCCGACCGCCATGCCTTGGATATTTGCGAGATCTTCGTCCAAGACACTCTCCGACTTGGTAACAAGCAACCCGTAGCCCTCAATGATCGGTTCTGGGACCATGATGGCTGCGTCGCCAATGGTGTTTTGGTAATCTGGGATGCGAAACAATTCGCCATCCGTTTTGCCCTGTTTCAAAAGCAAAGAGTTGCGCGGGGCCGGAGCATGATCGACCGTGAAACATACACCCGATTTGGCGAAGCTTTCTTGGAGACTGCTAATGATTGAGCCGAAGGTATAGAAATTCACAGCCATGAAATTCAGGCAGTCCCGGGTATATGCCGGACCGCTCAAACTTGCGCTGAATAGAAGCAACAGGGCAAGAACGGGCGAGAAGAGTATTCGGAGCATGAGGGATAATATCATTTCCTGTCCCTGATCGCTGATGTTTTCCGAACACCGGACGCCAATAGGAGCACCAAGGCGCCCTGACTGGCCCGCATGCCCGCCTGTTTCCGTCCGTTAATCCTTCATGAAAGTGCCGGGCACAATTCGCACAACTGTGCCCCGGTTTGGTCTGCGATGTGTCACAGCTCTGACACAAACTGCAGACTCTCCTGATGGTGAGATGCAAATATTAGTAAAATTCTGAAATATATTGTAATAATTCGTGATTTTGCAGTGCAAAATTTCGTCCCATAGCTCGGCCATTTCTCCGCTCCGAAAAACCTACATCAAAAACCAAACGGGCTGGACGAATGTTACGGTCGATTAAAATAGCTACTGGGGCGCTGTGTGTTTTCGCCCACACTCTCATAATCCCGGCGCAAGCCGTTGCCGCTGATCCGCGGACTGTGCTCAACGAATACGGCGGCAACCGCAGTGTTGCGTCCCTTTCCACATCGGCCAAAGCCGAGAAGACGGGCAACCCGCGCAAAGACAAATATGCGAGCCTCATCCGCAAGGCAGCCAAGAAACATGGCGTGCCGATCAAGATCGCGAAAGCGGTTGTTGAGGTCGAGAGCAACTTCAATTCACGGGCCCGCGGGGCTGCTGGCGAAGTTGGCCTGATGCAGATCAAGCCGGCGACAGCGCGCGGTATGGGGTATCGCGGATCCACTAAAGCGCTTTACCACCCGGAGACCAATCTCGAGTGGGGGATGAAGTACCTCGCAGGCGCACACGAACGGGCCAATGGCGATTTGTGCGGAACCATTCTGCGTTACAACGCTGGTCACTATGCCAAGCGCATGAACCCGATCAGCCGCCGCTATTGCAAAAAAGTACAGCGGATCCTGGCGTCCAGCTAACTTGTGACAGGGCGGTCACTCGTGGGCATTGAAAACCCCGTTGCAGGCGCAGCGGGGTTTTTCTTTTTTCAGCTTCTTGGTCAGGCAAATTTCTGCCGTGCTGCCAGAATGGAAGCGGGTGGCTCAACGCCGTCCGGCACATCCACTGCGGCATAGGGTTGGCCGAAACCGGTGGCGACCGGGACTATTCCGGCCCAAATGTCCGTGCCGATATCAATCGGATCGTCGACCGGAGGGCCTGTGCGTACCTTGGTACTCACGTGCTCCACATCGAGAACCAACACACCGGTGGCTTTCAGTTCCTTTTGCAACATCTCGCGGCATTCCGCCCACCGGCCCGGGGCCATGTGATCGGTAATCGCGGCAAGGGCGATATTCTTTTCATCAAGATCTTCTACAAGACGCGCGGTCCCATGAACGATCACACACCGAAAGTTCATGGAGTGATGGAAAGCGGACCGGCCAAACACCAGACCGTCCAGCAGGGTTACCTCGAGGCTTGCAGGCACACCGGCCTTGTTGTCCTTGATAATCCGGGTGGTGCTGGCCCCATGGATGTAGAGCTTGTCGCCGATGCGTGCGTAGACCATCGGGATAACCATCGGGCGGCCTTCATGGATGAAGCCGCAATGCGCGACCAGACCGGCATCCAGAATTTCGTTTGCAAGTTCATTGTCGTACCCGCCCCGGTTCATTTGCCGGATTTTGGCGTAGGGGGGCAGATCGGGTTTTTCGTGTTTCATCGTGTTCTTCTCGGATCGCGTTCTTGTGTATGCCGGTTATGATCGATAATCTGGCTCCATAGAAAGGTCCGGTTTTGAAAAAATGAAAGTACCAGAATTGCTCGAAGGTGTCTGTGATCTGGACCGGTCATCGTCTGTTCCACTCAGCCAGCAAATTTACAGAGCGTTACGCGAGGCGGTCGGGCAGGGGCGCTTGAAAGCGGGCATGCGTTTACCATCGTCGCGCAGTTTTGCGCAGCAACAACGGATTTCGCGCAATACGGTCAACACGGCCTATGAGCTTTTAAAGGCCGAGGGGATCGTGGAGGTGAGTGCAGGCGTTGCGCCAGTTATTGTTGGCGGCACCGCACCTGAAGGCGCCAAAATGCAAAGCGTCAACACTGTGCCTCCGCGCGGGCTTTCCAAACGGGGGAACCAGCTCGCGAAGAACCTGCGTGGCGACAGCTGGGGTCAGCGCCATGAAGCGCTTCAGCCGGGTGCGCCTGCATTGGATATCTTTCCCTATGAAAACTGGGCACGCTGTCTGCGCAGAGCTGTACGAACGGTTCGGTCGCCCGATCTGCTCTATCAGCATCCATCGGGTTATCCGGCTTTAAAAGCGATCCTTGCGGACTATCTCGCAAGTGAGCGCGGCGTCCGTGCCACAGCGGACCAGATCCTGATCGTTCCCTCAATGCAGGCGGCGCTTGCGGGCATTTCCCAGGCTCTCTCAGATCCTGGCGATACGGCCTGGATTGAGGACCCGGGCTATATGGGTGCGCGGACAGCCTTTCATGGGGCAGGATTGAACATCCGGGGTTTGCCGGTGGATGAGTATGGGGTTCTGCCGGATGGCCTCGAAAATGAAAGCCCACACCCACGGCTGATCTATGTCACCCCCTCTCATCAGTATCCGTTCGGGGCCCGGTTGCCGCTCGCCCGGCGGCTCGCCTTGATCGAGAATGCGTCCCGCATGGGCGCGACAATTCTCGAAGATGATTACGACAGCGAGTTTCTGTTCGAAGGCCGCCCGGTTGCCGCTCTTCAAGGGCTCGCAGGGGGGGGAGAGGTGATCTATCTCGGCACCTTTTCAAAGAGCCTGTTGCCGGGGCTTCGGGTGTCTTATGCCGTTGTGCCGGAGGACCTGAGTGGTCCTTTGGCGGGTGTTTTCCGGAACATGGGGCAGCTGGCCAATGTGCATGCCCAGATCGCGCTCGCCGACTTCATCGACAGCGGGCATTACCGGGCGCACCTGAAACGTATCCGGTCCGTCTACCAACAACGGGGCAACGACCTCGTCGTGGCGCTCAAAGAAGAACTGGGCAATGCCGTGTCTGTCGAGCCGCCGCTCGGCAACGTGCAGGTGACTGTCCGCTTTAACGAAGACTTGGATGATCGGAAGGTCGCGCGCGGCATGCAAGCCCGCGGTTTTTCCGTCTCACCATTGTCCGTCTGTTATCTGGATGCAGCACCTGAGCCTGGATTGATTATCGGATTTGCCGGGGCAACGGAGGATCAAATTCGTGGCGGCGTTCGGGCGTTGTCCGACCAATTGAGCGTGCGCCGAGGCTGAAGCCAGATCGGATATGTGGTCAGGTTTTATCCAACTCCATCTCAAGACGCGCGTCGGTCTTGGGAGCCTCGCCGTTCCTTCCATCCACGAGATGCACCGAGATCCGCCATAGATGATAGGTGGACCGATGCAGCCAGCGGATACTGTCGACACGGGCGATGGCCTCTTCCAGACCAATCTGATCGTTGGCGGCCTGGTTCAAGGTGTTTTCCCGGGTGAGCCGGCGTTCTTCTCGAAATGCCTGCCGAAGCGCATCAAATTCGGCGGGAAGGGCAGGGTCCACGTTAGCGTCATTGAAACGTCCCGAGAGGCCGGAAAGCTGATGTCCGAAACGGGAGAGGTGCTCTGTTGTTCGGATCGTCTCGATCCGGTCGCTCTGGCGGAGCCGGTCGGTCAGCCGGTCCATATGATCCAGTGCGTGCAGGAGGTGAATGTGGTCTGTATTGGCGGCCGGATCTTCCGGCCCGGTCTTAATGCGATCCAAATAGGACCGCATCGATGTGTTCGTCTGTTCAAAGGCATCAATAGAAACCGGCGGTATTTCCCTTGGCTCCGACCCAAGCACATCTGAGACTGCTTCTAATAGCAGTTTCGCCTGGTCTTGCAGGGCTGCGCGCGCGGCATCCAAAGCGGCTTCCGGGTCTTTCAAGAGGCGATCATCCAACCGCTCGGCCGGGTCTTCTCCCTTGGACGGGATTAGCCAGATTATCAACCGCGCGAAGTGCTTTGTCACGCCAACGACAGCCAAGACACCGATGAGATTAAACACTGTATGGAAACCGACCAGCGCAATCTGGTGGTCTATGTGCGGCCCTGCGGCCGCGTAGAGCCAGCCAAGCGGAACAAGGAGGCAAAACGCGATCAAACCGGTCATCAGATTATAAACGACGTGCGCAAATCCTGTGCGGCGGGATGCGACCGATCCGCCGACGGTTGCGAGCGCTGCGGTCGCTGTGGTTCCAACGTCCATCCCAATGACAAGGGCGGCAGCCTGCGGGAAGGAAATTGCTCCAATCGTCAGGGCTGCCAGTGCTGTTGCAACACCTGCGCTTGAGGATTGGGTGATGAGCGTGATCACCACTCCGATCAGAACCAGTTGAAGCCGGCCAAGGAACGTATCGCCGGGAAAATCATCCGGAGTGATCCGGCCCTCCAGAATAGAAAAGCCCTGCGTCAATGTATCTATGCCGACGAACAGGAGGCCAAACCCGGCGATCGCCAGGCCGAACGGTTGCCAGCGGCCGCGGCCGAACAGTTGCAAAAGAACACCAAAAAAGATCAACGGCTGGGCCAGCAGGCCGATCTTGAGTTTGAAGCCGAGGAGGGCGACCATCCAGCCCGTAATCGTGGTGCCGATGTTTGCCCCGAAGATGACGCCAAGGGCCTGCGGAAACGTCATCAGCCCTGCACTGACGAAACCAACGGTCGCGACGGTGGTCGCACTTGAAGACTGCAACAAGGCTGTTGCCAGTGCGCCGGAGAGGGCGCCGGTTGCGGGCGTTCTGGTTGAGTTTTGAATGTACTGGCGGAGCCGGTTTCCCGCGAGCTGCCGCAATCCCCGGGTCATGAGGTGCATGCCCAGAAGAAACAGGCCGAGCCCGCCAAGGACGGTTATCACGGATTGGATCATGTCCCGAATTTAGGGGTGTTCCGAGCCGCCTCGCATCTGAAGATATACCTATAACCCTGACCTGGACGGCAACGCCGCTGATGTCCAGTCGTGTTGGCGTCGAGGGCGGCAGTTGGTTGTTCAGGCAAGCTTCATTTGCGGCACGTCGCCCCGAATGATCAGGCTGGCTTCTGTTGCCGAAATAACATCATCGACGCTGGCACCTGGCCCGACTTCTTTCAGGAGAAGTCCCTCTTCTGTTGGTTCAATCACGGCCATTTCCGTAACGATCAGGCTGACCCGGCGCTGGGCTGTCAGCGGTAACTGGCATTCATGAAGGATCTTCGGTTTGCCCTTCGCGGTATGAACCATGGCAACGATCACGTTCTTTGCACCGGCGACCAGGTCCATTGCGCCGCCCATGCCCGGCACCATTTTGCCCGGGATCATCCAGTTTGCGAGAAAACCCCGTTCATCGACCTGAAGACCGCCGAGCACGGTTGTGTCGAGATGGCCACCGCGGATCAGGCCGAAACTCATGGCACTGTCAATCGACGCCGCGCCCGGAACCGCTGTCACAAACCCGCCGCCCGCATCGGTGAGGTCGGGGTCCTCCATGCCTTCGGGTGGCCGTGCTCCAAGTCCGATCACGCCATTTTCCGCCTGGAAGAAGACGTGCACTTCTTTCGGCAGATAGTTGGCGACCATTGAGGGCAGGCCAATTCCGAGATTGACCAGCGTGTCCGGCTGGATTTCCTGCGCAACCCGGCGGGCGATGATTTCCTTGGCATCCATCAGTGAGCCCTCTCCAACAGGTGATCCACCAGAATTCCCGGGGTCTTGACGGAATCCGGCGAGATGACGCCGACCGGGACGATCGTTTGGGGTTCGGCAATCACGGTCGCACCGGCCATGGCCATGATCGGGTTGAAGTTATGCGCGGTCAGCGAATATTCGAGGTTGCCGACATAATCGGCCTGATGCGCGGCAATCAGCGCAAAATCCCCGCCAAGCGGTTCTTCCAGAAGATAGTCCTTGCCGTTGACCGTAACCGTTTGCTTGCCGTCTTCTACCAATGTTCCGATGCCAGTGGGGGTCAGAATACCGCCAAGTCCAACACCGGCAGCACGGATCCGCTCCACCAGCGTGCCTTGAGGAACGAGATCCACCTCGATCTCTCCGGAAATCATCTTCTGCTGTGTTTCAGGATTGAGGCCGATATGCGAAGCGATCACTTTGGACACACAGCCGGAGGTGACCAGCTTGCCAATGCCTTTGCCCGGCATGGCTGTGTCGTTGGCGATCACGATCATGTCTTTGGCACCGCGTGCGACCAGTGCATCTATCAGCCGATGCGGTGTGCCGACACCCATAAAGCCGCCGATCAGCAAAGAAGAGCCGTCCGGTATCATTTCGGCAGCTTCCGCCGCCTTGACCGCATGTTTCATAAATGCGTCCCCGCGAGCTTGTTTGGTTGCTCGAAGGTTACCGGTTTCGTCCGGCCTTGCAAATGAAGATTGTGCGACGCACCAGCGCTACTGGCCTGAATGATATGACAAGCCTGGGCTTGGAGTGGTCAAGGCTTCTGGGACAAAGCATTCAGAGACTGGGCGGCACATTCGGCCGCAGACTGGATCGAACTGCCATCGTGTCCCGTACGCGCCATCGCATTGAGGCCAAGCAGGATGGTCAGGATATAAGCCGCTAATTCGCGGGCACGGTCCAAAGAGAGGTCTGGATCGGTCAGCAGGCGTTCGGTGAGCCGGGCTTCCAACTGTGCCATACGCTCCGAAACGGCTTCAGACGCTTCAATCTTGGCCGTACTTGTGCCTGCGGATGACAGCAGTAAACACCCGCGGAACGGGTTTTCCGACATGAAACGCCCGACGTGCCGCAAGAAACTTGCAACGCCCTCAAGCGCTGTTGCTGCTGGTTCCAGATTGGACAGGCCCGGTTCCGTGACACCACTCCAGTATCGGTCCATCACGGTTTGGAAGACGTCGTCCTTGCTGCCGAACGACGCATAGAAACTGCCGCGCTTGATGCCGGCAGCCGACTGAAGGTCGTCTACAGATGTTCCGCCATAGCCCTTTGTCCAGAACACGTCGACAAACGCGTTCATTGCGGCATCTTCATCAAAACTCTTCGGTCTTCCTGCCATACCCAATCATCAGGTTGCGGCCCGGCCGACAAAATACCGGCCGGGCACGGGATTATTCTGCAGCTTCGCGGGCCGGTGGTGTCCATGCAAATTTTTCGAACACCTTGTCGACTGGCGTTTCTGCCAAGTGATTGACATAGTTCGACATGACCTTCTGGGCCAGCCCAAGAATGATGTCGAGCACATTGCGTTTGGTGAAGCCGGCATCAAGGAAGGTTTGAACATCGGCGTCACTGACATGCCCGCGTTGACGCACAACCTTCAGCGTGAAGTCGCGAAGGGCTTCCAGACGCGGATCCGCCAGCGGTGTGTTGTCGCGCAGCGCATCAATTACGTCCTGCGGCACCTTTTGCATGTGAGCAATTCCAGTGTGAGCCGGAACACAGTAGTGGCACTCGTGCTCGACGTTGATAGTCAACCAGACGACGTTTTGTTCGACTGTTGAGAGACTGGTCTGCTGGAACAGCTCATGAAGCTTTTGATAGGCCTCAAGGTGTTGCGGCGATTCAGACATTACGGCGTGCAAGCCCGGAATCCGGCCAAATGCCTTTTCAGATCTTTCTAGAAGTTCAGCGCCGCCTTCCGGGGCTGTTTCCTTGGTGTGCAATTGAAAGTCAGTCATTGAATTCTCCATCGAGTGGCGCGATTGCCAGACCACAGATAGGTATTTTGTACTCAATAGTCAAAAATATACTTTCAGTCAGAAATGGCTGTATTCAGCCGATTGCTGAGGAGGTCAAGAAAACGTGTTGGCAAGGTGAGGGGTCGTGATGGGCAATGCGCGACTGGACATGCATCCAAATAGCGGCGCATAAATCCGTGCTGTTTGGTGTTTGATCAATCCCTTCGAAGCACCATCTGGTTGGCGCGTGTTGGGAGAAAACAGGATAGACATGACCCAGTCGCCAGTGACCATGTTCAATAGGTGGCTCCGGCAAAGCGGTGGTCTGCCGGCTCAAAGTGCCGACTTAGCTTTGGACGCTTCGGTGGTCCGGCGTTTTCAGGCTGATGATGTTCTGTTTTCCGCTGGCGATCGGCCCGACGTCCTTTATTTCATTCAATCGGGCTTGGTGCGTTTTTTCTACCTCACGGATGACGGCAAGGAGTTTAACAAGAACTTCGTCGCTGCGGGCAGCGTGGTAACCAGCCTTTCGACATTCCTTTCCGGTGTGCCGAGCCCGTTTTTCACACAGGCGTTGGAAGACACAGTCACAATTGCCTTGCCGATGGAATTTGTGCGCCGGCAGGTTGAGGCCGATATCCATTGGGAACGGTTGTTGAGCCGGTCCGTTGCCATGCTGGCGCTCAAGAAGGAGCAGCGGGAAGCGTCTTTTCTTCTTCAGGATGCGGGTGCGCGATATGAGGCATTTCTGGACGACTTTTCAGATCTTGCTTCCAGATTGCCGCAATATCACATCGCCTCCTATCTCGGGATTACGCCGGTCGCGCTTTCGCGCATTCGGGCCCGCCGCGGCAAGCAGCGCGCTTCTTAACCCGGGTTAATGCAGTGCCCCGCTCAAAATCGGTATCGCTCCTGTCAAAGTTTGATCAGGAGACAAAAGACATGAGTACTGAAAAGACAATCGTGATTACCGGCGGCGGCATTGGTCTTGGGGCGCAGCTGACCCGTCTTTATGGGCATGCCGGACATCGCGTGATCATTTGCGGGCGGACAGAAAGTGCACTTCGGGCCGCCGAAGACTATGGCAAAGTTCACTCCTTTTGCCTTGATCTGGCAGACTCGGGCGACCGGCGCCGGTTTGTCGAAGGAATTTATGACCTCGATCGGCCGATCGACCTCCTGATCAACAATGCCGGCATCCAGCAGACCGTTGATTTTTCCATTGGCGGCGGATCGCCGGAGCTTATCGAGGCGGAAATGACGATCAACTTGCAAGCGCCAATCGAATTGACGTCGGATCTTTTGCCTCTTTTGAAACAAGCCTCGTCGGCGCGCATCGCTTTCGTCACGTCTGCGCTGGGCCGGGTGCCGAAGCAATCAACACCGGTCTATTGCGCAACAAAAGCCGGGCTGTCAGCGTTTGCCCGCAGCTTGCGGTACCAACTCGAAAAAACCGGCATCGGCGTTACGGACATCGTGCCGGATCTCCTGAGAACGCGCATGGCTGCCGGACGGGAACAGTCCGCGTTGTCGGCTCTCGATGCTGCCCAAACCATCGTCCGAGGGCTGTCGGCTGGACAAGATGAAATCCGGCTGGGCCGGGTTCCGGTCCTTTACACCTTGCACCGCTTCTTGCCGTCCGTTGCCTACAAGATGTTGAAAGCAGCTTGATGGAGAAGCGGGGATTGCATGGCGGCTCGCTTGACCTTGTTTTAAAAGCAACTTAAGTCCCGGAGCGCCAGTCGGCCGGACAGCCGCTGCCGCAAGTGCCGAAAGGCCGCGGGGGAGGAAAGTCCGGGCTCCATGGAGACACGGTGCCGGGTAACGCCCGGCGAGGGCGACCTTAGGGAAAGTGCCACAGAAAGCAAACCGCTCCGGCTTTGCCGGGGTAAGGGTGAAAGGGTGGGGTAAGAGCC
>ERZ1023282.209-NODE-209-length-32381-cov-3.929933_pt1 | contig 32381 bp, 27 predicted proteins | sample MGYA00521262_ERZ1023282 | MGnify/ENA primary metagenome ERZ1023282 (study PRJEB32759, sample SAMN07749867) | skin metagenome | biome: transportation; feature: city; material: polyester macromolecule | host: Homo sapiens | place: Hong Kong:KT line | collected... | reverse complement strand
CTGGCTCAATCGACCAATGAATGGTGACACCGAATTGACTGCCATCCCCGATTGCATTGAGCAGTTTATCAGCAAGCCATGACACATTGATGGTGATATCGGTGATACCTGCTTGTTTGAGTGCTTTGATATGCCACACGATAAGCGGTTGCCCGCCGACTTCGACAAGTGGTTTTGGCGTGGTCAAGGTTAAAGGGCGCAGCCGAGTGCCTTTACCCGCGGATAAAATCATGGCTTGGGTGATGGTGGTTGACATGGGGTTTTATCCTTGGATTTTTTGATGAAAAGCAGGTTCAACGACGGCGGTCATCCAATCAGCAAACTTATCAAAAGTAGGACGCTCATCCCATTGGGTGATAGCTTTTAGACAAGTTAATAAATCATTGAAAACTTTGGGCAGGTTGACCAAATAACGGTCTTTGCCATCTCGCTCGAACAAACGTACAAAGATTCCCAATACCTTGAGATGACGCTGCATACTCATGATATTAAAATCCACAGTAAACTCTGCCAAGCTTTTGTCAATTTGCGCCAATTGGTGATAATGAGCCAGATGCGTGTTGACCCATGTTTCATCATAATTGATATAGGCATCTCGCAATAAAGACGCCAAATCATAGGTGTAGGCACCGATGACAGCATCTTGAAAATCAATCACGCCCAACTCATCGCTGTGATTTAATACCATCAAATTACGGCTGTGAAAATCACGGTGCACCACCACTTGAGGCTGCGCGATGACTTGCTGGATAATATCAGACTGCAAATCTTGCCACAGCGTCTCTAAGTCTGGGGTCATCGTCACGCCGATATAGGGTAAAAACCACTCGCTAAACAAGCCCATTTCTCGGCGCAGCAAGGCATCATCGTAACTTGGGATAACGGCTTTGGCATCATTGATGTCAATCTTTTGAATCGCCAAAATTTCCTGCATTGCCTGCTGATAATAGCGCGCAGTTTTTGCCAGCTCGCCTGCATCCGTTAAATCCTTGGCAATGACATCGGCAAAATCCGTGTTTCCCAAATCCTCAAGGACGATAAAACCTTGCTGTTCATCCGTGGCAATCATTTTTGGCACATGCACATGACCTGCCATTAAATTGTCCACGGCGATAAATTCTTTCACCGATTCTTTTTCTGGCGGCGCATCCATCACGATATAGTGTTGATTGTCGACGGTTAAGCGATGATAGCTGCGAAAGCTGGCATCACCAGGTATTTTTTCATGCTGCAATGACTGATTTTGAAAAACTTGGGTCAACCAAGTGTGCAGCTGTTGTTCACGTGACTGTTGTTTAAGTGGCTGTTGCTTAAGTGATTGTTGTTCAAGTGGCTGTTGTTCACATGGCTCGGTATTTGATGGCGAAGCTGCGCTATCGCAAGGGTCTTGGTTGGCAAGTTGTGCGGCAGGATGGTTCATAACGTGGGCTTACTCAATAAAAATAAGTTATGCTACCGAAAATCTGCGTATCTCTCAAGTGGCGTCTATCATGTTTGCAATTTTAAACATCTTTTGCAATAGTATATTGATGACGCTAGTGATATGATGTGAAGGTTTTTATATTGCGTCTTTGGTAAATGTCTAATGAAAAAATCTGTGAAATTGTCGCCTATTTCGTCAACTTCTAATCGTTTAACTTCACATTCGTCTTTGCCAACCCAGCCCACACGCCTGCATCAATCATTACACCAAATTTATCGACATACCAACGTTTTAGCGATGACGCTTGGGGCGATGTTCACTACTTTGTATTCAACCTCAGCACTTGCGGTGTTGCCGACAGCCGCCGTTACGGAATCGACTGATGCAGCGACAGCACAAAGCACAGAAGCTCAAAACATTGAGTCACAAAGTATTAAAAAACAAAACCTTGATACCTCAGCTGCAACGCCCGATACCGATAGTAGTATCGCCACCACAGCAGACAGCACCACTACTGTCGATGTAACCACCAATCAAGGTATCACACCGATTAGCGCGCCTCAAATCAAACCAAACTCTGCGCGTACTCGTCCCAACTTTACCCCAAATCAACAGCAGCAAGCCAGTCTAGAAAAGCTCAAAACCTTTTATCAACCCAAAACCCCGCAAACCACGGACGATACTAGCGCCACGGTTGCTAATCCAAATTCTAATCCAAATTTACTGAACCCGCTCACGCCTGATAGTCAACAGTCAGGTGCTCAAGCAAACACGCAATCAAAAGCAGGGACCCGAAAAGACGCCATGTGTCATGGCAACTGGGTATATCCCACTTCGACCATCTATCAACAACAGGCATTAGCGGCAGCCGCTACCGACCAACCCAATAGCAGCTTCCCAATTTATGCGTCGGCTGACTATGGCTATTATGACAATGAAAATTACGCTGAATTGTCAGGCGATGTGCAAATCAACCAAGGTCGTCAGCAAATCTCTGCCGATAAAGTGGTCGTTAACGTGCAAGATGGCATTGCGGCCGCTCAAGGTAATGTTTTGTTGGTCGATGCCGCGCAAAGTACCCAATCGACAGACGGTAACCCACGTGTAAGCCTTAAAGATAGCCCAAAAGGGGGGCTGATTACCGTTGCCGATGAACTGGCGTACCAAACGGATAGCAGCAAAGCAACCGCCAAAGATGTGGCGTTTGCCAGCGTACCGCTACAAGCGTATGGTTATGCCAAACGGCTTAATAAAGTCGATGAAAGCCGCGTTGAAATTGACGATGTCATGTTTACCACCTGCGCGCCTGACAATCCGACTTGGCAAATCAATGCCAAAAACATCGATATCAATACCGACACGGGTCGCGGTGAAGCCTATAATGCCACGTTAAAAGTCAAAAACACCCCGGTATTGTACCTGCCGTATTTTAACTTTCCGATTGACGATCGCCGCACCAGTGGTTTTTTGTTACCACGCGGTGGCTTTAGTACGGCAGGGAGTTTTAATGTACAGTTACCTTATTACTTTAATCTAGCGCCAAATTACGATGCCACTGTCACGCCAACCATTTTTACTGACCGCAATCCGATGTTGACAGGTGAGTTTCGCTATCTGACAGAAAAATTTGGTTATGGTAGCTTGACAGGCTCTTATCTGCCAAACGACAAACAATATGATGATGAAGACCGTAAGCGCTTTTATTATAATCATCATTGGCAGTCAAAAGATATCCCTAACCTGTCCATTGATGCGCTATATCAGTATGTCTCAGATCCTAAATTCTTAAACGATTTTGAGACATTGGGTGACGAAACCGTTCAATTAAATTTACCGCGCCGCATTCAAGCCAATTATTACAATGACTATTTGACTGCGCTTGCCAAGATTGAAACCTTTCAAACACTGGATCGTAATTTAACCAATTCAGAAAAAATCTTGGACAAAGACAAACCGTATGACCGTCTGCCGCAGTTATCGGTCAAATATCGTGTGCCTTGGGTGACCCAATTTGATTTGACGGGTATCAGCGATTTTGCCTATTTTAAACGCCCAATCGATGATGGCTCTGCGCCTGAGCAAAGCGGTGGCAGACTGTATAACAAACTCACTGCCGCCTATCCAATGACGCGAACTTGGGGATACGTGACCCCGTCAGTGAGTTTACAGCACCTTTACACCCAATTTGACCAAGAATCAGCCGATGCCAATGGACTGGATAAAAATAGCAAAAGCCAATCTATTTTTGTACCGCAGTTTAGTATTGACAGTGGCTTAAATTTCTTTAAAACAGGCACCCCATTTGGTAAATTTGATGACTCCTTGGGCGGCTATCAGTTATTAAGCCCGCGCCTAAAATATGTGTACTCGCCCTATAAAGACCAGACTGACGTACCCAACTTTAATACCCGTTTGGCATCGCTCAATTTTTCGCAATTGTATGAAGATTCATGGTTTTTGGGATATGATCGCCTGCCCGACAACAATCATCTAACCCCTTCATTAAATTATCGCTATATTGATGGCAATGGTTTGACTCGCTTGGATGCCAGCGTGGGCAAACAAATTTATTTGAGTGATATTCGGGTACATCTTGACGATACTGATGATGGGTTAAAAATTGACAATACCGGTACCGTCTTTGAAGTAAGCACCCAACCGCGTCAAGATTTTTGGGTGGATTTAGATGGCTCGGTTGATGACAACGCTGATTTAAACTATATCAACACCCAATTTCGTTATGCGCCAACTTACAATAGCCTTTATAACTTAGGGTATATCAAACGCAATGAGAGTAGATTTGGACAAAAAGCCCTCTCTGCTTTCACAGGCTCTACTGTTTTACCTATTAATGATAATTGGCAGTTTTTAGGGGCTGTCCAATACGACAATGAGAAAAGTCGTTTTAGTGATGTGTTAGCGGGCTTTACTTATGATAGCTGTTGTTATGGCTTATCGATTTATGCTCGCCGTTATTATGATGAATTAAGTGATAAAGACAGTGCTGACCACGCTATCATGGCAGAAATTAGCTTAAATGGGTTATCCAATAAAGGTGATGGTCGACTGGCTAGCTTGATGCGTAATCGGGTATTGGGTTATGACCCTAGATACTAATAGATACTAAACGCCTTTTACGCAAAAAACTGCCTAAAACTTGAGGTTTTTTAGGATTTATTATGATACAGACATACGCCAGCAAATATTATTGTATAAAATGACCCAAACTTAGCAACATTACTTAGCAACATCTAAATCTAAGAAACTTGATGTAAGAAACTTGGTCAAAGACCCGTCATTTAAGCTAAATGGTTTTGCCACGATTTTTGAGTGATCAAATTTACTTTTTTTATTTTTTGGTTTTTATTTTAAGGATACATGCCATGAACCATGCTGTCATGCATAATTTACCCAATTTTCACCGTAACACCCTATCTGCTCTCACTAGCGCTTTGATATATGGCGCCCTATTGGTTATGCCAACATTGAGCGCGCAAGCCGTGACTGCAACAGCGGTAACCACTAAAACCAACACAACCAGCAGCAAAACGACGGTGGAATCTAGCAAAAAATCTAGCACCAAATCTGCAGCGCAAACCACAAGCAAATCAACCAAAGCTGTGACAGCAAACAAAACCACCAACGCTGCCAAATCAGTCAAAGCTGACACTAAAGCCAGCGGCTCAAAACCTACCACGCAAAAAACAGCAAAAGCTGTCTCCCAAACTGCGCCCGTAACATCAGAGGTCGCCAACTCATCAGCCAAGCCAACGCCTGTCGTCACTAGCAGCTCGCAAGATCAGGTCATTGATGGCGTGATTGCTATTGTCAACGACACCCCTATTTTACGCAGCCAGTTAGATCGCGCGGTTGCTCAAGCTTCTGCACAGCTTCAAGCGCAAAACAAACCTGTACCACCCGCACAGCAACTTTATCCGCAAGTATTGGATCAGCTAATTACTAAGCAAATCCAACTTGATATCATCAAACGCCAAGGACTGCAAGCTGAGGAGAATGCAGTGAATGCTGCATTGACCAATTTGGCACAACAAAATGGGGTCGCAAGCCTTGCCGAATTCCAGCAAAAACTTGACGCCCAGCGCGCAGGTAGTTACCAAGCATTGCGTCAAAAAGTCAGTGAAGACTTGGCGATACAAACCTTGCAGCAGCAACAACTTGCCAGCCGCATCAAAATCACCGATCAAGATGTTGATAACTTCTTAAAATCACCAGAGAGCAACGCTTTAGAAAAATCACAATATCGCACCTTACATATTCGCGTGCCTTTTGTAGCCGATGCCGCAGGTAAAACCAGCGACAAACAAAAAAAACAAGCGCTGACCGTAGCCACCCAAATTGCCAAAAATTTGCAAGCTGAGAATGCCAATATTGAGCAAATCATGACTGACGCGCAAACCAACTATAACGCGCAAATTCAAGGGGGCGATATGGGCTACCACGTCGCGGCAGAGTTACCGACAGAATTGTCAAAAAACATCACCGCCCTTGAAGTCGGGCAAGTCACCAACCCGATTGCCACGGCAGAAGGTTATAACGTGATTAAATTGGTCGATAAACGCGGCGGTCAACAAAAAATCATCGATCAATGGCATACCCGCCATATTTTAATCAGCCCATCGACTGCCCTACCCGCTGACATGGCGAAACAGCAGATCGACACTATCTATGAAAAACTGCGTCAAGGTGAGGACTTCGCTACTTTAGCAAGCACCTACTCAAAAGACCCAGGAAGCGCCAGTAACGGCGGCGATTTGGGCTGGGTCAGTGAAGGTGATATGGTACCAAGCTTTGAAGCAATGATGAAAAAAACGTCGGTAAATGACTATTCTGTGCCATTCCAAACACAATTTGGCTGGCATATTCTTAAAGTCGATGAAAAACGCCAAAAAGATGTGAGTGATGTCTATCGTAAAAACATGGCGCGTGAAATCCTATACCAACGTATGGCACCGCAAGCGCTAGACGATTGGATGCAGGATTTAAGAGCGCAAGCTTACGTTAAAATCATGCAATAATTTAGCTTGCATAAAAAAGGCAGTATGTTAATCACACTCTGCCTTTTTTTATGATTAAATTAGTCCATAAAAATCAGCGTTGCCATTCTACCTGTTGCAGGCAATTGATGCTGGGTTTGCCGACGATACGAATAAAATCGTGCATCACCATGGCTATCTAAACCACTTTTATGCACCTGATGAATACCACAAGCCTTGAGCTGTAATTCTGCTATTGCAGGCAAATCGGCAAAATAATGACCGACCTTATCAGCATTTGGCTGAAACAACTGGGTAGCGACAGCCTCAGATACGTTTAACACTGATAACACGGCATCTTTGACACGACTGTCCACTTCATAGCTCGATTGTGCGATGCTAGCGCCTATCCAAGCATGCCAACCACGAGTGAGCTTGTGCATTTCGGCAGGCGCATTGTCCCCCGCTGCAAAGTCAAACTGGTGTACCATTTTTTGCACCGTTTTTGCAATAATATTTTTACTAAGACCTTGCCAGCCAGCGTGAATCGCGGCAATCAGCTTGTTATCATCTGCTGCATCGGTCGCTATCATGACAGGTACACAATCTGCTGTCATAATCGCTAAGGCAACATTAGGCAAACGAGTAATATGCGCATCAGCAGATATCGCTGCTGTGCCAATTTTATCGGTAACCTGATAAACGTCATTACCATGGATTTGATTAAGCCAATGAATGCTGTTTAATGTGGGATGATATTGTTGCAAGGATTGCAGCAAGTGCGCACGATTTTGATGCACCTGCATGCTATCATCCCCTACATGCAAGCCTAGATTAAATTGACCATACATAGCATTCAAATTAGACTCCCCCACAGAATCATTGCTTGACTTGCTTGAATTACTTGACTTTCTTGGCAGGGACTCACAGCCAGATAGGGTTTGAACCACGGTTACCCCTTGGCTCGGTGCTTGGGTAAGTTCAATCCAGTGTGAGTGCTTATCTGTCATTATTGGGCTCTTAGGTATTGGGGACTTAGTTATTAGGCTCTTAGGTATTGGGCTATAAGTTGGCTTGTGAATGATTTGTCGATTAAAACGCATCGCCAGGCACATACACCTCACCCACCATCAGACGGCGCGCTGAACGGCTCATAGACACTTTTTTGGCTTGCCATTTGCCATCCACTTGCGAGGACTCACCCCCGACCAGTAGCGTGCCTGATGGGTGACCAAAGCGTACTTCAGACAACGCTTTGCCACCGGCCGCTTGGTTGACTAGCGTACCTTTAATGGTCGCTGCGGTGCCAATCGCAACCGAGGCTGTACCCATCATGGCATGGTGCAGTTGACCCATGCTCATCGCGCGTGCAAGCAAATCAATATCGCCTGCCTTGACTGCTTTGCCACTAGAGGCGGTATAATCGGCGGGTGGCGCAACCCAAGCAATTTTTGGGGTATGCTGACGGGTTTGAGCTTCTGTTAACTCTGCAATCAGTCCCATTTTAACTGCGCCATGGGCACGGATTTTTTCAAGCTTAGCCAAAATTTCTTGGTTACTGTTGATGTCTTTTTGCAGCTCAGCGCCCGTAAAACCTAAGTCTTTGGCATTTAAAAAAATCGTTGGGATACCTGCATTGATCATCGTGACGTCAAATTCACCGATTTCAGGTACATCCAGTTTGTCAATCAAGTTGCCCGTCGGGAACATATCGCCATCGCTGTCCACAGGGTCGATAAATTCAATTTTGACTTCGGCTGCTGGGAAAGTCACACCATCTAGCTCAAAATCGCCCGTTTCTTGCACTTGACCATCGGTCATGGGTACATGCGCGATGATGGTTTTGCTGATATTTTGCTGCCAAATTCGGACTTCACAAATGCCATTTTGGGGCACTTTACTGGCATCCACCAACCCATTGGCAATCGCAAATGAACCGACCGCAGCGGTTAAGTTTCCACAGTTACCTGACCAATCAATCATCGCTTTGTCAATGGCGACCTGACCGAATAAATAATTCACATCATGATCGGCAACGTCTGTTTTTGACAAAATTACCACTTTGGAGGTTGATGATGAGCCATTTCCCAAACCGTCAATTTGCTTACCATACGGATCTGGACTACCCACCACCCGCAGTAAAAAACTATCTCGGGCTTGCCCTGGGGTTTGGCAGCGTTCAGGTAGGTCATCAAGCTTGAAAAAAGTACCTTTTGATGTACCACCGCGCATATAGGTAGCTTTAACAGCGATTTGTGGGGCAAAATGGGCCATGTTCATATCCTTATGGTGGCAGGCAGAGAATTGACGCATCAATTTGTTTTATGTTTAGTCACATTACTACATCAAAACATGCTAAAACAAATTGATGACTGGGTGATATACGTTAAACACGTCATTTATCAGTGGCTTACGTTAGTATTGCTCGTTTTTTTCTTCAATGGTTAATTTGACATTGGTGTCGGTTGGGACTTTTTCATGCGATACTGACTTGGTCGATTTGTCTGTACTTGTGCTAGCCGCTGACTTAGTAGCGGTTGATTTGCTATCAGCATTTGCGGTGGTTGACTCAGATTTTTTATCCGATATTTTATCTGCGCTATCTGATGCTGTGTTTTTCTTGTCTGATGTGGTGGTCACGTCAGTCTTGGTTTTTTCGCTGTCGTTTTTTTCACTGTCTGTTTTTGGTTCTTCTGTGGTTTGTTTCTTGACAGGTTTGGTCGTTGAATTTTGGCTGTTGTTGGCAGCGACACTGGGTTTGCTAGTCACTGTTGGTACAACGGGTATGGCGCCTGCCGAAGAACCGGCTAAGGGCGTATTAGATGGCTGGGTCAGCGTTTGCGCTAATGCCGAATTTGCCATAATCTCACCGACTAGCCCAATCACATCGTCGCCTGTGGTGCTATTGACTTGGTAATTGGCGCCACTGGCTGATAGACCAAACCCAACATTGTTTGCCACCAATGTGCTATTTTGCAGTTGATAACCACGCGACGCGATTTGCTCGGCGGCGACTGGCATTTTTAGACGGGTATAAATTTTATCCGCGTTATCGAGCTGCGCTTGAGGCATATTAAACGACACCGTCGCTTGGCATTTACCATTGCTACCATTCACACTTTCTAGGTTGATTGCCACTTGCGACAAGCCATTTTGCAAGATAGACATATCAACAATCGTACCTGCTTGCTGCTGAATGATGTCAGACTGCTTTTTGGCTTGCTGGTCGATGCGATTGACAAGATAACTGTGAATGGCACTGGTTGCCTTCTCATTGTTACAGGCAATATCAGACGTTTCAATTGTCTTTTGCTCACTGCTTGCAGCACTGCCAGTTTGCTCGTCTTTTTGCTCATTGCGACTACATCCCACGACGGTTAAGGCAAAACACGCCAATAATAACGGCGTACGCATTTTTTTTGACAACGTATTTTGTGGGAAAATCATAGACATAAGGCACCTTTCACGCAGAATTTATTACCATGCCATTATAAAGCAAAGTTTTGCAAATTGGCTAGTTGTTCACTATTATTTATAATAAAATTTAGTTGTAATAATTTTTAGTAGTCATAAAATTTTATTGTCTATTGCGAGCCATCGTATGCGCTATCCAAATCAAACCTATTATTTACTCGGTCATCGTGCTGCGCGGGCTGAACGGCTAGAGAACTGTCAAGACGGATTTGCCTACGTGCAGCAATTGCAAAAACATGGTAAGCAGCTTGATGGGGTTGAATTTGACGTCCAAATGACCGCCGATGGCAAATTTGTGGTGGTACATGACGAAACCTTAAATCGGCTTGCAAGACAACAATCGTGGATTGCTGATAAAACATGGGCGGAATTAGACGCCATTGTGCAATCGGACTATGGGCGTTTTTCCCAACGTTTTGAACTAGGGTTTTTAAAACATCACGTATTGTTGCTAGACGATTTACCACCCTATCTGCAACACTTTCGCCATATTGAACTAGAAATCAAAACTCATGCCAAAACTTATCCAGCGTCGTTGGTTAAAAATTTGCTTAGGCTATTATCTCAAGGAATATGGCAAGATTTACCCATCACTTTGACCAGTTTTGATACCGATATTTTGTACCAAATTCAAAACCAACAGCAATTTTTAACGTTTCACTTTCCGACAGGCTTGTTACTTGAGCCTAAAACACTTGAGCCTAAAATACTTGAACCCGAAACCATGATGGCAAGCCAAATTGCTTTTTTACCGACGCCTGATGCAGCGGGTAAAAATTTAATATTGCAAACCTTTAATCGCGCTTGTGCCTTAGGCTGTAGCCAAGTGGGCATTTATTATCCGCTTATCACCCCAACCCTGTTGGAAATTGCCAAAATTTATGGCTTAACAGTCACCGCTTGGACGGTGAATGAGGTTGATGTGGCAAAACGCTTGATTGAGATGGGCGTCGATTGTGTGATTACAGATTATCCTACCCAATTTTTAACCCAATTATATGATTTTAACGTTTAAATTGACCCACTAAATTGACCAATCAGGAGATAACCATGAAACTTGCAGAAGCTTTGTTACGACGTGCCGATATGCAAAAAAAGCTCGCCAGCTTGAAATCGCGCATTGCTGAAAACGTCAAAGTCCAAGACGGCGATACCCCAAGTGAAAACCCGAATGAACTGCTGCTGCAAGCCAATCAAGTCATGAGCGAGCTGTATGCGTTAATCGACCATATCCATCGCACCAATGCCATCGCTGTCATGCCCGATGGTTCAACCATGCTCAGCACTTTAGTCAAGCGTGATGAACTTGCCGAACGCCATCGCCTGCTGCAAACCGCGATTGATAATGCTAAGACGGAAGGCGATCGCTATAGCTATCGAGAAATTAAATGGCAAAAAGTGATTGAACCGGTCAAACTGCAAAAACAAGCAGATGACATAGCGGTCAAACTTAGAAACTTAAATATCCAATTGCAAGCCGCTAATTGGCAGATTGATTTAGTATAAGCTAGTTTGAAAAAAGCCTACAATTTGCTATGATGGATTTGAACATACAGGGCGACTATCAGACCTTGTTTGGCGCGCTGTCCACCGAGAGGTTGAAAACAAATCGGGCACAGCTTGCAGGTCTGCGAGCAAGACCATCTTTTTACTCGTCATGCTCAGCACACCTTACTAGTTAAACTCGCTCACAAGGCGACTTTAGACCTGCACTCATTACTACCGGATATTGACTGTATGTTCACCTTTTTTGTCTAAAATCCTCTGTTTGATGGGGGCAAAACTTTTGCGATGCATGGGCAAAATACCGTAATGCTCTATCGCTTGGATATGGGCGGCGGTGGGATAGCCTTTATGCTGCTCAATGCCATAATCAGGATATAACTTTGACAACGCCACCATGTCTCGGTCACGCGTCACTTTGGCAATCACACTGGCGCCACTGATACACGCATGTTTGCCGTCCCCTTTCACAATCGCTTGCTCATGCGTAATTTGCTGATAATTGGGCAAGTCAAACAACACGGGCAGTTTATTGCCATCCACCATGACGCTAAAGGTCGCCGTTGGGTATTGCGCTAACATTTGCGCCATCACGCCTGCCACCGCTTGTTTCATCCCTAGTAATGTCGCTTGTAAGATGTTGAGCTGGTCTATTAAGCTGGCAGAAATTTTGACAACCTGATGCGCGCTCGCCGTTTGTTCAATCAAGGAAAATAACGCTTCTCGTTTTTTCTCTGACAGTTTTTTGGAGTCAGTTAGCGCGCTTAGCGGATGATTGTGGCTAATACTCACACTATCAGCGGTGGGTAAATCAGTGCTTAGGCTATCTTCTTTGATAGATAAAATCGCCTTATCGAAGATGAGCGCACAAACCACCACATCGCCCAATAACGGCCCTCGCCCGACCTCATCTACGCCAATAATAAAATGCTTTGTCATTTAATTTAGATCCCAAAATTTGTTACAATGCCTACCATACGGCTATTTTACATTTTTAAGGAAACAATATGAATATTTTAGTAATTGGCACAGGTGGACGTGAGCACGCATTGGCATGGCAATGCGCCAAAGATAGCAAAGTTAGCACAGTTTTTGTTGCCAACGGCAATGCAGGCACAGCGCTTGAACACAAACTACAAAATGTCGATTTAAACGTCAAAGACCATGCGGCGGTGATTCAATTTTGCCAAGACAATGACATTGCCTTTGTGCTGGTTGGTCCTGAAGCGCCACTTGTGGCAGGTATGGTCGATGACTTAACAAAAGCAGGTATCAAAGCTTGGGGACCCACGGCGTATTGCGCACAGCTTGAAGGGTCAAAAGCCTTTGCCAAAGATTTTATGATAAAACACCATATTCCTACCGCCAAATACCAAACTTTTAGCGATGCCGAGCAAGCGATTGCTTATGTGAAAGCCGAAGGCGCGCCGATTGTCATTAAAGCCGATGGTTTAGCCGCAGGTAAAGGCGTGATTGTGGCGATGAGCGAACAAGAAGCCATTGACGCCATCAATGATATGTTATCGGGCAACAAATTTGGTGATGCGGGCAGCCGTGTGGTGATTGAGCAGTTCTTGCAAGGCGAAGAAGCCAGCTTCATCTGTATGATAGATGGCAACAATATTTTACCGATGGCAACCAGCCAAGATCACAAACGTATTGGCGAAGGTGATACCGGTCTTAATACAGGCGGTATGGGTGCTTACTCACCTGCCCCCGTGGTGACGCAGCAAGTACATGACAAGGTGATTGCGCGTGTGATTCAGCCAGTGGTCGATGCCATGAACGAAAATGGCACACCTTATACAGGATTTTTGTACGCAGGCTTGATGATTGATGACCACAATGACCCCTATGTGATTGAGTTTAACTGCCGTTTTGGTGACCCAGAAACACAGCCCATTATGATGCGCCTAAAAGGCTCAATGGTTGACTTGATAGCATTAGGGTTGGATGGCAATCTTCCCAAACAAACCGAGTGGGATGAGCGTCCTGCCTTAGGTGTGGTACTGGCTAGCAAAGGCTATCCAGAAAGCGCGAGCAACGGCGATGTCATCCATGGGTTACCAACGCTTGAGTCTCAGTATGGGCAAACGGATATGGATGTCAAAGTTTTCCACGCAGGCACCAAAGCGTTTGATAATGGTGAAATTATCACCAATGGCGGCCGTGTGGTTTGCGTGACGGCGCTCGGTGATGATATTTTGGATGCCCAAACTAAAGCCTTAGCAGTTTGTGGCGCTATTAGCTTTGATGGTATGCAATATCGCCGTGATATCGGTTGGCGCGCTATTCAATCTAGCGCCGAATAACCAACAACCAATAAGATGGCATTTAGACATCTAGCCACTGTCTTACGCCAAGTGGTTACGCTAAGTGTTAATCCGCTTTATTAAAAATCGGTAACAACAATCAAAGCAAATCATGTGTTAAAATGATTTGCTTTTTATTTGGCTTTTTCTTTCAAAAACATTAGGCACCCTGTATGGCAAATCCGCAAAATTACGATAACCAACCGCTTGAACAGCTCAAAACCTCGGCGCTTGACCGTCGGTTATCGATTGCCAAAGCATCGCTCAATATCGGCAGACGATGGGCGACCAATAGTGCCTTTGGCTTATTTAAATCAAAGGAAGAAAAAGCGGTACAAAAACAAGCATTTATGCGTGAGCAAGCCCAATATTTGGTGGATGAGCTGGGTAAACTCAAAGGCTCGGTGGTCAAAATCGGTCAAATGTTAGCCCTGTACGGGGAGCATTTTTTGCCCCCCGAAATCACAGAAGCCTTACAGACATTGAACAGCCAGACGACTGCTTTTTCATGGTCAATTATCGAATCAGCGCTACGAACGGAATTGGGCGATAAAATCCATGAGTTTGATATCGACCATACCCCAATTGGCACCGCCTCACTTTCGCAAGTACATAGAGCGGTTCATAAAGCCACGGGCGAGCAAGTGGTATTTAAGGTGCAATATCCCAATATCGCTGATGCCGTGGACAGTGATTTGGATTTGTTCCGCCAACTGCTTAGAGTCACCAATGTTGTCCCACAAACCCGTCAACTCGATGATTGGTTTGAAGAAATTCGTGACCTGCTGCATCATGAAGTCAACTACCTCCTAGAGGCAGATACCACTGAGCTATTTTTTCAACGTTTTGTTGGGGATCGTCGCTATGTGGTGCCGCGCATCCTCAAAGCTTATAGCACCGATCGGCTGCTATGTATGACCTATGAAGATGGCGTGTCGATTTTGGATGAGCAAGTATTTGCGCTGCCCCAAGAAAGACGAAATGCGATTGGGCAGGCGTCGATTGAAATTATGCTGCGTGAGATTTTTGAATGGGGGGATATGCAGACCGACCCCAATTTTGGCAACTATCTGATTCGCCTTGCACAAAAGCCTGATACACAGCTTGACCAATTGGTGTTATTGGACTTTGGCGCGATTCGTCAGTTTGATGACAATCTGCTACTCATCGCCCGTAATTTGCTGTTGGCAGGGGTTTTTCACGACCGTAGCAAAATGCGCCAAGCGATTGATCAAGCAGGCAAGCATTTTGAATTCTTTGCTAATCTTAGCGATTCGGTAAAAAATGATATGGTAGAGCTATGTTTGCTTGCCAGTGAACCCTTTAGTTTGCCAAGTCGTAATCCGACGATTCCACCGAATGTACTGGATGTACATGGCAATTATATTTGGGCACAAAGTGATTTACATAACCGTGTCATTAAGCTTGCCAGCAAATCAGCGACCTCAAAATCCTTTAGCGTGCCGCCTAAAGAGCTGATGTTTATTAGCCGTAAATTCATCGGCGCTTATACCTTTATGACGGTGCTTGATGCCAGAACCAAAGCCCATGATTTGATGGCAACATTCACCTCAGAAGATTGGGCGTAAGTTTGCCGTCAATATCACCGCGCCCAACTTGATAAAGCGTCAAATTTCGTATGGGATTTTTACTGTTTTTTCCACGTCAGCCAATTATCAATCACCGCATTGGCGGGATTGATGTTGCTTTGCTCACGCAGCCATTCTGACGTTTGCCGCAAATCTCGCAGCTGCTCGTTATAATTTTTAACTTTTAATGATTGCTGTACCACACGGCAAATATTGTCTGGGTTGGCGTCTTCTTGTAGCAATTCTGGTACGATTTCTCGACCTGCCAAAATATTAGGCAGTGCCACATACGGCACTTTGACCAGGCGTTTTGCCAGCCAAAAGGTCATTTTATTGAGTGAATATACCACCACCATCGGTTTACCCAGTAGCATGGCTTCAAGCGTGGCGGTACCCGATGCGAGCAGCACTAAGTCTGACGCCGCCATCACCCGTTGGCTAAAATCCGCTTGTGTTTCATCACAGCTCACTGTCACATGATGGCGCACCTGCGCTGATTGGGCTTCTAGATATTGCTCTACGATAGTCAGTAGATGTTGGTTGACCGTTGGTACGATAAAGCATAGCTTATCATCCATAATCAACAGTTGATGAATGGCTTTGAGCATTTTTGGAAAAATCGCATCGATTTCACTGCGTCTTGAGCCTGGCATCACTGCAATGAGATGACTCATCTCAAGCTCGCCCATTTTGACAAAAAACTGATGATAGGTGGGATTATCCCAAATCAACTCACGGCGCAGCTCATCCATAGGCGTTGTAAGCAAATTGTCATCAATGGTCTTGAGAAGTGAATGCCCGACACACACGGCGGGATGATTATGTTTTTGATAGACAGACAACTCAAACGGAAACAAACACAGCACCAAATTGGTGGCGCGTTTGATTTTCTCAATTCGCCCTTCCCGCCATGCCCATATCGATGGGCTGACATATTGCACACAATAAATACCCGCTGATTTTAACCGTTCGCCCAATCGCAAATTAAAATCAGGCGCATCAATACCGACAAAAATATCGATTGAATTTTGTTTGAAAGCCGCCAAAATCTCATCGCGTGCTTTAAACAAATCTGGCAAATGCTTGACCACTTCCACCAAGCCCATCACCGACAAACGAGACATGTCAATCACTGAGTTAAGCCCTTGCGCTTGCATCTGTGCGCCACCCACGCCCACCCACACAATGTCATCACGCAAATTATTCATCTGGCGCATAAAGTCTGCACCCAGCGCATCGCCTGAGACCTCGCCTGCTACGATACCAATGACAATCGGCTGAAACTTGGTTTTAGCCACGTTCTGTGGCAAGCTCTCTTCATTTAGCTTAGAAAAGCTCGCTTCGCTGACGTTAGAAAAGCTGGCTGCGCTTGGGTTAGCAATATCGGTTGCGAGTGTGGCGTTTGCAGCAAGGTCTGAAAGGGTTTGTGCAGGGGCGTTAGCGTACATGGGATTAAACAGCCTTGTTTGGTTATCATTTTAAAAAAATATTTTAGGGGTAAACAGATGAAAAGTAAAACCATCAAAAAATTTAAATGACAGTTATTTGTTATTTTATACTAGTATACTGATACAATAGTTGTTATACTATTGCTATAGGATATGCAGCTTACCCAAGCATCCAAAAAAACTTTGACCAAACAGTCTTTAAACATTGACAAAAAATTTTATCAACTGCCAAACTAAAAGTAGGCTTTCCTACTGACTCAAGTAATGACATTATAAATTTTTTGGTTTATAGTGATTTTTTAAATTTTTGCCAACAGCCTGTGAGAATTATGACAACTTTTGCCAAAACTGATATCGCTGATGTAGATAATGTGAATATTGAAGCAATTTTACCGCTAGTGACGCCTGCGGAATTAAAAAACGAACTACCATTGAGCCCCAAAGCTATCGAGACGGTGACCAAAGGTCGCGAAACCGTGCGTAATATTTTAGACGGTAAAGACAAACGTTTATTGATGGTGATTGGTCCCTGCTCGATTCATGACGTCAACGCTGCGCATGAATACGCCGATAAACTGTTGGCTTTATCCAAAGAAATTGAAGACAGTATTTATGTCGTGATGCGTGTGTATTTTGAAAAACCGCGTACCACGGTGGGCTGGAAAGGCTTAATCAATGACCCAGACATGAATGATAGCTTTGATATCAATAAGGGCTTGCGTGTTGCGCGCAAACTGCTGCTTGATTTGAATGAAAAAGGCTTACCTTGTGCAACCGAAGCGCTTGATCCCAATACACCGCAGTATATCCAAGATTTAATCAGTTGGTCAGCGATTGGCGCACGTACTACTGAGAGTCAGACTCACCGCGAGATGTCTTCAGGTCTGTCTTGCCCAGTCGGCTTTAAGAACGGTACAGACGGCGGTATGACAGTGGCGGTCAATGCCATGCAAGCGGTCAAATCTGGTCATAGCTTTTTAGGTCTATCTGCCGATGGTCTGGTGTCTATCATTCAATCAAAAGGTAATCCATACGGTCATGTGGTGCTTCGTGGCGGTAATGGCAAACCCAACTATGATGCCACTGCCGTTGCCCAAGCAGAAAATGAACTTGCCAAAGGTAAAGTCTCAGGCAAAATCATGATTGACTCAAGCCATGCCAATTCAAATAAAGACCCTTACCTGCAACCGATGGTCATTCAAAATATCGCTGAGCAAATCAAACACGGTAATCGCTCGATTATTGGGATGATGGTTGAAAGTCATCTTAAAGGCGGTCGTCAAGATTTGACCGCGGATTTGAGCCAGCTTGAATATGGCAAGTCTATTACCGATGGCTGTATCGATTGGGATACCACAGTCAAAGCGATGCATGATTTACGTGACGCCATTAAGGATGTATTACCCACTCGCCAGTTGAATGATTAAGCCTTTAGCATTTGAATAAATTTAATTAACCGCTATAATGAATTTGTAGCGGTTTTTTTGTTGATGAAATTAGGGTCTAAACATGAGCGAAAAATTGGAAAAATATGGCGTCAAAATCGTAGAACGTCCTGCCATTAAGCCCACTAAAAAACTTGATTTGTCAGGTATTTATGGTATGCAAATTATCAAATCGGAAACCAAACTAGTTCTACGCACTCATAACAAAACCTTTAAACGCCTAGCAGATATGTAATGGAGTTAATATTTTTCCCATTTGAGCGGGTTATTGAAATAAATGCCTATATCCTTTCAACAGAAAAAGGTATGAAAGGGCAAGCAGACATTGGCAAATTACAAGGTGCTTTAGCGAGAATTGATAATGCCATTGTATATGGTGAACTTAATGATATTTTTGAGATTGCAGCGAAGTATGCAACAAGTATCGCTGTAGCTCATGCATTATCTGACGCCAATAAACGAACAGGTCTTGCGGTTGCTTTAGAATATTTGTCATTAAATGATTTTGAAATCACGATTGACCACATTTTGTTAGCCGATGCGATGCGAGATTTAGTTATCGGGGAAGTGACTGAATCCGAGTTCGCCGATATCCTTTATTCTCAATATGCATTGACCACTAGACTAGGTTAATAATGCGGCGGTTTATCGCTCAACAAATCAAACGGCTGAATTTGTGAGCCTTGCGTTTGAGTTTCCAATTTTTGATAAAGTAGCTGTAATTGCCGTTGTTGGTCAGCAATCAACTGGCTTTGCTCGGTGACGATATTATCAAGTTTATCCAATGTATCTTCCATAAACAGCACTTGCGTTTGTAAATCAATCAACTCTTGGGTTAATTTTTCTACCATGGTAACCAACCCGTTTTCATCGCTTGCCTGTTTTTGGTGATCTTTTTCGCTCATTTAGAATGCCTCATAAGTTTCCCCACAATTTTTTGCCATAAAGTCTGCTACAATAGCCGCATTTTCCTATTATACAAACATTTTTACTAAACTTTGAGAAAGTTATGGCACTGATTCATTTACGAGATATTCATTTGGCATTTGGTATTGCACCGATTTTGGACGGTATTGATTTTAATATCGAACAAGGCGAACGCGTGTGTTTGATTGGGCGCAATGGTGAAGGCAAATCAACTTTGTTTAAGGTCATTAGCGGTCAAGTCAAGGCTGACAGTGGCGAATTCCAAATCAGTGGCAATCTGAAAATTGCCATGCTCGAGCAAGACATTCCAGAAACGTCGGGCAAAGTCAGTGACATCGTTATGGCAGGTGCAGGCGATGTGGCAACCTGGCTGACAGCCTATGAGCAAGCCAGTGATAAATGTGCAAGCGGTGACATGAAAGCCTGCGAATTAATGTCAGATTTGCAGCATAAAATTGATGATGCCCATGGGTGGGACTTGACCCGCGAAGTACAGACCATGCTGTCCATGATGAATTTGGACGGCGATGCCGATATTAGTGAATTATCGGGCGGTCGCAAACGCCGTGTGCTGCTTGCGCGTGCGCTGATTACCAAACCTGATGTGCTACTACTTGACGAGCCGACCAACCATTTGGATGTCGAAAGTATCGAATGGCTTGAGCAATTTTTGCTAAACGCGCAAGGATTAACCCTGCTGTTTATCTCGCATGACCGCTCGTTTATTGACAAAATCGCCACCCGCATTGTCGAACTTGACCGCGGTATTCTACGCAGTTATGACGTCACCAAGCAAGCAGGCAATGTCAATAAAGGCTATGCCCGCTACCAAGAACTTAAAGAACAACAACTGAGCGCCGAAGAAAAAGCCAATGCCAATTTTGATAAAAAACTGGCTGAAGAGGAAGTGTGGATTCGTCAAGGTATCAAAGCGCGCCGTACCCGCAATGAAGGTCGCGTGCGCGCGTTAAAGGCGCTGCGTGAAGAACGTAAATCCCGCCGTGAGCAAATCGGACAAGTTAACATCAGCATGAACGATGGCGACAATAGCGGCAAATTGGTTGCCAATGTCAAACATCTCAATCTAGGTTATGGTGATAAAACCTTGGTAAAAGATTTCACCACCAGCATCATGCGTGGTGACCGTATTGGTATTATCGGTAAAAACGGTGTCGGTAAATCCACGCTCATTCATGCGATTTTGGATATTCCGCAGCCTGATATCACCAAATCTGGCTCAGTAAAATTAGGCACCAATCTACAAATTGCCTTTCTTGACCAACTGCGTGACCAACTTGATCTAGAAGCGACCGTGGTACAAAACGTCGCGGAAGGTTCTGATTTTGTAGAAGTGGCGGGTAAAAAGAAACATATCATCGGCTATTTGCAAGATTTCTTATTTGCCCCAGAACGCGCCAGAACGCCAGTCAAAGCCTTGTCAGGCGGTGAGCGTAACCGCGTTTTGCTAGCCAAACAACTACTAAAACCTGCAAATATCTTGGTACTTGATGAGCCGACCAACGACTTAGATATGGCAACCCTAGAGCTGTTAGAAGAAGCCGTCGATAGCTTTAATGGCACCATCTTACTGATTAGCCATGACCGTACCTTTATGGACAATGTCGTAACATCAACTTGGGTTTTTGATGAAGATAGCGATGGCAATGGCATTGTCAAAGAATATGTCGGCGGCTATCAAGACTATTTGACGCAAAAATCCCGTGAACAAGCGATTAAACCCAAAGCGGACAAATCAGAAAAGACAACAGCAAAGCCCAAAGAAGCCATTAACACTGATGCACCAAAAACTGATACGGTGAAGAAAAAACTGAGCTACAAAGAACAGCGTGAATTAGACAGTCTCCCCGATGAAATCGCGCTACTCGAGCAAGAGCAAGCTGAACTTCAAGACAAATTAGCCGATGGCAGCTGGTTTGTGAGTGATATGGCAGCCGCTACCCAAGCCAGTGAACGTCTCAACGAGATTGATGATTTGTTACTTGAAAAAATGGCACGATGGTCAGAACTTGATGATTAAAATCATTAAATAATTTATGAAGGCAATGTTAGCAATTAACTTTGCCTTTTTTTATCTTTTATTTTAGTTAATATTTACAATCAACAATACTATGTAATTTATACTTGAAAATAGCCTTTTTGCTCCTATATTATAGCTATCAATAAGGAGAAAAATCATGGCCATGCAAAATAGCAAGCAAAATAGCAATAAAACTTACCGACAAGTTGACAAAATCCATGCAGCCCCACGCCCCCATTGGGTGGGTGATGGTTTTCATGTCAACCCGATGTTCAATCACATGGTGGGTGATAAACGCACCGATCCTTTTTTAATGCTCGACTATGCAGCAAAACAATATTTTGAACCCAATGCTCAAGCGCCGCGCGGTGTCGGACAACATCCGCATAAAGGGTTTGAAACGGTAACTATCGCCTATGCAGGTGAAGTCTCTCACCGTGATTCTAGTGGCGGTGGCGGTACTATTAAGACAGGTGACGTGCAATGGATGACGGCGGGCAATGGCGTGATTCATGAGGAATTTCACTCCCCTGAATTTAGCCAAGCAGGCGGTGATTTTAGCATGGTACAGCTTTGGGTCAATCTACCTGCCAAAGATAAAGCCACGCCTGCCAAATACCAACATCTTGCCAATGATGACATGGCGGTGGTCAGTCTGCACGATGATGAAGGACTGCATGCAGGACAAGTTAAGGTAATTGCGGGGGAGTTTACCCCTACTATCAATACTCACGCCCCCCAACAGGGTGACAATAAGGCACGCGGCATTGGCACGACTTTTACCCCCATTAACTTGTGGGATATCAGTATTGAACCCAATCGCTCGATAGAAGTCGCGATTTCTCGCACCCACAATTTGTTGTTATTGTCGATGCAAGGCGATGTGATCATCAACGCTGATCACGACCAGCAAGCACACGCCAATCAATTAATCACTTTTGAGATTGAAAGTGGCGATAAGGGCGAGGATTTTGTACGCTTAACGGCGGGCAAAGCGGGAGCGAAAATCTTGCTGATGAGTGGTGAGCCGATTAATGAGCCGGTGGTGGGTTACGGACCCTTTGTGATGAATAGCCAAGCCGAAATCCGTCAAGCCATCTTAGATTTTAATGCCGGAAAATTTGGCGGTATTCAATAAATTTTTGGTTAAAAAAAGCGATATCATGGATTTGATATCGCTTTTTTATTACTTACTTTATCTTGATTATTTATCTTGGTAAGTACAAAGATAAGCCGTTTCTTCGTCAATTTTTACCTTGAATTTTTGGTTAGCATCGACGGTAAAGGTGTCATGGGCTTTAAAAGTTTGCCAGTCAGTTTGGTTTGGCAATAGTGCCGAGATAGCCCCGCTAATGACGGTCATGGTTTCAAATTGACTCGTGCCAAACTCGTATTCGCCTACTTTCATCACGCCCACGGTCGCAGGTAGGGTGGCTGTTTGAAAACCGATTGATGCCACATTCCCATCAAAATATTGATTGACTTTTAGCATAGTTATTCCTCAAAATTAGCTAGTATAAACCGATTATCATAAACTTTTTTGACCAATTATCAATCCTATTTTCCAAAAAACGCTGGCAAAACTGCCAAAATCTGGCAAATACTTTTACCGCAATTTTTGTAGTATTTTTATATCAATTATTCCTTAACAACTAAAATTTCCTATTTTTGTGCTATATTCAATTTTTTTACCACAGTTGTTATGTTTGTACGCATTTGGCTTGTATTAATTGAGGTTATTGCTCTATGTATGTTAAATATTCGTCGTCTATCGTCGCTTTATCGCTCTGCTTGTCGCATCGTTTTGCTGGTCAAAAACTGGCATTGCCTGTCAGCTTAGCGGCATTGTTGGCAGCTTGTTCATCAGCCCCTGTTCAGACCCAACCCCAAAAATTACCAGGTACGTTGCCGACTGCCCCTGTGGTGATTACGGTACCCCCTAAAGTTACGCCCGTGCCACCTGTGACTGTTCCAACCAATCAATACAGCAGCTTTTATCAGTGGAAATCGGATTTTATTGAACGCGCTGTGCAAAAAGGTTACCCCCGTGCTGATGTTGAACGCTTGCTGTCTAGTGCCAACTACAGCGAGCAAGTGGTGTCACTGGATAAAGGACAGCCTGAATTTGCCAAAATGCCTTGGGAATATATCGATGGTGCCGCATCGAGTGGTCGTGTCAGTGGGGGTCAGCGCAATTTTGCCAGCCAAAGCGCGCTACTTGATCGCATTGAAAATCAGTATGGTGTGCCGGCCTCTATTGTGACTGCCATTTGGGGCATGGAATCTTCTTACGGTCAAGGCACAGGCAACTCATCACTGGTCAATAGTTTGGCGACCTTGGCATATGATGGTCGCCGCCGCAGTTTTGCAGAGGATCAGCTACTAGCGCTGTTGTCGCTGCTTGAGCGTGGTGATATTGATTGGTCGCAACTGCGCGGCTCTTGGGCAGGTGGCATGGGACATACCCAATTTATTCCCAAAACTTGGTTAGATGAAGCAGTAGATGGCAATGGTGATGGTCATCGTAACCCTTGGCATACCGCTGATGCGTTAGCCTCTACCGCAAGCTATCTTAAAAATGCCGGCTGGCAGCGTGGTATGGGCTCGTACTATGAGGTACGATTACCGAGTGGTTTTGATTATCGCCAGGTCAGTACCAAAAAAACCATGTCGGACTGGCAAAATTTAGGTGTTCAATTTATCACCCCAAATGCGCCGATGGATGCGATGGCAGAATTGTGGCTCCCTGCAGGTAAAGAGGGTCCTGCGATTTTATTAACCAAAAATTTTGATGCCATTAAGGTATACAATAATTCCTCCAATTATGCCATGGGGGTGAGCTTACTTGCCAAAGCCATTATCGGGCAGCCAGGCTTACAGCAATCTTGGCCACGCTATGAGCAGCCACTTGCTACTTATGAAGTACGCCAACTGCAACAGCGTTTGACGGCAATGGGCTATGATACCAAAGGGTCAGATGGCGTCGTAGGCACCAATACCAAATTGGCATTTCAGCGCTGGCAAGCCGACCATAACCAAATCCCAGATGGATTCATCTCAAAACGCTCGGCAAGTGGGCTGATTAATTAATGCATTTATTCATAAAAAAGCCACCGAATGATTCAGGTGGCTTTTTTATTTAATTATCCATACTAAATTCTTCAGCGTAGCTATTCCAACCAAGTTTGGTACGGCAAGCTTCAAAAAAATCCACCCCAGGTGGGTGTAATAACGTGAGTTTGTTCGGATGCTTGTGAATCACTAAACGCTGGTTTTGGTTGAGCGGCACCGACGGTTTGCCATCTGCACTCACCATCGGCTGGGTGCGGTTATCTTTATGGATGCGGATTTTGATTTCGCTGTTGCCGCTGACCACAATCGGGCGGCTTGATAAGGTATGTGGATGCATGGGCACCAGACAAATGGCATCCATACTAGGATGAATAATCGGCCCGCCACCTGATAGCGCATAAGCGGTGGAACCCGTCGGTGTGGAGGCAATCAGACCATCACTGTGCTGACGATAGACATTAAGCCCATCAATTTTTAAATGAAAATCTAGCATATGCACTGACTTGCCTGCATGCAGCACAATGTCATTTAGCGCCATATCTTCATAAATCACATGTGCACCTTGACGGATTTCCATCTTTAGCAAGAATCGATCTTCAAGCTGATAATGACCTTGTAAAATACTGGTCAATTTTACGTTTAAATCATCAGGATAAATGTCAGTTAAAAACCCTAGACGTCCGCGGTTCACCCCCACCACGGGCACCTTGTGTTTGACCAGTACTTGCGCCGCATGTAGCAGCGAGCCATCACCACCGACCACAATGACCAAATCACAAGCACCGCCTAGCAAACTGCGCTCTATAGTAGCAATCTCGCCTAGGCGTGCAAAACTCAATGCCGGCAACCGTGCCGTCTGATGGTCAATTAATAAAGGCAACCCTTGCTCATGAAAAAAGTCACAAATTTGGTAGATACTTTGAATGACACTTGGCTTGTTGGCACGACCCATAATGCCGATACGCCCAAAGGCAGGATTGGGAATAAGTGTGGACGTCATAGCAGAAAATTAACTGATAAAGATTGAACTATTTTATCACAGCTTACTGGCTCACGTTATGCCCAATCAGTATTTTATATTACAAAATTGCTAACCTTCGTTGTGCAGTTAATGTATACAAACTCATTGCTATTTGCTAATTTAAGGTGATTAACATATAGCTAACTTTTGAAATTTTTTAACTCTTGGGAGCAAATTTTTATGGCAAATCCGATTATATCTCGCGCTGAACTTGCGGTTAGCACGACACCGATGACGGTCAAAGGGGTCATCCGAAAAACCTCTTTTCTGTTAGGTTTGACGACGTTATCGGGTGTTGGATTTTTTGGCTATTGCCTAGCTAGTGGCGTCACTTCAGGTTTTGTTAGTGTAGCGGCTTTAGCCAGTATCTTGGTGGCTTTTGTATTGAGTATGGTAATTATCTCAAAACCCCACATAGCTAAAACATTGGCGATTCCCTATGCCATTTTAGAGGGCATCGTGATTGGCGCGATTTCCCTGTTTGCTAGTATTAAGTTTCCCACAGTGGCTCCGACGGCGTTGGTCGCAACTTTTGTAACCGCTGCAGTGATGCTGGCGCTTTATCGCAGTGGCGTGATTAAAGTCACCCAAAAATTTCGTTCTGTGATGATGTCTGCTGTGATTGCTATTATGCTGGTGTATCTGGTACAAATCGGGTTTAGCCTATTTGGTAGCTCACTGCCGTATTTGTTTAGCGGTGGCGTGGTGGGTATTGGTTTTAGCTTGCTGGTGATTGTGATTGCATCACTGAGCTTGTTATTAGATTTTGATAGTGTTGAGCGAGCCTATGCCGCAGGGGTGGATGAAAGCTATGAATGGGTACTAAGCGTTGGTATCTTATCAACACTGGTGTGGATGTATATTGAATTTGTGCGTTTACTGCGTTCACTGCAAAACTAATTTTTATTAAATAAAAAAACACGGTATTCTAAACCGTGTTTTTTTATGGCTTGTAGTTTAAGGTAATAAGCGTTCCATCACCCATTGCTCGTCAGCTAGCGAATAAACAATGCGGTCGTGCATACGATTGGCTCTACCCTGCCAAAATTCGATTTTTTCTACCGTCAGCAGATAGCCTCCCCAAAATTCTGGTAAAGGGATTGGATTGTCCCCATACTGCGCAGTTAATTGGGCAAATTTGTCTTCCATTACCTCGCGGCTAGCAACCACGCTGCTTTGTGGCTCGCTGACCCAAGCCGCTAATTGGCTGTCACGGGGGCGGCTATGAAAATACTGAGCAGATTGTTCACGGCTAACCTTTTGCACAGCGCCGGTAAGACGGATTTGTCTTTCTAGGCTCGGCCAAAAAAATAATGCTTCAGCATTGGGGTTGGTCGCCAAATCACAGCCTTTGGCACTGTCGTAATTGGTATAAAACACGAGGCCAATGCCCGCGTTTTCCAATTGGATAATTTCACGCATCAGTAATGTGCGCACACTTGGCTGCCTATCACGTCCACAAGTCGCCAGTGAAAACGCATACGCTTCCCCTTGCTTGCTATCAATCGCTTGCTGCACCCAAGTTTGTAGTAAGCCAAACGGCTGCTCTGGCAAGTGTGATTCGATAAGCTCGCCTTGCTCATAAGATAATCGTTGACTGGTAAAATCAATACTCATTTTTTATCCTTAGCAAATGTCAACTTTACGCCATCACTTGGCGTACTTTTTCAGCAAGTTCATTGGCTAGCATATCACACTCAATCTCATCATCGCTTTCGACCATTACCCGAATCAATGGCTCTGTACCTGATTGACGAATCAGTAAACGACCCCGTCCTGTCAATTTTTCTTCGGCAGCTTTAAACGCATTTGCCAATTCTGGGAAGGTATAGGGATCTTGTTTTTGCGCCAATCTGACATTGACCAATTTTTGTGGTAGCTGCGTATAACCCTTCATCAGCTCTGATAATGATTGTTTGCTCTGCGCCATCACCGCAAGCACTTGCAAACCTGCCACAATCGCATCGCCCGTACTGGCTTTATCTAGCGTTAAAATATGACCCGATGACTCACCGCCCAGTACCCAGCCATTTTTCTCAAGTCCTTGCATGACATAGCGGTCGCCAACTTTGGCGCGCTCAAAGGCAATGCCCGCTTTGTCAAACGCCAATTGCAGACCCATGTTGGTCATCAAGGTACCTACCACGCCATCGACTTGTTGCGCTGCTTGGGTGGCTAAAATATATAAAATGCCGTCACCATCAACCAACTCGCCTTTTTCATTGACCATGATGATACGGTCGCCATCGCCATCTAAAGCAATACCCACTTGGGCATCATGGTCAAGCACCGCTTGTTGCAAGTTTGCCGGATGGGTAGAGCCGACATTGTCGTTGATATTAATGCCATCGGGTTTATCGCCAATCGCAATTACGGTTGCACCTAACTCACGTAATACACGGGGTGCGACGCTGTATCCTGCGCCATTGGCACAGTCAACGACGATTTTTAGGGCATTTAAATTTAGATTATAGGGGAAAGTGCCCTTACAAAACTCGATATAGCGACCTTTGGCATCCTCCACACGATAACTTTTGCCTAGCGCTTCTGGGGTATCAATGACGACATTGATATCTTTGATTTCATCGATTTTTTCATTGATGGCTTGTTGAATTTCATCTGACAGCTTTTTGCCTTCATTGGAGAAAAATTTGATACCGTTGTCATAAAACGGATTGTGGGATGCGGATATCACCACGCCCGCATCAGCGTGAAAACTTCGGGTCAAATGCGCGATGGCAGGGGTTGGAATAGTGCCTAGCATATGCACATCTACCCCTGCGGCGTTAAATCCTGCTTGCAGACAGGCTTCAATAACATAGCCAGAGAGCCGCGTATCTTTACCAATGACGACATTGGGACGATGATTTTCATTCGGAGCTGCTTGGTTGGCTAGCAGCACTTTACCCGTGGCATAGCCTAATTTGATTAAAAACTGCGGATGTATCGGAAATTCCCCAAACTTACCACGAATACCATCAGTACCAAAATAACTCATTTAATTCTCCTTTGTCGCCCATTGTTATAAGAATATAAAATTTTAGCATAGCAAAATTTCACGCATGTTGCGACATCTGTTTGTTTTTATGGGTCACTCGGCAAGGTGTCAATCTAGGCTGTAAAAACTTTGGGCGATAAATTGGGCTATAAAAAAACTGGGTAGTTAACCCAGTTTTAGCGCAATCAACGTATCACTTAGTTTACACGGTAATTAGGGGCTTCTTTGGTGATTTGTACGTCATGTACGTGAGATTCTTTCATACCTGCCGAAGTCACACGCACAAACTGTGGTTTGCTACGCATTTCTTCAATATTGGCACAGCCTGTATAACCCATTGACGAACGTAAGCCACCGGCTAATTGGTTGATGATACCGTTCATTGGACCTTTGTAAGGGACGCGACCTTCGATACCTTCGGGTACCAATTTTTCTACCCCTTCTTTGGCGTCTTGGAAATAACGATCGGATGAACCGTTTTGTCCTGACATCGCACCTAGCGAACCCATACCACGGTAGGCTTTGTAGTAGCGACCTTGGAATAGCTCAACCTCCCCTGGCGCTTCTTCGGTACCGGCAAGTAGCGAACCCACCATGATACAAGAGGCACCCGCTGCTAACGCTTTCGCCATATCGCCTGAAAAACGGATACCACCATCGGCTATCAGTGGAATGTCATTTTTTAGCGCATCAGCCACGTTACTAATCGCTGAAATTTGCGGCACGCCAATACCTGCGATAATACGTGTGGTACAAATAGAGCCCGGACCGATACCCACTTTGACCGCATCGGCACCCGCATCACGCAACGCGAGTGCCGCATCAGCAGTGGCGATATTACCGCCAATCACTTGGATGTTTGGATAGTTCTTTTTCACCCAAGCCACGCGATCGATGACGCCTTTTGAATGACCATGTGCGGTATCTACAACAATCACGTCCACATCAGCAGCGATGAGCGCTTCAACGCGAGCTTCGGTATCTGCGCCCGTACCCACTGCCGCGCCAACACGTAAGCGACCTTTGCTATCGCGGCAAGCATTTGGGTTGTTTTCAGCTTTGGTGAAATCATTGACAGTAATCAAGCCTTTTAATTGAAAATTGTCGTCCACAACAATCACTTTTTCGATGCGGTGTTCGTGTAGCAAACGTTTGATATTCTCTGTGGGCTCGCCTTCTTTGACTGTCACCAATTTTTCTTTTGGGGTCATGATATTGCGAACAGGCTGGCTTAGGTTATTTTCAAAACGGATATCACGGTGGGTGACGATACCCACGACTTGGTTACCTTCTACCACAGGCACACCGCTGATTTTGTTTTCTTTGGTAATACGAAGCAATTCACCCACACTGGTATCGGGTGATACGCTGATAGGGTCAACAACCGTACCGGCTTCAAATTTTTTCACCCGGCGTACTTGCATGGCTTGTAAATCAATGTCCATGTTTTTGTGCAAAATACCCATACCGCCAAGCTGGGCAATGGTAATCGCCATTTGCGATTCAGTCACAGTATCCATCGCAGCAGATACGATGGGTAAATTTAGCTCAATACCGCGCGTCAAACGGGTTTTTAAATCTACCATCTTAGGCAAGACTTCAGAATAAGCAGGTAGTAGCAGCACATCATCAAAGGTAAGTGCTTCATCAACGATTCGTAACATAAAGACCTCGGAGCAGTTAAGAGTAGTTAAATAGTAATTAAAATTTTGTCGTGGTGAAAAATTTGACAGCCAAAAAACCGCAAAAGGCTGAACAGTTCCCTGCCCAGCCTTTGGATTTAGCGTGTTGTCATTGGTATGTTCAATTGACACCATCGTTTAGTTTTTGATTAACCGTCTATTCTAGCTAAAATCGGTTAAATTATCAAGCAATTTAAACCGTGACAGGTTAAAATCAGCTTAAACACGGCGCCAAGTCGTGCCATTTTTACCGTCTTCTAGCTCAACGCCTTGCGCCTTCAAATCATTACGAATTTGGTCGGCTTTGGCAAAGTCTTTGTCCGCTTTGGCTTGCTTGCGCGCTTCGATGAATGCTTCAATCTCGCTATCACTTAACCCGGTCGTTTCGCCCACTTTCGCTTGTAAAAAATCGGTTGGATTAAGCTGTAAGATATTGAGCGGTTGTGCCAAATCTTTTAGCAATGTTGCCAGTGCCAGCGCTTGGGCATTGCCTTCAGCGGTTTCAAGATTGACCGCTTTGTTGATTTCACGCGCCAGACTAAATAATACACTCACCGCCCCGGCACTGTTAAAATCATCGCACATCGCTTGATTAAAAGGGGTTTCAAATGGGGTTTCGTCAATCTCGCCGGCTGGTTCGGTGAGGCTTTCTACAGATTTTAAGGCTTGATACAGACGCGTGAGGCTGGTTTGGGCTTCTTTAAGCGCGCTATCTGAGAAATTCACTGGACTGCGATAATGACTCGATAAAATAAAGAAGCGAATAGTCTCTGGGTGAAACTGCCCCATCACATCGCGAATGGTAAAGAAATTACCCAGTGATTTTGACATTTTCTCGCCGTCAACATTGATAAAACCCACGTGCATCCAGTTGTTGGCATAGGTTTTACCGGTTGCGCCTTCAGATTGGGCAATTTCGTTCTCGTGGTGCGGAAACTGCAAATCATGCCCGCCGCCGTGGATATCGAAGGTGTCGCCCAAACAGCAAGTACTCATCGCCGAACATTCGATATGCCAACCTGGGCGACCCACACCCCAAGGTGATTGCCATTTGGTCTCAGATGGCTCTGTTTCTTTGGCAGATTTCCACAATACAAAGTCAAACGGATTTTTTTTGTCTGTCTCAACATTCACCCGCTCACTGGCACCCGCTTGCATATCGGCTAGGCGACGTTTTGAGAGTTTGCCATACTCAGCAAAATTTTCGACCGCATAATAGACGTCGCCCGTTGCGCCTTGATAGGCTAACTTTTTGCTTTCCAGCGTTTGGATTAGATGCTGCATCTGTGGGATAAAATCCGTGGCTTTTGGCTCACTGTTAGGACGCTCACAGCCCAGATTATCAGCATCTTCATGCATGGCTTTGATAAAGCGGTCTGTCAACTGATAGATACTTTCGCCATTGTCCTTAGCGCGGTTAATAATTTTGTCATCAATATCGGTAATATTACGCACATAATTGACATCATAGCCAATATGACGCAGCCAGCGCACCACCACATCAAAGCCGACCATGACCCGCGCATGACCAATGTGGCAATAATCATACACCGTCATCCCACAGACATACATGCCAACTTTGCCTGCTTCTAAGGGCGTGAATGGGCGTTTTTGTCCACTCATCGAGTCATATATGGTAATCGGCATGGGCTGTGTCAGCTGGGTCATGGGATAGTCACCTGTGCAAGTTGGGTAAAAAAGACAATCGGTTATCATACCGAAATTTTGTTAAAAGTGCTATGATTTGGCATATTTCACACTTTAAGGTCTCTACAATGGGCAATCGATTATCAAAGATTTACACCCGAACGGGCGATGACGGCACCACTGGCATGGCGGATGGTTCACGGGTGTCTAAGGCAGACTTACGCTTTGACGCCATGGGCAAAATTGACTTATTAAACTCCCAAATCGGTTTATTGCGGGGCTATCTTACTCAAGATAACCATACTAAAAACAGCCAAGCCCAACCTAACCATGTCCAACCCAACCACGCCCAATTTGATGCTAAGTTAAGCCGCTTGCAGCACCAGCTTTTCAATCTAGGGGGTGAACTTGCCATGCCCGAATACCGCGGGATTTTGGCAGAGTATGTGACGGAGCTGGAAAATCAAATTGATGAGTGGAACACCCATTTACCACCCCTCAAAGATTTTATCTTGCCTGCAGGCACCATTGTGACCAGCCAAGTGCATATCGCTCGCTGTTATTGCCGAGACGCTGAGCGCCTACTCGTGGCATTAAACTCGCGGGATGATAATGTCTCACCACTCAGTCTACAGTTTATCAATCGTCTGTCCGATTGGCTGTTTGTATTGGCGCGTGTCGTTGCTCGATTGGATGCCGGTCAAGAAGTGCTTTGGGATAAAAACACCCTGTCATAACGCTATCACTATACTTAAAACTTTGTATTTTAAAAAAACTATACTTTAAAAAGCTATGCTGCAATTTAGCC
>ERZ1023282.202-NODE-202-length-32910-cov-5.634941_pt1 | contig 32910 bp, 32 predicted proteins | sample MGYA00521262_ERZ1023282 | MGnify/ENA primary metagenome ERZ1023282 (study PRJEB32759, sample SAMN07749867) | skin metagenome | biome: transportation; feature: city; material: polyester macromolecule | host: Homo sapiens | place: Hong Kong:KT line | collected... | reverse complement strand
TACCCGCGTCGGGGTGGGAGATGATGGCAAACGTGCGGCGGCGGCGCACTTGGTCTAATAATTCTTTGGACATGGGGTTCTCGTGTGGGTTTCGGGTTTCAGGCAGCCTGAAACGCGTGAAAAATCAAAGGGACGGATTTTAACAGATTTTGACCGCCAAAAGCAGCCTGCACGTTGTTTTCGAGGTGCAGGCTGCTTTTTGGGAATACGGCGGACGCAAAGAGTGGGTATGGCGGCGATACGCCATGAAACAGCGCCGGATTTCAGGGATTTCCAAATGTGCAGGCTGCTTTTAAACCCCGCAAAAAGCAGCCTGCACTTTGAAAATCGGAACAGTCGTATATAATGCCCTTTTTTTCACGGGAAATATATATGTCGCGCAAAACGGCTTATTTATTGGCTATTTCCATAATCGTTGCCCTGCTGGTCGCCGTGCCTGCCGCTTTGGTGTTCGTGCCGAAAAACAACGGCGTGCCTTATCGGCTCACGGTGGAAAAAGGACAGGGCTTTGCCGCGGTCGGCCGTCAGTTGGCGGACAAGGAGCAGGTGTTTTCGCGCTGGGGCGTGCTGCTGGCGGCTTATTTGAACGGCACGCAAAACCAGTTGGCTCCGGGCAGCTACCGCCTGCCTGCGCGCGTGTCGGCATGGGAAATCGTGCGGCGGCTGAGCAACGCGGGGCCGGACATGGTGCGCATTCAGATTGTGGAAGGCATGCGGTTTGCCCAAATGCGCCGCATCATCAACCAGAACACGCTGCTGCGACACGACACGAAAAACTGGTCGGATAAGGAGCTGATGCAAAAAATCGCTTCCGAACCCGTGTCCGACAACCCCGAAGGCCTGTTTTTCCCCGATACTTACGAAGTGGCGGCCGATTCGAGCGATGTGGCGGTTTATCGGGCGGCATACCGCGCCATGCAGGAAAATTTGCAGGCTGCCTGGGAGAGTCGCGCCGACAACCTGCCCTATAAAACACCCTACGAGCTGCTGATTATGGCGAGCCTGATTGAAAAGGAAACCGCACACGAAGAAGACCGCCGCGACGTGGCCGCCGTGTTCCGCAACCGCTTGGCCATGAACATGCGCCTGCAAACCGACCCCGCCGTGATTTACGGCATGGGCAGCGCGTATAACGGCAAAATCCGCCGTGCCGATTTGCAGCGCGACACGCCCTACAACACCTACACGCGCTACGGCCTCACGCCCACGCCCATCGCCCTGCCCGGCCGCGCCGCGCTGGATGCCGCCGCCCAACCGTCCGACAGCAAATTCCTGTATTTCGTTTCGCGCATGGACGGCACGGGCAAAAGCCAGTTTAGCCACACGCTGGAAGAACACAATGCGGCGGTGAAGCAGTATATTCTGAAGAAATAATGCGCCACGGTTTCGGCAACCCAAAAAGCAGTACCACAGGCACGCATATTGGTTAGCCGAATCATATTAGTGAATTAAAATAAAAATGAGACAAGGCGGCGAGCCGCAAGACGTACAAATAGTACGTCAAGGCGAGCCAACGCCGTATCATTGCGATTTTAATTCACTATAACAGGCAAATGCCAAAGTGCAGGCTGCCCGAACATGCCGTCACGGCCAATACAGAACCACAAGTGCAGGCTGCTTTTTGATTGCCCGAAAGCAGCCTGCACTTTTCCCACCCACCCATCTTCATTTCCCGCAAAGGCCGCCGCATGACCGACACCGCCCTCCATATCGCCAATGCCTGCAAACGCTATCAAAACGGTTTCCAAGCCGTCCGCGATATTTCGTTTGACGTGGCACGGGGCGAATTTTTTGCCCTGCTCGGCCACAACGGCGCAGGCAAAACCACGCTGATTTCCGCCATTGCCGGGCTGAACCGGCTCACGTCCGGCACGATACGGATTATGGGCTGCGACGTGCAAAGCCAGGCGCACCAAGCGCGGATGAATCTGGGGCTGGTGCCGCAGGAATTGGTGTACGACCCGTTTTTCAACGTGCGCGAAGTGCTGCGCATCCAATCGGGCTATTTCGGCCTGCGCCACAACGACGACTGGATTGACGAAATGCTGCACCGGCTGGGCTTGGACGACAAGGCCGACACCAATCTGCGCCATTTGTCCGGCGGCATGAAGCGGCGCGTGATGGTGGCGCAGGCATTGGTGCACCGCCCGCCCGTGATTATTTTGGACGAGCCCACCGCCGGCGTGGACGTGGAACTGCGGCACAGCCTGTGGGAGTTTATGCAGTCGCTGAACCGGCAGGGGCACACCATCGTCCTCACCACGCATTATCTGGAAGAAGCCGAGCAATACTGCGGCCGCGTGGCCATTATGAAGCAGGGGCGGCTGGTGGCGCTGGACACTACCGAAAACCTGTTGCGTCAAGAAGCACGGCTGATATGGCATATCACGCTTGATAAAGCCCTGCCCGAACCCTTGCAGGCAGCCTGCACCGACCAATCGCCCGATTTCCGTTACACCCTGCTGCTGGACGATTACCGCCAACTGGGCGAAGCCGTGGCGCAGTTGCAGGCTGCAGGCTGCCGCATAGAAGCGATGGATATTGAGAAACCCAATTTGGAACAGGTGTTTATGCGCCTGACGGCACACAACGGACAGGAAACTTTATGAACTGGATTGGCTGCTACACCCTGTGGCGCAAAGAAGTGGCGCGTTTCGGCAAAGTTTGGCTGCAAACCATTGGCGCGCCCGTATTGACCGCCTTGCTGTACCAACTGATTTTCGCGCACGCCGTCGGCCGCCATGCCGCACCGCTGCCCGATATTGCCTATACCGTGTTCCTGATGCCTGGCCTGGCCATGATGAGCATGACGCAGAATGCCTTTGCCAACACATCGTCCAGCCTGATGCAGTCGCGGCTCACGGGCAATCTGGTGTTTATCCTGCTGCCGCCGCTGTCGCCCGCCGCCCTTTTCCTGGCTTACACGAGCGCGGCATGGGTGCGCGGCATGATGGTGGGGCTTGGTGTGCTGCTGGCCGTAACGCCGTTCGGATTACCACTGCCGCAGCATCCCGTGTTGGCATTCGTGCTGGCGGGTGCAGGCTGCTTTTTCATGTCGTCGCTGGGTTTGGTGGTTGGCATTTGGGCAGAAAAATTCGACCAGTTGGCCGCCTTCCAAAACTTTTTCATCATGCCGCTCACGTTTTTGTCGGGCGTGTTTTATTCGCTGGACAGCCTGCCCGGCTTCTGGCGCGCCGTGAGTTATGCCAACCCGATTTTTTATCTGATTGACGGCTTCCGTTATGCCTTTTTCGGCGTGTCGGATGTGTCGCCACTGCTGTCCGCCGGCATGAGCACCGCCTTCGCACTCACTGCCTGCACCATTGCCTACACGCTGCTGCGCACGGGCTGGAAGCTGCGGAACAGTTGAAACGGTGCAGGCTGCTTTTGGGGCGGGCTAATGCTGTATCATTGCGGTTTTAATCCGCTATAATCATACCGATAAACCCTTCCGAACCATCATGCGGGTGCCCCAAAAGCAGCCTGCACCCCGAAAGGCCGCCATGCAGAAACATTTCCAAAAAGCACTCGATAGCGTTCAGCCGCAAACCCTGTATATCGTGGCCACGCCCATCGGCAATCTGGCCGACATCACCCTGCGCGCCCTTGCCGTGCTGCAAACGGTCGATTTGGTGTGCGCCGAAGACACGCGCGTGTCGGCACAGCTTTTGTCGGCATACGGCATCAGTGCCAAGCTGCTGTCCGTGCGCGAACACAACGAACAGCAGATGGCCGACAAAATCATTGCCGCGCTGGAAGGCGGGCAGAGTGTGGCGCAGATTTCCGATGCGGGCACGCCCGCCGTGTGCGACCCGGGCGCGAAACTGGCGGCGCGCGTGCGTGAGGCAGGATTCCGCGTGGTGCCCGTGGTGGGGGCCAGCGCCGTGATGGGTGCGCTGTGCGTGGCCGGCGTGAGCGAGCCGAATTTCTATTTTCACGGCTTTCTACCACCCAAATCGGGCGAGCGCATCAAATGCTTTGAGCGCTGGCTGGCGGCGGACTATCCCGTCATCGCCTTTGAAACGCCGCACCGCATCGCCGCCGCATTGGACGACATGATGCGCGTGTTCCCGAACCGCCACATCCTGCTGGCACGCGAAATCACCAAAACCTTCGAAACCTTCATCAGCGGCAGCGTGCAGGAAGTGCAGGCTGCTTTGGCGGCCGACAGCAACCAGTCGCGCGGCGAAATGGTGTTGGTGGTGTATCCCGCCGTTGCCGAAAAATCCGACACATTGCCCGAAGAGGCGCAAAACATCATGAAAATCCTGTCCGCCGAACTGCCGACCAAGCAAGCTGCGGATTTGGCCGCCAAAATCACGGGTGAAAACAAAAAAGCGCTGTATCAGCTGGCGGTCGGCTGGAAAAAATAACTGCGAAATCCCATTCGCGTATAGTGGATTAAAATAAAAATGAGACAAGGCGGTGAGCCGCAAGGCGTACAAATAGTACGTCAAGGCGAGCCAACGCCGTATCATTGCGATTTTAATGCACTATACAAGGAGAACCTCATGAAAGCCCTGCTGCTCGCTGCCGTTCTGCTTGCCGCCGCCGCGCACGGCAAACCGTATCAGCCGCATTATGATTTCGCCAAATATTCCAGCGGCGAAGTGTATAAAGGCCATCATCATGCGCCGATTGTGCCGCGCCGGTGGAATGTTGTCCGCAGTCACATTAAAAATGCGCGCCACGACAAAATCGGCTTCGGCAGCTATTACATTCCGGCCATTTGGGGCTGTGGTGTCAGCTGCCAATGGGGCGTGATGATTGACGCACGCACGGGCAAAACCTACGATTTGCCGATGGATACGGAATATCCGTTGCACGGCTGCTACCGGAGGGACGGTCAAGAAGAGGCGGATATTTTCTATTATCGCCCGAACAGCCGCCTGTTCATCTCCGCCAACTGCCATTACAGCGAAATCGAAGGGCGGGACGACCAAATCGTCCAGTACAAAACGACCAATGTGTACGAATGGCTGGAAGCGCGGAAACGGTTTGTGTTGCGCCGCCGTAGCGTGCAAAAAACCATAGTGCCCAGTGAGGTTCGGTAAACGAAAAAGCAGCCTGCACGGTGTTTTGAAGGTGCAGGCTGCTTTTTTGACGGCGGGCAGATGGCGTATAATGGCGGCATCTGCCGGCAACCCGATTTTTGCAGCCGCCGGCCAACGATAAAACAGGAAATGCAAAAAGCAGCCTGCACTCTATTTGACGGGGTGCAGGCTGCTTTTCAAAAGGAACGCCTATGACCAAGCGCATATTGATTATTTCGCCTTCATGGATTGGCGATTGCGTGATGACGCAGCCGCTGTACCGCCGCCTGCACGAAAAACACCCCGGCTGCCGCATCGACGTGTTCACGCCCAAATGGTCGATGGCGGTGTTCGAGCGGATGCCCGAAATCGACAACATTATTGAAAACCCATTCGGACACGGCGCGCTGGCCTTCGCGCAGCGGTGGAAAACGGGCAGAAGCCTGCAAGGATACGACCAAGTCATCGTGCTGCCCAATTCGCTGAAATCCGTCATTGTGGCAGCGGCCACCGGTGCGAAGCAGCGCACGGGCTATGTGGGCGAATTCCGTTACGGCTGGCTGAACGACGCACGCAAGCTGGACAAGCAGGCGCTGTATTTAATGGTGGACCGATACACCGCATTGGCCGATGAAAAAGGCGAAACGTTCGGCGGCTCAACCTTTCCGCAATTAAGCGTCCGCCCCGAACGGCAGGCAGCCGCGCTGCACAAATACGGCCTGACGCGCGAACCGAACATCATGGCTCTGTGTGCCGGCGCGGAATTCGGCACGGCCAAACGCTGGCTGCCCGAACATTACGCGGCAACGGCGCGGCATTATCTGGCACAGGGTTGGCAGGTGTGGCTGTTCGGCTCGCCCAAAGATTTCGAAGTGTCCGAATCCATCAACCAAATGGCGGGCGGCGGCTGCGTGAATTTGTGCGGCAAAACCGATTTGGGCGAGGCCATTGATTTGCTGGCCTGTGCCGACGGTGTGGTGGCGAACGACAGCGGCTTGATGCACATTGCCGCCGCGGTGGGCTGCCGCGTGGTGGCAGTGTACGGCTCGACCGACCCGAAGCACGCGCCGCCTTTGAGCAACACGGCGGAAATTGCCACGCTAAACCTGCCGTGCAGCCCCTGCGCCCAGCGCGAATGCCCATTGGGACACCACGACTGCATGCGCAAACTGCCGCCCGAAAAAGTGATTGAACTGCACCGCCGGCTGGCGCAGTGAAGCGCAAAAGCAGCCTGCACCCGCACCAAGCTAAACGCCTAGTTTTTTGAGTAGTTATACGGTTTGAGCTAGGTTAATAATTGTCTAAATTGCGCAACAAAGGGCAAAAAGCCGCTTGGTCGGCCGTTCGGATAACGGCTATAATCATCTTGTTAAATCAATTCATTGCGCAAGAGAACAGAACATGAAATTCATCGAGTGGACGTCCGATTTGGACACGGGTTTTCACGACATCGACAAGCAGCATCAAGAGCTTGTGTTCCACATCAACAAATTCTATCAGGCTTATGAAGCCGGCGATAAAGCACGCATGGGCATTGTGCTGTTCGATTTGATTGCCAGCGCGCATTCGCATTTCGAATACGAAGAAAAACTGATGGAAGACGCGCATTATCCGCTGGTAGAACCGCACCGCCGCGTCCACCAGAATTTTGTCAATAAACTGATGGATTTGCACGCCAAATTGCACAGCGGCGAAGATGTGAGCGACGAATTGCTGACCAGTTTGGACGGCTGGCTGTTCCGCCACATCAAAATCAACGACAAAGGCTATATCCACAGCGTGAACGAAGCGGGCGTGTATCACGACAGCCCCGATTATGCGGCGCAACTGGCGGCGCAGAGCCAGGAATACGGCGAAGTGGAACACGAAGAAGCGGCCCTGTCAGAACCGCAGCCGGAACCCGAACCTGTTGCGCCTACGCTGGTGTTTTCGCTTCAGGACGATGCGCCCAAGCAGCCTGCACCGCAGCCGGTGGAAGTGAAAGAAGCGCCGAAAGCCCCCGAACCCGAAGTGAAAAAAGAAGAACCGCGAATCCGCAGTTGGGCGGGTAATTACACCGATTAACCACCCCCGAAAAAAAGGAACAACAATCATGGCTTATGTTTTTTGGACGCACGATTTGGAAACGGGCTTCAAAGATATTGACGAGCAGCACAAGCATTTGGTGGACTGCTTGGAGCAGCTTTATGTGGCGAACGAAACCAAAGACCGCGAAAAAATCGGCAAGGTTTTGGAAGAGCTGATTTTTTACACGGCCGACCATTTCGCTTACGAAGAGCGGATGTTGGAAGAGGCGAACTACCGACTGGTGGACGCGCACAAAAAAGTGCATTTGAATTTTGTGAACAAAGTGTTGGAATACCAACAACGCTTCGACAACGGCGAAGACGTGACCAACGAAATGCTGAACCTGCTGGAAGGCTGGCTGTTCCGCCACATCCGCATTAACGACATGGGCTTTGTGGCCGATGTGAAGAAGGCGGGGATTCGTTAAATTTTCCGCATTGCCCGAACCTGAAAAAAGCAGCCTGCACCTTGAAAACGGGGGTGCAGGCTGCTTTTGCGTCAGGAAAACAGCAGGAATACGAGCGCCAACACGGCGGGGCTTGCCTGCATGATGGCGGCGCGGCGTTTGTCGGGCGCGGTGGCGAACAGAAAGCAGCCTGCAACGATGATGCTGCCCAGTCCGCTGCACAAGAATCCGTGCGACAGCCCTAGTGCATAGGCACTGCCGCCGGACAACAAGCGCGCACCGATGCCCGCGCACAAACACAGCACCAGGCACAGGTTATACACGCCCAAGTTTTGAAAAGCAGCCTACACATCGGGCAGCTGTTCCGGCGCAATGCGGAACACGCGGCAAAACGCGGTCGAGCCGAACGCGGGCACTTCCAGATAAAAAATATAAAAATGCAGCAGGGCGGCCAGCGCGGCAAAAACCAAAGCGAAAGCGGCCATGCCCCATCAATCCTGTATCAAATGGTTGAGTTTTTCGGCTTTGGTATGCAGATAGCCTTGATTTTCGGGGTTCACGCCCACTACCAGAGGCACGCGCTCGGCAATGCGGATGCCGCAGTCGCGCAGGGTTTGCAGTTTCTCGGGGTTGTTGGTCAGCAGTTTCACGGCCTGCACGTTCAGGTAATCGTAAATATGCTTGGCGATGCTGAAATCGCGCGCATCCACGGGTAGCCCCAAAGCCAGATTGGCTTCCACCGTGTCCATGCCTTGGTCTTGCAGGGCATAGGCGCGGATTTTGTTGATGAGCCCGATGCCGCGGCCTTCCTGCCGCAAATACACCAACACGCCGCGCCCTTCGGCCTGAATCGCCGCCAAAGCAGCCTGCAACTGCGGGCCGCAATCGCATTTTTGCGAAAACAGCGCGTCGCCCGTCAGGCATTCGGAATGGATGCGCGACAAAACGGGTTCGCCGTCCGCCACGTCGCCCATTACTAGTGCAACGTGTTCTTGCCCCGTGCGTTGGTCGATGAAGCCGTGCATTTGGAAAACGCCGTGCTCGGTGGGCAGGCGGCAGGAGGTAATGTGTTCGATGGGTGATGTGTTCATAATATAAATCTTTGAAATATAAATATATTGTGTTTATAAAATAGGGCGCGGCCGCGTCAAAAGCAGCCTGCACGTTTATTCGGCCGGTGCGGCTTCGGGGCGCGGCAGAAGCTCGGACAATGTCGGCAGCACGCCTAATGCCAAGCCGACCCATGCGGCCAGTTCGTCGTCGGATAGTTTTTGTGCGTGTTCCAAGTGCAAAACGCCATACACCGCGCCGTCTTCGCCGCACACGGGCAGGCTGGTTTGGCAGGCGGCGCGTTGGTTGTGGCTGCCGCGCAGTTCGCCAATTTCGAGCCAGCGGGCAATGTGGTCGGCAATGTTTGCCCAGCCCGATTGCGCGGTGCGGACGGCCAGATAATGCCAGGCGTTTTCTTCGCCGACGGGCAGCAGGTTTTCGGTGGCGGCACCCATGTGGGCAAGGCGTATCAGTTGCGCGTCTTCGGGCAGCAGGGCGTATAAGGTGGCGCTTTGGACGGGGTGGCGCGAATAGGCCGCGTCCAATGCCATGAACAGCCGCGCCAGTGCCGCCGTGTTGTCCGCCAAATGTTCGGGCAGCTGCGGATGCTGCAACAGCTGCGGTTCGATATGGGCGCGGGCATTGGCGATGACGGTTTGCGTCGCCAGCCGCGACAGGGCGATGTCTTGCGCGTTTAATGCGGTCAGTGCCTGCGTTTGCAGATAATCGCGGATGTGGTTCATGAAAAGCAGCCTGCAAAAGTAAAACGGACATTGTACTCTGAAAACGGGCTTTCTTGAAACCGCGGGCATTAGAAAGCAGCCTGCATTTCCATTCGTAGAAAGTGCAGGCTGCTTTTATTCAAGGGCGGTTATTTTTTCAGTTCCGCGCGCAGTTTTTCGGTAACGCGCATCATCACTTCCAACTGCTCCAAGGTTTCTTTCCAGCCGCGGGTTTTCAGGCCGCAGTCCGGGTTCACCCACAGGCGTTCCACCGGCACCACTTCCATGGCTTTGCGCAGCAGGTGTTCCACTTCCGCATCGGTCGGAACGCGCGGGCTGTGGATGTCGTACACGCCGGGGCCGATGTCGTTCGGATATTTGAAATCGCCGAACGCGGTCAGCAATTCCATGTCGGAGCGCGAAGTTTCAATAGTAATCACGTCCGCATCCATGGAGGCGATGGCGTCCAGAATGTCGTTGAACTCGGAATAGCACATGTGCGTGTGGATTTGCGTGCTGTCTTCCGCGCCGGTGCTGGACAGGCGGAACGATTCGCAAGCCCAATCCAAGAACTCTTTCCATTGCGATTTTTTCAACGGCATGGCTTCGCGGATGGCCGGTTCGTCAATCTGAATCACTTTGATGCCGGCTTTTTCCAAATCCAACACTTCGTCATTCAGGGCCAATGCGATTTGTTTCGCCACTTCGCTCAAAGGAATATCGTTGCGGACGAACGACCATTTGAACATGGTTACCGGGCCGGTCAGCATACCTTTCATCGGACGTTTGGTCAGCGATTGCGCATAAGTGGACCAGTAAACTGTCATCGGGTTCGGACGGGAAACGTCGCCGAAGATGATGGGCGGTTTCACGCAGCGCGAACCGTAAGACTGCACCCAGCCGAACTGTGTGAAGCAGTAGCCTTGCAGTTGCTCGCCGAAGTATTCCACCATGTCGTTGCGCTCTGCTTCGCCGTGTACGGGCACGTCGATGTTCAGTTTTTCCTGCACTTCAACGCAGTAGGCGATTTCTTTTTTCATGGCTGCATCGTAATCGGCCGCGCTCAATTCGCCTTTTTTGAAGGCGGCGCGCGCGTGGCGGATTTCCGTGGTTTGCGGGAACGAACCGATGGTGGTGGTCGGCAGGATGGGCAGGTTCATCCAAGCCTGTTGTGCTTTAATGCGCTCGGCAAACGGAGATTTGCGTTGGTCTGCGCCTTTTGGCAGGTTGGCCAGGCGGGCTTTCACCGCATCGTTGTGAATCAGTTTGTTGGTGGCGCGGTCGGCAGCGGCGGCATCGGAGGCTTTCAGCTCGGCGGCCACGCTGTCTTTGCCGTGTTCCAAAGCGCGTTTCACCACGCCCAGTTCCACCAGTTTTTGCGCGGCAAACGCCATCCATGATTTGATTTCGCCGTTCAGTTTTTCTTCCACGGCCAAATCTTGCGGGCTGTGCAGCAGCGAGCAGCTTGGGGCAATCCACAGGTTGTTTTGGAATTTCGCTTTCACGGGTTCCAGTGTGTCGATGACTTGCGTCAGGTTCGCCTTCCACACGTTGCGGCCGTCAATCAGGCCGACAGACAGGACTTTGTTGGTGGGGAATTGTTCGGTAAATACGGCCAGTTGTTCCGGTGCGCGCACGCAGTCGATATGCACGCCGTGCACGGGCAGATTGCCCAGCAGTTTCACGTGTTCGGCAACGCCGGCAAAGTAGGTGCCCAAGATAATGCGCACGCCGGTGTTGGCCAGTTCTTTATATACGGGTGCAAACGCGTCCAACCAAACTTGTGCCACGTCGGTGGCCAGAATCGGTTCGTCGATTTGAATCCAGTCTACGCCTTCGGCCGCCAGTTCGCGCAGCAGTTGTGTATAGGCAGGCAGCAGTTTCGGCAGCAGGATTTTTTCGATGCGGCAGCCGAAGTCTTCTTTTTTCTTGCCCAAGTAGGTCAGGGTGATGGGGCCGACCAAAGTGGGCTTGATGTCGTGGCCTTGCGCTTTGGCTTCTTTGATTTGGGCAATCAGGTTTTTCGCGTTCACTTTGAAGGAAGTGTCGGCAGACCATTCGGGCACGATGAAGTGGTAGTTGGTGTCGAACCATTTGGTCATTTCCATCGCCATTTGGGTAGCGTTGCCGCGCGCCAGTTGGAAGTATTGTTCCAGCGTGAGATTGGCGGCGTCGAAACCGAAGCGGGAAGGAATGCCGCCCAGTGTGCACAGCAAATCCAAAACGTGGTCGTAGAACGAGAAATCGCCCACGGGCACTAAATCGGCACCGGCGGCTTTTTGGGTGGCCCAGTTCAGGCGGCGGATTTCGGCGGCGGTTTCTTGCAGTTCTGCTTCGCTTTTTGCGCCTTTCCAATAGGCTTCGACGGCGAATTTCAGTTCGCGTTTCGCGCCCACGCGCGGATAGCCTGATAAGTGAAATGTATTCATGATTGTTCTCCGGAAAAAACGGTTTGTGAATTGGGATTTTGCGTAATCATCGTTGTTTTTGCCGTGTTTGGCAAACGCTTATTTTACGTTGTTTGCATGAAGCAAATTCATATTGCAGAGTGCAGGCTGCTTTTGGGACGGGTAAAAGCAGCCTGCACATTGAATGGGGTGTTGATTATGCGCCGCCGTCCGTATGATCGGCGATGATTTTGTCGTACACGGCGGGCGGAACGTAGCGCGGCAGGACGTGCTGCCAGCCGTCCGGGCCCACCAGCCCTTTAACGAAGGTGGACGAAATTTCGGCGATTTCGCGCGGCGGCATCAGGAAAACAGTGCGGATGTCGGGCTGCAAGTCGGCATTGATGTGGCGAATGGCGCGTTCGTATTCGTAGTCGGTGGCGGTGCGGATGCCGCGGATGATGAATTCGGCGTTCACGCTGTGGGCGTAATTGACGAGGAATTGGTTGGTGAACGAATCGACGCGCACGTTGGCAAATGGGGCGACGATGGCTTGCAGCATGGCCTGCCGTTCTTCGACTTGGTAGCTGGCTTTTTTGTCGGGGTTCACGCCGATGGCGACGATGAGTTCGTCAAACAGTTGGGCGGCTTCGGCAATCATCCAGAGGTGGCCGTTGGTGGGCGGGTCGAAGCTGCCGGCATAGACGGCGCGGCGGGGGGTGCATTGGAGTGTGTGTGTCATTGGTGCGGGGTTTGGTTCGGTGTGGTTTTGGTTATTGGAAAGCAGCCTGCACGTTGCCAGTGCGGCGTATTGCCGTGCAGGCTGCTTTTTCGGCGTATTTAAGAGGCAATCACGTTGGTGGGTGTGCCGGAGACGAAGGCGCGGATATTGTCTTCAATCATGCGCGTCATCGTGTTCAGGGCTTCTTCGCTGGCCCAGGCGGTGTGCGGCGTGACGATGAGGTTGGGCAGCTGTGCGAGCAGCGGGTTGCCTTCGCGCGGCGGTTCGGCGGTCAGCACGTCGAAGCCTGCGCCGCCGAGTTGCCCATATTTGAGCGCGGCCATCACCGCGTGTTCGTCCACCAGCCCGCCGCGCCCGACATTAATCAGCACGGCGCGCGGCTTCATGCGTTGCAGTTCGGCTTCGCCAATCATGTTGTGCGTTTGTTCGTTCAGCGGGCAGTGCAGGGAGACGATGTCGGCCTGCGACAGGGCTTCGTCAAATGCGGTGTAGCCTTCGCGCACGACGGCGGCATGTTTGTGTTCGCCCCAAATCACGCGCACGCCGAATGCCTGCGCCATTTGCGCCAAGCGGCTGCCGATGTTGCCGCGCCCCCAGATGGCGAGCGTTTTGCCGCTCAAATCGCGGATGGGTGCGCCGTGGTGACAGAACATGTGCGACTGCTGCCAAATGCCGGCGGCCACGTCGCGCATATAGGCGGGCAGCTGGCGGATGAGGGCGAGCATGAGCATGAAGGCGTGTTCGGCCACGCTGTCGTTGCCGTAGCCGCGCACGTTGCACACGGTGATGTTGTGTTTTGCGGCGGTGGCCATATCGACATTGTTATAGCCCGTGGCGGCGAGTGCCACCATTTTCAGTTTCGGCGTTTGCGCGAAAAAGGCATCGTCGAGCAGCACTTTGTTGGTGATGATGATGTCCGCCTCTTTGGCGCGTTCCACTGCTTCCTGCGGGTTGGAGAGCGGGTATTCGGCGTATTGGTGCGGGAAGTCGAATCGGAAGGGGCGGCCGGGCAGCGTGGCGCGGTCGAGAAAGACAATATTCATGATGTGGCGGGTTGAAGAGTCTGAAAGCGCGAATCGTAGCATAAATGAAACGGGTGCAGGCTGCTTTTTTGTGGTACGCTTAACCTTTATCAACCCTGTTTCAAAGGAAAATACAATGGGATTTGTGATTGAAGACGTGCAGGAAGGCACAGGCAAAACGGCGCAAAAAGGCAAAGACATCACCGTGCATTACACGGGCTATCTGACCGATGGCACGGTGTTCGATTCCAGCGTGAGCCGCGGCCAACCGCTGACGATTACCCTGGGTGTCGGCCAAGTTATCCGCGGCTGGGACGAAGGCTTTGACGGCATGAAGGAAGGCGGCAAACGCAAACTGACGATTCCGCCGGAAATGGGTTATGGCGCGCGTGCCGTGGGCGGCGTGATTCCAGCCAATTCCACGCTGGTGTTTGAAGTGGAACTGCTGCGCGTGCACGATTAAGCAACGCGGGGCACGCATATCGGTTGCACAGCCATTCAAAAGCAGCCTGCACTTTGCAAAAACCAAGTGCAGGCTGCTTTTCCGTCTTCAACCATTCATCCGTTAAATAGATAAATTGACTACAAATCCGGCACGGCATTCAGAAACAGCCCACATATCTCTGACAGGCTGTGTTTGCCGTCCAAAGCGGTGGCAGGCGGTTCGGGCAGCGGATATTCCTCTGTAATGCTTGTGCTTTGACGGTTGGTAAAATGTGTTTTTGTCATTTGCAGCGCCTGCTTGTCATCATCGTATTCCAGCATTTGGCTATCATGGCTGTATGGCAGCATCGGGTTGTCGCTGTCATATTCCGGCATAGGCTTGTCGTCCAATACAGACGGATAGCAGGTCAGTGAAGTGATGTGCGGCCGTCCGTTTTCAACACGCAGGGTGATGTCGGCAAAATTATTGTCTTCGGTGTAGCTGCGGACGGAGAACAGGCGGTATAACGCGCTCAGCTTGGCCACGGTAACATTTTGGGGGAGAAAGTTGCGAATGTGCAGCAGGGTTCTGCGCGGCTGCTTTTGGGCAACCGTCAGCGAATAGCCCTGCGAATGGCGTTTCAATACCGCTTGTGCAGGGATATTGTCGGGTTGGAAATCAACGGTTTCGACAGGCACAGCATACGAATGCGCGGCAAGCAGCAGCGTGGCGGATAGTGCGATGATGGGTTTCATAACCAATCTCCTGAATGGCGGAACGGTGTCGGGTACGGCGTATTGTACGCAAAAAACAGGGTGCAGGCTGCTTTTTGAAGTGTTTTCACTCGCCGTTCCCTATTCTGTGAGAGAGGACAAATCCGAACGGCGGCAGCACATTTAAAGGCAGGGCATGGCGTATCGCCGCCATACCCACTCTTTGGGCTGCTACCCGCCCGCAAGTTGGCAAGCAACCCGAAAAGCTCTCACCCCAGCCCTCTCCCACGGGAGAGGGAGCAGGTGGCCGATGCACCAAAAGTTCGCCGCATAAGCTACATAACGCATAAAAAGCAGCCTGCACCCCACTTATCCACCGAACCTGAAAAAGCAGCCTGCACTTTCAAAAAACCAAGTGCAGGCTGCTTTTTTATCGGCAAACCATCGTCAAGCCGTTATTCCACCGTAACCGATTTGGCCAGATTGCGCGGTTTGTCCACGTCCGTGCCGCGTGCCAAAGCCGCGTGGTACGACAAAAGCTGCACCGGAATCGTGTGCACAATCGGCGAAAGCGTGCCGACGTGGCGCGGCGTGCGGATGACGTGGATTTTGTCCGAGCCGCCTTCGTATTCGCTGTCCAAATCGGTAAACACGAACAGTTCGCCACCGCGTGCGGACACTTCCTGCATATTCGCCTTCACTTTGTCCAGCAGGCCGTCTTTCGGCGCAATCACCACAATCGGCATATTTTCGTCCACCAGCGCGAGCGGCCCGTGTTTCAGTTCGCCGGCAGGATAGGCTTCCGCATGGATATAGGTGATTTCCTTCAATTTCAACGCGCCTTCCAACGCAATCGGGTAATGGATGCCGCGCCCCAAAAAGAGCGCGCTGGATTTTTTGGCAAATTTCTGCGCCCATGCGGCGATTTGCGGTTCCAGATTCAGCGCGTGCTGAATACTGCCCGAAAGCTCGCGCAATTCCTGCGCATACATCGCCGTGCGCTCGTCCGATACTTGGCCGCGCAAACGTCCCAGCGTTACCGCCAAGCCGAACAGCACCACCAGCTGCGTGGTGAACGCTTTGGTCGATGCCACGCCGATTTCCGCGCCCGCACGCGTGTAAAGCACCAATTCGCTGGCGCGGGGCAGGGCGGATTCCATCACGTTGCAGATGGACAGGCTGTGTTTGTGCCCCAGCGATTGCGCGTGTTTCAGGGCTTCCATCGTGTCCAGCGTTTCGCCGGATTGCGAAATGGTGATAATGAGTTGTTTCGGATTGGCAATCACGTCGCGGTAGCGGTATTCGCTGGCGATTTCCACGTCGCACGGAATGCGGGCAATACCTTCCAGCCAGTATTTGCCGGTGAGCGCGGCGTAATACGATGTGCCGCACGCCAGAATTTTGATGCTGTCGATATCGTCAAACACGGCTTTGGCGTTCGCGCCGAAATTTTCGGCAATGAAGCCGCCGTCCAAAAACACTTCGGCGGTGTCGGCCACGGCGCGCGGCTGCTCGTGGATTTCCTTTTGCATGAAATGGTTGTACGCGCCCAGTTCCAATGATGCCAGCGACAATTCGGAGTTTTTCACCGCGCGGGTGGCCGGTTTGCCGGATTTGTCCGTCAGCTTCACAAAGCCGTTCGCGTCCAGCAGGGCGATGTCGCCGTCTTCCAAATAACTGATTTTGCGCGTGAAGGCAATCACGGCGGAAACGTCGGAGGCGATAAATGTTTCGCCTTCGCCCAATGCCACCAAAAGCGGGCAGCCCATGCGCGCCACCACCATGTGTTCCGCATCGTCCTGCGCCATCACGGCAATGGCGTATGCGCCGTGGAAACGGGTGCAGGCTGCCTGCACTGCGGCAAACAAATCGCCGCCGTTGCGGTCGTATTCGTGGCGCACGCTGTGGGAAATGACTTCCGTGTCGGTTTGTGATTCGAATTCGTAGCCCAGCCCAATCAAACGGGCGCGTTCGGCTTCGAAGTTTTCGATAATGCCGTTGTGCACCACGGCGATTTTGCCGCCGGAAATATGCGGGTGCGCGTTCGGCTCGGTCACGCCGCCGTGGGTGGCCCAGCGCGTGTGCCCGATGCCCAGTTGTCCGAACACGCCTTTTTCCTTGGCGGCGGCTTCCATATTGGCCACGCGCCCGATACGGCGCACACGTTTTACCTTGCCTTCGGACAATACGGCAATGCCCGATGAGTCATAACCCCGATATTCCAACCGTTTCAAGCCTTCGGTAAGAAAATCGACCACATTGTGATTGGCGCTGCGAATGGCGCCGACGATACCGCACATAAACTGTTCCTTAGTATCTGATTAAACGGAAACAGGCCGTTTGACTCTCAAAAGCAGCCTGCACTTTGAAAACGCCGCATTATAGCAGCAATCCGCCGCGGCAAAATCCAATTGGGTATATAATCCGCCCAACCCAACCCCAGCAGAGAACCAATGGAACTGATTCCGAACTGCCGCCAAAGCAAAGACCGCGCATTTAACAGCGAACTGCACAATTTGGTGCGCCTGTCCCAGTATTTCAACGAATTGGACCGGCGGCTCAAATCGTGGCTGCCGGCCAATTTGCACGCGCATTTCCATGTGTCGTGCATCGAGCAGCAAACGCTGGTGTTGCACGCCGATATGCCCGCCATGGCGTCGCGCCTGAAAATGATGCTGCCTGCGCTGCTGCCGAAAATTCAGGAAATCAACCCGCACATCCGCCAAATCCAAGTGTATCTGCAACCGCGCAACATTGCGCCGAAAGCGCCCGTCAGCCGTCCGTCCGACCCGCAAGTGGCGCAAATGCTGGAACAGACGGCGCAGAAAGTGGTGGCATCGCCCAAACTGTCGCAGGCATTGCACCGTCTTGCGCAGCATTTGTCCGAACCCGAATAAGTGTTTACAAGATTTTACTGTCTATTGACACGAAACAATGTGCCAAGTATTATGCGCGCAGCATAACTGCGTTTATGAAACGCATGACCTATTTTGGCCGACCAGATATCTGATGTGTTTTGTAAATCTTTTTTTGTTTTAACTCTCCATCTGAGGAAATTGAATTATGAAAATGTATCTGTCTTTAATCGCGGCTGCCGCTTTGTCTTTGTCTGCTTGCGATTCAAAACCTGCTGCTCCTGCTGCTTCTTCTACTCCGGCTGCTGCATCTGAAGCCGCCACTGCTGCATCTGAAGCTGCGACTGCTGCATCTGAAGCCGCTACCGCCGCATCTGAAGCTGCAACTGCTGCATCTGAAGCCGCTACTGCTGCATCTGAAGCTGCAACTGCAGAGAAAACTGCTGAAGCCGCACCTGCTGCCAGCGGCGATTGCAAAGCCACTATCGACAGCGACGATGCAATGAAATACGATCCTAAAGAAATCACTGTGCCTTCAAGCTGCAAACAGTTCAGCATCACATTGAAACACAACGGCAAAATGCCTGCCGCTGCAATGGGTCACAACGTAGTTATCGCGAAAACTGCCGACAAAGACGGCGTTTTGGCTGACGGTGCTGCGGCAAAAATCGAAAACAACTTCGTGAAACCTAACGATGAGCGCGTAGTTGCGCACACCAAACTGATTGGTGGCGGTCAAGAAGACACCCTGACTTTCGATGTGTCTAAATTGGCAGCCGGCGAAGCATACGAATACTTCTGCTCATTCCCAGGCCACTATGCAATGATGAACGGTAAATTGACTGTTAAATAATCATTGATTGCTGTATAAAAGCAGCCTGCACTTTGGTTTTCAGAGTGCAGGCTGCTTTTTTGCGAGGGTTCTGGACAATGCTTTCTTGGTTTTATCAAATTTTGTGGCAGATTGCGCCGCCGGTCATCCGTTATTATCTGCGCCGCCGCGCCCAAAAGAACCCTGCTTATGCGGAGCATTGGGCGGAACGCTTCGGGCAGCCGCATCCTTCGCCCGTTACTGGCGCGGTTTGGCTGCACGCCGTGTCGGTGGGCGAAACGCGCGCCGCGCAGCCGCTGATTGACGCATTGCGCCGCCGTTTCCCCGATGCACCGCTGCTCATCACGCAAATGACGCCCACGGGCAGGGCAACGGCACAGGCACTCTATCCCGACGCGCAATGCCGTTATTTACCGTATGACCGCCGCGATTGGGTGGCGCAATTCCTGCGCGAGCACCGCCCCTTGTTCGGCGTGGTGATGGAAACCGAATTGTGGGCGAACCTGCTGAACGAAGCGCATCAGCAAAAGATTCCGATGTTTGTCGCCAATGCGCGGCTGTCGGAAAAATCGGCGCGCGGCTACCGGCGGATTGACGCGCTTATCCGCCCCGCGCTGCAAACCCTTGCAGGCTGCCTGGCGCAAACCGAGGAAGACGCGGCACGGCTGCGGCAACTGGGTGCGGCGAATGTTTCGGTGTGCGGCAACAGCAAATACGACATTGCGCCGCCGGAAGACAAAATCGAACTGGCGGCGCAATGGCGGCGGCATTTGGGGCGGCGGCGCGTGTTGGTAGCGGCCAGCACGCGCGAAAAAGACGGCACGGACGAGGCGCATGAAATATTGCGGGCATGGCGGCAGCACGGTTGCACCGATGATTTGCTGGTGTTGGTGCCGCGGCATCCGGAGCGCTTCGGTGCGGCGGCGGAATACGCGCAATCGCTGGGTTTGACGGTGCAGAAACGTAGCAGCGGCGAAGCGGTTGCCCCAAACACGCAGGTGTGGGTGGGCGACAGCATGGGCGAGATGTTCGCGTATTATGCGCTGGCGGACGCGGTGTTTGTGGGCGGCAGTTTGGTCGATACGGGCTGCCAGAACATTATCGAGCCGATGTCGTGCGGCAAGCCGGTGCTGTTCGGCCCGTCGGTATATAATTTTCAGGCAGCCTGCACGGGGGCGCTGGCCTTCGGGGCGGCGCGGCAGATTGCGTCTGCCGAGGAGTTGGTGCAAACGGTGTACCGCTGGTGGCAAAATCCCGAAGAAGCGGCGGCCTTGGCGCAACGTGCCGTACAGTTTGTGGCGCAGCACAAGGGCGCGAGCGAGCGCATGGCGCAGCGGATTGCAGACGGTGTGAAACGGCAGGGTTGATTGGCGGGGCGATGTGCAGGCTGCTTGGTTCGGCGGCAAAGCGCAGTGTCTGCCATGTTTGAACACGCATCCGCACCCTTATCCGTTCCAAGAACAAAAAGCAGCCTGCACCCTGAAAAACAAGGTGCAGGCTGCTTTTTGCGTGTCTGCCGAAAAAATCAATGCCCGCCCGACGGCGCGCCGAACGGCGGTTTGGCCTGCCACACCAGAATAATCAGGAACAGGAACAGGCCCGAAGAGACGTAAAACAGTTCCGCCGCCGAGATAATAAAGCCTTGCTGGGTGATTTGGCTGGCGGCAATGCCGTAGCTTTGCGCGCTGCTGATGCCCGTTTCCTGCAAGGATTGCAGCATGGCGGTTTGCTGGCTGAACGGGGTGAAGTTTTCGGCAAGGCGCGCGTGGTGGAAGGCTTCGCGTTTTTCCCACAGGGTGATGGCGACGGACGAGCCGACCGCGCCCGCCAGCACGCGTGTGAAATTCGACAGGCTGCTGGCGCTGGCAATGCGGCTGCCTTCCATGCCGGCCAATGTGATGGCGGAAAGCGGCAGAAAGAACGTGCCCATGGCAAAGCCCAGGAAAAACTGCGGCAGCACAATGCCCCAGAAATCGATTTGCGCGGTCAGTTCCGAACGCCACCAGAAGCAGACGGCATACATCACAAAACTGAACGTGACCACCCAGCGCATATCCAGCCGGCTGCCCAGTTTGCCGATGATGGGGGCGAGCAGCACCGGCATGATGCCGACAGGGGCGACGGCCAGCCCCGACCAAGTCGCCGTGTAGCCCAGTTGGGTTTGCAGCAGCATGGGCAGCAGCATGACCGTGCCCATATACAGGAAAAACGCCAAACTCAGGCACAGTGTGCCGACGGTGAAATTCCGCTCTTTAAACAAATGCAAATCGACAATCGGGTTTTGCGTGCCCAGTTCCCACACAATGAAATACGACAGCGCCACCACCGCCACCACCGACATGGCGACAATCAGGTTGGACGAAAACCAATCGACTTCGCGGCCGTGGTCGAGCACGAATTGCAGGCTGCCTACGCCCAGCACCATCAGCACCAACCCCACCGTGTCGATGGGGTGGCGTTCGGTTTGGGTTTCGCGGCCGTTCAGGAAATGCCGTGCCAGCAGGAAGGCGAGGATGCCGATGGGCACGTTGATGAAGAAAATCCAGCCCCATTGGACGCGGTCGCTGATATAGCCGCCGATAATCGGGCCCAGAATCGGCGCGGTAATCACCGTCATGCCCCAAAAGGCGAGGGCAAGGTGGCGGCGGTGCGGCGGATAGGCGGCCAGAAGCAGGCTTTGCGACAACGGAATGAGCGGGCCGGTGAACAGGCCTTGCAGCGTGCGGAAAAGAATCAGCGCGGTAAGGTTGTGGGCAATGCCGCACAGCCACGAAGTGATGACGAACATCAGCACGGCGGTCAAAAACAGCCGCACTTCGCCGAAGCGGCGCGCCACCCAGCCGGTGAGCGGCACGGAAATGGCGTTGGCCACGGCAAACGAAGTAATCACCCATGTGCCTTGCGATGTGGCCGCACCCAAGTCGCCCGCAATATGCGGCAGGGCAACGTTGGCAATGGTGGTGTCCAACACTTCCATGAATACGGCCAACGACAGCGCCATGGTCAGCAACACCAAAGGCAGGCCGCTTAAATATTTGGGTTGTGATGACATAAACATCTTTCAGAACGGGTGGATAACCCGTGCAGGCTGCTTTTGAAACGCGCCAAAAGCAGCCTGCACGTTCCATTAACGGTTGGCGGCAATAATCTCGGCGACCAATTTATCGGCCTGCGACAAATCTTCCACCGGAATCGAAACCGGCGTGCCGTTGCGTTTCGGCGCGGCCGCATTGACCGGCTGACCGGCTTGGCGCGTGTCCACCACCGCATGCATCGACAGGCCGATACGCAGCGGGTGCGCCGCCAATTCCTGTTTGTCCAGCAGCACGCGCACCGGAACGCGCTGCACTACCTTAATCCAGTTGCCCGTGGCGTTTTGCGCCGGCAGCAGGGAAAACGCGCTGCCCGTGCCGGCCGACAAGCCTTGCACAACGCCTTTGAATTTCACGTCATCGCCGTAAAAATCCGATACCAAATCCACGCTTTGGCCGACTTTGATATTCGCCAGCTGCGTTTCTTTGAAATTCACGTCCACCCACAATTCCGTCATCGGTACAATCGCCATCAACGGTGCGCCCGCGCCGATTTGCTGACCCAGCTGCACGCTGCGTTTGGCGACTTGTCCCGACACGGGCGCGACAATTTGCGTACGCCGCACCGCCAACCATGCTTCTTTAAACTGGCTGGCCGCCGCCAATACGTCGGGCTGCTGCTCCAAAGGCACGGCGTTGCCCACCGCGTCACGTTGCGCCTGTTCCTGCGCTTTGGCGGAACGCGCTGCGGCCTGTGCAGCCTGCAATGTGGCGCGGGCGTTGTCCAAAGCGTTTTTGGCGTGCGCCGCTTCTTCTGCCGATACGGCATCGACACCGCGCAGGGCTTCACGGCGTTTCCAGTCGGCTTCGGCTTTTTGCACGGCGACTTGGGCGCGTTTTACATCGGCCAGTTGCGCTGCCGACTGTGCCTGCGCCGCGTTCACGGACGAATGCAGCCGCGCGTTTTGGCGCACCGCCTGAATCAGCTGGCTGCGCGCTTTTTCCAATGCCAGCACGGCGTTGTTGTCGTCCAGAACCGCCAGCACCTGCCCGGCCTGAACGGTGTCGTTGTCGTCCACCAGAATCTGGCTGACGCGTCCGGGAATCTGTGCGGAAATCTGCACCAAATGCCCGTTCACATAAGCGTTTTCGGAGCTTTCCTGATATTGCCATGTGCCGAAGTGCTTCACGCCCCAATAAATGCCGATGGCGGCGAAAATCAAGGTCAGCACCAGCAGCGGTGTCTTGTTGCGGCGCGGTGTGCGTGTGGGTTCTGTCATTGTGTTTACCTGTGTGATAGATGAATAAAGCGCACTGTTCGACTGTGCGCTTCGTGTGTCGGATGAATTGGGGAGGATTATAATCCTATAAACATACATACGCAAATGTAAATTGCAGGCTGCTGCCTGCGATGTGGGCGCGTTTGCCACCGCTGTGGTAAACTGCGCCTGCAAAACATACACAAAACGGCATAAAGCTGTTATTCTAGCTGCATTTCTATTCGTTATCCTGCGTGGATAAAAGCAGCCTGCACATTGGAAGCAGCCTGCAACCAAGCGGTATTTCAGGAGTTTTCTTTGTCTTTGTTGTACACATTAGCGGCGTTTTTGGCGGCCATTTTATTGCTGGTCAGCCTGCACGAACTGGGGCATTTGCTGGTGGCGCGCCTGTGCGGCATCAAGGTGATGCGCTTTTCGGTCGGCTTCGGCACGCCGTTTTATACCAAACGCTGGCGCAATATCGATTGGTGCCTGGCGCCGATTCCTTTGGGCGGCTATGTTAAAATGGTCGACACGCGCGAGGGCAATGTGGCCGAAGAAGACCTGCCTTATGCGTTCGACCGCCAACATCCGCTCAAACGCATCGCCACTGTGGCCGCAGGGCCGCTCACCAATCTGCTGCTGGCCGTGCTGTTGTATTGGATCAGCTTCAGCATTGGCGGTATTCACGAGCTGCGCCCGATGGTGGGCACGGTGTACCCCAAAAGCATTGCCGCGCAGGCCGGTTTCCAGCCGGGCGACCAAATTCTGCGCGTGAACGGCCAACCCATCCGCCATTTTGCCGATGCGCAAACCCAAATCATTTTGGAGTTGGAAGCCGGCAAGGTAACGGTGGATGTGGAAACCGCACAAAAGCAGCCTGCACAACGGATAATCGACGCGGCAGGCAGCCCGCAGGCCGAAGCCGTTGCCAAACGCCGAGAAAGCATCGGCCTGTCGCCCTTTAAAACCACCGATGCGATTGGCGCGGTGGAACCCGGCAGTGCCGCCGACAGGGCAGGGCTGAAAAAAGGCGACCGCATTATCGCCATCAATAACGTGCCCACGCCGACTTGGGAGAGTTGGAGTAAAATCGTCCGCGAAAACGCCGGCGCGAATTTGGATGTGCGCTTCGTGCGTGGTAACGACACCATGCAGGTGAAACTCATGCCCACGCCGATAGAGTTGCCCGACAAAAGCCAGATTATCGGCATAGCGGGCGTGCGGCAAGGCAGCGACACCGAATGGGCCAAGCAAATCCGCGTGCACTACCAACCAAGCAGCCTGCAGGCCTTGCAGCACGGTTGGCAGAAAATGACGGATTATTCCGGCATGACATTTGCGTTTTTCGGCAAACTCATTACCGGCAACGCCTCGCTGTCCCACATATCCGGCCCGCTCACCATTGCCGAAGTGGCCGGCGCCACCGCCCAAATCGGCTGGCAGCCTTATGTGGAATTTTTGGCATTGGTCAGCATCAGCCTGGGCGTGATGAACCTTCTGCCCATTCCCGTTTTGGATGGTGGGCATTTGGTTTTTTATACGATAGAACTGCTGCGCGGCCGCCCGTTAAGCAAACGTATTCAAGACATGGGGCTGCGGCTGGGACTGGCCGCCATGCTGACCATGATGATTTTGGCATTTTTCAATGATATTACCCGTTTATTTTTTGGATAAGAGATGATGAAATTCAAGCAACTTACCATCGCACTTATGGCCATGGGTCTTGCCGCCCCGATTTGGGCAGCCGATTTTACAATCAGCGATTTCCGTGTCGAAGGCGAACAACACACTTCCGAAGCCACCGTGCGCAGCCTGCTTCCCGTGAAAGCAGGCGATGTTTATACCGATGCAACGGGTGAAAGCATTATCCGCGCGCTTTATGCCAGCGGCTTTTACGAAAACGTGCTGTTGGAACAAAACGGCACGCAGTTGATTATTACCGTGCAGGAACGCCCCATCATCAGCGATTTGGTGATTCGCGGCGCGAAAGTGCTGCCCAACGACGTCATCCTGAAACAGATGACGCAAATGCCCGGCGCCACCACTCGCAACGACGCCGATTTGGTGGAAGGCGGCCGCGAACAGGGTCATGACCAAAAATTGGCCGCGTTCGACCGCTCCGCCACCGACAACGCCACCCAAATGCTGGCAAGCTCCGGTTTGGCGAAAGGCGATTTCTTCAATCAGGAATCGCTGTCGCGTGCGCTGGCTTCTTTGCAGGGCGCGTATCATGAACAGGGCAAAAACAACGTGGAAATCAAGCCCGATGTGCAAATGCTGGCGCGTAACCGCGTTGCCATCACCATCGACATTAAAGAAGGCGAAACCACCAAAATCAAAACGCTGGATTTCGAGGGCAACGAAAAATTTACCGACAGACGCTTGCGCCGCGTGATTGGCCTGACCAACGGCACGCTGTTCTCATGGCTCAGCAAATCCAACGTGTTCTCATGGGAAAAATTCGCCCGCGATAAAGCGCGTTTGGAAACGTTTTACCATGAGCGCGGCTATTTCGATTTCCGCTTGGACGAAGAGGGTTTCCGCCGCCAGCTTTCCGAAGACAAAACCCGTGAAAACATCACCATCAAAGTTTATGAGGGCGAGCGTTATTACTGGGGCAACGTCGGCCTATCGGGCGATTTGAAGGACGTGCCGGCCGCTTCGGTTCAGCGCCATCTGTCGACCATCCGAACAGGCAAATTGAGCAATTTGGACAAACTGAACGAAGTGCTGGCCAAAGTCCGTTTGGAACTGCAATCCGCCGGTTACGCGCAGGCGCAGGTAACGGCTTCGCCGACGCGCCGTGAAGAAAACGGCAAGCATTTTGTCGATATCGAAGTGCAGGCTGCTTTGGGCAACCGCATTGCCGTGCGCCATATCGACATCAGCGGTAACAATAAAACGCGCGACGAAGTCATTCGCCGCGAACTGCGCCAAATGGAAGGCGCGACATACGACCAGGCCAAAATCAACCGTTCTGTGGAACGCTTGCGCCAGCTGGGTTATTTTGAAGACGTGCAGGCCAACATGGCCACCGTGCCCGAAAACGAGCAGCAGGTGGACATGAACGTGGTGGTGAAAGAACGCTCCACCGGCAGCCTGAACGCCAGTATCGGCTGGTCGCAGGACGACGGCATGGTGCTGGCGGCCGGCGTGTCGCAAGACAATCTGTTCGGTACGGGCAAATCGGCCAGCCTGAATCTGTCGCGTAGTAAAGTACGCCAGAGCGGCAACCTGTCGTTCACCGACCCGTATTTCACCACCGACGGCGTGAGCATGACCTACAATCTGTTCGGTTCAAATTATTCGCCTTACAAATTGGACAACAATCCGCGCAACTACGGCATGCGCCGCTTGGGGGCAACGGCCATGATGGGCATTCCGGTGACCGAGTACGACCGTATCAATGTCGGCTTGGGCGTGGAAAATATGCGGGTGAAACTGCGCAACAACCCGCCGTACCGCTACCAGCATTTTGTGGATACGCACGGCGCGAGCAACTGGCTGTATAAAGGTATGATGAGCTGGTACCGCAATACGACGGACGACAGCTACTGGCCGACGCGTGGCTACCAAGCCAACGTCACCGGCGAAATCGCGCTTCCGGGCAGCGGCATCAAATACTACCAACTGGGTCACCAGCAGACGTGGTATTTCCCATTGAGCAAATCGTTCACCTTGATGCTGAACGGTCAAATCGGCATCAGCAACCATTACGGCAATACCAGCGAAGTGCCGTTTATGTATAATCAGACCGGCGGCGGCTTGGGTTCGGTGCGCGGCTTTGAAAGCGGCTCTTTGGGCCCGAAAGTGTACGATATCGATGCCAGTGGTTCGCGCAGCACGGAAAGCTACGGCGGTAAATTCGCCGCAAACGTGAATGCAGAATTGCTGTTCCCGTTCCCCGGCGTGAAAGACAGCCGTTCGGTGCGTTTGAGCCTGTTTGCCGACGCGGGCAGCGTGTGGGATGGCAAAACGTATAATTCGGGCGCGTACAGTTCCGCCAACCCGAACGGCACCAACGGCTATTATTCGGGCAGCCACCGCTCCACTTTCTCTAACGAATTGCGTTATTCGGCCGGTGCGGCAGTCACTTGGATTTCGCCGATGGGCCCGATTAAATTGAGTTATGCGTATCCGCTGCGCAAACGCGATACCGATTTGGTACAGCGCTTCCAATTCCAGTTGGGCACGGTGTTTTGATTTTCCCCACTCCGCAGGCCTGTTGTGAAAGGCGGCAGGCGCGGCATTTTCCATAGGACATTTATCATGAAATCCACTTTTGCAAGACGTACATTGGCATTGACGGTTGCAGGCTGCCTGTTGAGCGGCCCTGCTTTGGCGGCGGATATAAAGCTGGGTTATGTGAACCCAGAGCGCGTCTATACCGAAACGCAGGCAGCACAGCGCATTGAGCGCACGTTGCAGGCCGAGTTCGGCCAACAGCAGCAGAAGCTGGCTGCCATGCAGCAGGCCGGGATTCAGTTGCAGCAGCAGGTGCAGTCGGGCAAACTGCGCGGAGCGGCGCAACGCAATGCCGAAAACAAACTGCTGGAATCCGCCCGCGAATACCGCATTGCCGCCGCGCGTTTGGCGGAAGAATACAGCCTGCGCCGCAATGAGGAATTTGCCTCGCTGCAACGCAATGCCAACGACATCATCAAAAACATTGCCGAAACCGAGAAATACGATTTCATCGTGCAGGAAGCCGTGTTTGTGAACGGTAAATACGATATTACCGACCGCGTGATCAAACTGTTGGATGCGATTCGATAAATCAAGTGCAGGCTGCTTTTGGGTGAAGTTTTGCCCATATTGAAAGCAGCCTGCACCTATTTTCAGATAACGGAACCGTCAGACTGATGAGCAAATTTACATTAGCCGCCATCCTTGCCCTTGCTGCTGCCAATGCGGCGGCTGCATCGAATCCCGAAACCCTGTTCTCCTGCACGCTGCAAAACGGCAAACGGGTCGATATCCGCTATCAGGCGGCGAAGGGCGCGCGTGCGGCAACGGTGCTGTACCGCTATGGCGCCAACCTCGCCCACCCCGAAATCGCATTCAGCCAGCCTGCCGACCAGGTGTATTACACGCAAATGCAGGGCGCGGTGGAACGTTCGGACGATGAAGGCGGCGCGTTCACGCAAGGCGGAATGCCCGTACACATCCTGCATTTGAGCCCGAACACAACGCAGAAACACGACATTTCCGCCATACTGCAAACCGGCGGCGATGCCCGCGCGGACACATCGTTCAACCGCGAAGGCGAAAGCTATGCGCTGAACGTGGACGGGCAAACACTCGCCTGCCAACCGAATGCGCGCGCCACAATGAACGTTGCCCGCGCCCGCGCCGTGTTTTCGCAGGACGACCCTGCCAACCGCAATTAAGTCTGGCAATATGCAGGCAGCCTGCACCGGGTTTGCCGAAAGTGCAGGCTGCTTTTTGCGCCCACTTCATTGAAAGGACAAACGATGACCCGCTACACCTTATCCCAAATCGTTGAACAACTGGGCGGAAAACTCATCGGCAGCGACGCCGAAATCACTGCCGTCGCCCCTGCCGTCCGCGCCGCCGCCACGGAAATCACCTTCCTGGCCAATCCCAAATACAAAGCCGAAGCGGAAGAGAGCGCGGCAGCGGCCATCATCGTGTCGCCCAAAGCTGCGGAGCATTTTTCCGGCCGCAACCTGATTGTGGCGGACGACCCTTATCTTTATTTCGCCAAAGTGGCGCGGCTGTTCCATCCGATTGTTGCGCCGCGCGCGGGCGTGCACCCCACCGCCGTGATTGAGCCCACCGCCGTTGTGCCGGCAAGCTGCGAAATCGGCGCGAACGTGTATATCGGCGAAAATACGGTGCTGGGCGAAGGCTGCCGCATTTTGGCGAACACGGTGGTGGAACACGGCTGCACGCTCGGTGCAGGCTGCTTTCTGCATCCGAACGTTACCGTGTACCATGGCTGCACGCTGGGCGACCGCGTGGAAATCCATTCGGGCAGCGTCATCGGCGCGGACGGCTTCGGGCTGGCGTTCACCGGCAAAGACTGGTTCAAAATCCCGCAAACCGGCGCGGTAACGCTGGGCGACGATGTGGAAATCGGCGCGAACACCACGATTGACCGCGGCGCGATGAGCGACACCCGCGTGGGGCGCGGCACGAAAATCGACAATCTGATTCAAATCGCGCACAACTGCCAAATCGGCGAACACACGGTGATTGCTTCCTGCACGGGGATTTCGGGCAGCGTGAAAGTCGGCAGTTATTGCGTCATCGGCGGCGGCGTGGGCACGGTGGGGCATATCGAGATTGCCGACAAAACCACCATCGGCGGCGGCACGTCGGTAACGCACAGCATTAAGGAAAGCGGCACGCATTATGCGAGCATCTTCCCCATGCAGACCTTCCGCGAATGGACGCGCAACGCGGTACACATCAACCATTTGAACGAAATGAACAAGCGGATTAAGGCGCTGGAAGCGAAGCTGGCCGAAACAGACGCGGAATAAAGTGCAGGCTGCTTTTCATTTCCCCAAAAACCCATGTGGCACATCATACTCATCGGCTATATTTTTGTTACACTTATGTTTTCCGTTGCCCAGCCCAGCTTGGCACGGGCATTGATTTATCTTGTGTTTTGGACGGTGCTGCCCACGCTGTTCGCCTTTTGGGCGACCTATATCCGGCTGCGCAACCGCCGTTTGAAACGCGAAGAAACCCAACCAACCAACAAGGAACCCCACCATGACCACCCCCGCACTCCCGATTGAAGCCAAAGACATTCAAAAGCTCATTCCGCACCGCTACCCCTTCATGCTGATTGACCGAATCACCGCCTTTGAAAGCGGCAAAACGCTCACCGCCATTAAAAACGTCAGCATGAACGAACCGCAGTTCACCGGCCATTTCCCCGAATTTCCCGTGATGCCGGGCGTGCTGATTATCGAAGCGATGGCGCAGGCCTGCGGCGCACTCGCCATTTTGACCGAAGGCGGCCGCAACCCCGATGAAATCTATTTCTTCGCCGGTATCGACAACGCCCGCTTCAAACGCCAAGTCATCCCCGGCGACCAGCTCGAATTCAAAATCGAACTGTTGCAAAGCAAACGCGGTATCGGCAAATTCCAAGCGCAGGCGTTTGTGGCCGGCGAGCTGGCGGTGGAAGCCGAAATCATGTGCGCCAAACGCAAAGTGGCGGTGTGATGAACGTGCAGGCTGCCTGCGGATGAAAAAGCAGCCTGCACCCGCCCAACATGCAGATAGAAAAGGATTAAGTAAAATGAAATCATTGTTGGCCGTTATTATCCTTGTTTGCAGCCCGTTGGTTGCCGCCCAAGTCAGCGAGGCAGACAAACGCGAGAACCCTGCCGCCGCCGCACTGCTGGATGGCGACAAACTGGGCCCGGCGCAAGCCGTTCAGTCCGGCAAAGCATCAGATTCAGAAGGTGTTGATTTTATCTATCCCGCCACCCTGCGCCTGGCCTATCCGGAAAGGAAAATCTATTATATCGTCAGCGAAACGCGCTTTGCCAAGCCGATGAGTGAGGACAACACATTCGGCGGGCCGCTGGTAAAAGGCACCAGCTATGCTCGTTGGGCATATCATGTTTCCTGCGGCAGATACCGGATGAGCGAGTCATTTGCAGGGGTATCGTTCGACAGCCGGCATCGGGCGTTGAAACTGTACGAATCGGGCTTGCGCCATATACATTACGATAACGATGAGCTGCGGACGCTGCACGAAATGTATGCGGGCGACCCGTTGGTCAAAGCGGTGTGCGCATTGGCACAGCGCAAACAGTAAACCCATTGGCCATCCAAAAGCAGCCTGCACCCCACACACCTTAACGAAAGACACAAAATGACCCGAATCCACCCCACCGCCGTCATCCACCCCAAAGCACAGCTGGACAGCAGCGTTTCCGTGGGTGCGTACAGCATTATCGGCGAACACGTCCAAATTGGCGCGAACACCGAAATCGGCCCGCACGCCGTGATTGAAGGGCATACCCAAATCGGCGAAAACAACCGTATTTTCCAATTTGCCAGTTTGGGCGCAGAGCCGCAGGACAAAAAATACCGCGGCGAACCCACGCGGCTGATTATCGGCAACGGCAACACCATCCGCGAATTCACCACGTTTAACACCGGCACGGTCACCGGCATCGGCGAAACGCGCATCGGCGACGACAACTGGATTATGGCCTACTGCCATCTCGCGCACGATTGCGTTATCGGCAGCCACACCATTTTCGCCAATAATTCCAGCTTGGCGGGGCATGTGGAAATCGGCGATTATGTCGTGCTGGGCGGCTACACGCTGGTGTTCCAGTTCTGTCGCATCGGCGATTACGCCATGACCGCCTTCGCCGCGGGCGTACACAAAGACGTGCCGCCGTATTTCATGGCCGCAGGCTACCGCGCCGAGCCGGCCGGCCTTAACAGCGAAGGCATGCGCCGCAACGGTTTTTCCGCCGAACAGATTACCAATGTGAAACACGCCTATAAAGAAATCTATTTACGCGATTTGCCGCTGGAAGAAGCGAAGGCAAATATCGACAAGCTGGCGGAAACCCAGCCGGAATTGTTGGTTCTGCGCGATTTTCTGAATACATCGAAGCGCGGTATCGTGCGTTGATGCGGGTGCAGGCTGCTTTTGGTGCCGTTTTCGGGCTTCAAAAGCAGCCTGCACTTTTTCATGGGCGGCAAATCGGCACAAGACTTTAACATTTCAGAATAAATATTGGAAACATGATGAGCAAAATGAATTGGAAGCAACTGCTTTCCAGCATGCGCTTCCCCATAGACGGACACGGCCGTATCGTGCCGCACGAAAGCAGCATCGACCCATACCGCAGCCCGTATCAGACGGATTACGACCGCGTGGTGTTTTCGCCGGCCTTCCGCCGCTTGGGGCGGAAAACCCAAGTGCACCCACTCGCCCAAAACGACCACACGCACAACCGCCTGACCCACAGTGTCGAAGTGGCCAGCGTGGGGCGCAGTTTGGGCAACCAGGCGGGCATTTTGTTGCAGCGGCAACAGCATATCCCACCGCACATCGCCCCGCACGACATCGCCACCATCGTGCAGACGGCTTGTTTGGCGCACGATTTGGGCAATCCGCCGTTCGGCCACACGGGAGAGGAGGCTATCCGCCACTGGTTCAAGCAGCCTGCACATCAGCATTATCTGGCCGGGATGACTGAAGCCGAACGCAACGACGTGCAGACATACGAAGGCAACGCGCACAGCCTGCGGCAAATTGCCAGCTTGGAAATGTACCAGCAGCAGGGCGGCATGCGGCTCACGGCCGCCGCCATCGGCACGCTCATCAAATATCCGTGGACCAGCAGCCAGCCCGAAAAAGGCTGCCGGAAATTCAATATTTACCAAACCGAACTGCCCATCTTCCAAGCCGTCGCCAACGAATTGGGCTTGATTCCGCACGCCGTTCACGCCGACCAATGGGCGCGCCATCCGCTGTCCTATTTGATGGAGGCCGCCGACGATATTTGCTACGCGCTGATGGATTTGGAAGACGCCGTCAGCCTGGAATTGCTGCACGCGCGGGATATTGAAGATTTGCTCGGCCCCCTGTGCGACCCGCAGCGGCTGCAAACCGCAGGCAGCCTGCACCAACGCATCGCCATGATGCGCGGCTTGTCCATCGGGCGCGCCGTTTCCGCCGTGGCCGACACCTTCATCGTCCATCACGACGATTTGCTGCACGGGCAGCTTGCCGGACACGATTTGCTGCAACTGTGCCCCGCCGATATCCGCGACACCTTGCAGGCCGCCAAAAAACTGGCGCGCGAACGCATTTTCCGCCACCGCAGCAAACTGATTCACGAATTGGCCGCCTTCCCCTGCATCGGCTCGATTTTGGACGTGCTGATTCCCGCCGTGCATGCCCAAAACACCCAAGAAGGCAGCCTGCAAACCCAGCACAGCCTTGCGTTGGAGCTATTGGGCGGCACATCGGTTACCAAGGGCGACAGCCTTTATGCCGCGTATATGAAAGTGCTGGATTTTGTCGGCGGCATGACCGACAACTACGCCGCGCGTATGTCCAGCGAACTTTCCGGCAATAATATGCTATAAATATACCGATATAAAACAAACAAATAAAAATAAAGCGCAAATTCGGCTTTACAAGAAAATGCGAAGTCCATATAATCACGGTTTCTTGATTTGCACTAGCAAATGCGACGCAAATAAGCACCCGTAGCTCAGTTGGATAGAGTATTTGGCTACGAACCAAAGGGTCGGGCGTTCGAATCGCTCCGGGTGCGCCAGAAATCTTTTTTATCCGCGCCCATCGTCTAGCGGTTAGGACATCGCCCTTTCACGGCGGTAACCG
>ERZ1023282.200-NODE-200-length-33184-cov-3.860273_pt1 | contig 33184 bp, 33 predicted proteins | sample MGYA00521262_ERZ1023282 | MGnify/ENA primary metagenome ERZ1023282 (study PRJEB32759, sample SAMN07749867) | skin metagenome | biome: transportation; feature: city; material: polyester macromolecule | host: Homo sapiens | place: Hong Kong:KT line | collected... | reverse complement strand
GCCTTCATGACCTCGGCGTCCTCAGCCGGCTTGCCGTCAGCCCAGCCATTCATGGCGGACGCGATGGAGGGGACAGTGCCGCGATGCTTGCCGACGTAGGCAACGACCTCGGGGGTGGTCATCTTCACGATGTTGGCGAACGCGGCCTTCTTGTCAGGACATTTCGCGGAGACACCGAAACCGGACCCCTGGATCATGCCGACGGGTTTGCCGCTCTTCGATGGGACGACGGCCACCCCGACCTCGTTCTCCATTCCCTCGCGGATCGTAGAGTAGAACCACGGACCCTCGATCACCATGGCCACCTTCTTGCCCTGGAATCCCTGCATGGGCACATCGGTGGTGTCGGCGGGGTTGGGGGCGGCGGCGACGTTCTCCTTGCCGACCAGGTCGAAGGTCTGCTGGATGTCGGCGACGAAGCCCGGGTCGGTGATGTTCAGCTTGCCGTCCTTGACGGGCACATTGCCGTTGGCGAAGGCGAACGGCAGGTAGGGGTAGCTGATGTCGGGGGCGACGGCGAAGCCCTGCACGCCGTCCTTGGTCAGCGCCTTGGCGTCGGAGAGGAACTGCTCGTAGGTGTAGTCGACGCCCGGTTCCTTCAGCCCGGCCTGGGCGAACATGGTCTTGTTGTAGAACAGCACCATCGGTTCGGCGTCGTAGGGGATGGCGCGGACCTTCCCGTCGACCGTCATGCCCTGCATCATGGCCTGGTTGTACTTGGTCAGGTCGAGGCCGGCCTCCTTGGCGAGGTCGTCGAGCGGGGTGAGGAGTTCACCGAGCTCCTGGGCGCGGGCGGCCTGCGTGGTGACGATGCAGGGCGCATCGGCCGACGACATGCGGGTCTTGATCTTGGTCCAGTAGTCCTGGAAGCTGGGTCCCTCGATGTCGAGCTTGAAGTTGGGATCGGTTTCCTGGACGCCCTTGACGAAGGTGTCCCACTGGGCACGGTCGGATTCGTTGGACACCCAGGTGTACATCTTGCCGGCCTGCGCGCTCTTGTCCTTGGACCCTCCTGAACAGGCCCCGAGCCCGAGGGCCAGGGTGGCACACAGCAGCGCGGCTGCTGCACGACGGTACTTCATACGAACTCCCTTGTCGTAATCGGTCGGTCTCCGGAACGGCAGGGCTGCTGCGTGTCGTCCGAGTGCCCGAAGTTAGCGTTAACAGCGGAGATTGTAGGCGAGATTCGAGAGTTTGTCATGACTTTTTCAGAGAGAAATATCAACGCTGCCACGTCGGGGGAGAGATGTGCCGGAGAGCCACGGGAACCGCCGCGGCCCAGGGGCCCCACCGCAGGTCGCCCGGGAATTTTCCCGATCCCTCCCCCAGCACACCCGGTTCCCTCTAATCTGGAGTCCCCGCGAAGAACGCCCGGAAAGGCTCCACGATGGAGATGAGCGAAAAGCCGGAGGGCACCGGCCCGAAACCCGAGGAACCGAGCCTGCGCGAGGTGGTCAGGGCCATCGACGGCCTGACTCTCAGGATGGACGTGATCATCTCCTACCTGGACAAGCTGGACACCCTCCCCGAGGCCTCGCGGCAACGGACCAGCACCTCCCGGGAGCAGCAGAAACCGGCCGCCCCGCCCCCACCGGCACCGGCGCCGCCCCACCGCGACCGGCCCGACCCCGCTACAGATATCGATCCCCTCCCTGAAGCAGCCCACGCCCCCACCGCCGGCACCACCGCAGGTCCCTTGGCCCGCTCCCCCACCGCCGGCTTCCCCGCCTCCCCGGCTGCCCAAGACGATTCCGGTTCCCATCCCCCCTCAGCCGGTGGCGCAGAACACGCCCGCCGCGGCATCGTCGTCCGGGCGCCCGGACGAGATACCCCTCGGCATCCCGTCCCACTCCCAGAAACCCTGCTCGACCGGTTTCGGTTCCGCCTTGATCGTGCGCCACACGATCACCGTGAACGACACGGTCGTCACCATCGTCGCGACATCGATCATCAGGACCGCGTTGATGCCGAACTGCACCATCACCAGACCCGCGACCGCCGGGGATATGAGGTACTGCGCAGCGGCTGCCAGCTGGGTCATGCCGGAGGCCCGGGCGTATTGTTCGGGCGTCAGCAGGTCGGTTACGGTGGCGCGGTAGGCCGGGTCCAGCAGCGCCTCGAAGACCGAGCTGAACGCCACACAGGCGCAGATCACCCAGACCTCCCGGAATCCGAGATAGAAGGCCCCCAGCAGGGCGGCCAGCCCGATCGCCGACAACGTGTCGCTGAGGATCATCATCAGTCGTCGGTCGAACCGGTCCACCAGGACCCCGGCGAGCGGCGCCAGCAGCAGACCCGGGAGGAATGCGGCGAGCATGATGAGCGCACCGGGGGTCGTCTGCCCCGTCTCCTGGTACACGAAAACCCCGAGCCCGAAAGCGGTCATGCCGTTGCCGACCCGGGCGACCAGCTGCGTGAGCCATATCAGTTGAAAGGCACGAAGGTTCCGGGCGGCCTGTGGGTTCTCGGCAACCTTCGTGACTTTCTTGTCCATAATCATCGTCTCCACATGTCCCCGGGGCCGCGTCACCGCACCACCCTGAAACGTCGTCGCACAGGCGTCCAGAACGTTTCCGCTCTCGCACCAGCAGGTGTGTTGTGATTCATCGTAAGTCGACAGAGACGACAGAGCGGCGGAAATGCACCCAAAGTTGATGCGGGCCGTGGGCGCTGCGCCCACGGCCCGCATCAACCGGTCCGGTGTTTTCAGAACTGGATGTCGTCGGCGATCCCGGGACCGGTCTGGGACGCGATCCGGGCGGCGATCTCCCGCTGCTTTGCCTGCTGCAAGGTGATGAGGGAATCGGCATTGCGCAGGTCCATCATCCAGTTCACCCCGGCGCTGCCGACCTGGGCGACGGTGACCCCGTAGTTGGACTCAAGATAGCCGCCCGCGTCGAGACCCGCCTCGGTGGCGGCAGCCGCGGCAGCTGCGCACTCGATGTAGAAGTCACGATCGGTGGACAGCCGAGCCGCATTCGACGGCGCCCCACCGGCGGAGCCCGCCTCGTCGAACTTCGGGTGGGGACGGGACATGAGGTTCGCGTACTCCATCCCGACCGTCATCGGGAACATCTGGACACGCTGGGTCCATTCCGCCGACGCCTGATCCCACTGGGGACGTTCGACGCCGAGGATACGCGCGATCTCATCGCCCGGGACCCCGGCGTGCATCTTCGCCGACGCTGCAACCCAGTCGTGCAGGGAAACCCCGAGCACCGGCTGGAGTTCGGGGGCAGCCGGGTTGACCTGTCGCATCGCCTCGATGGGCGCGAAGGCGGCGTTCTCGGCGGCGCGGGCAGCGGCGCCGGAGGGGTCGTGGTAGAACCCGAGCAGCGCATTGTTCATCGAGGTGTGGATCGACACCACCCGGGTGATCGCCCCGGTGGCGTGCTCCATCGCGTCCTGACCGGAGATGCGCAACCCGATGTACTCGCGCACCTCCTCAACCATGGCCCCCAGCGTGGTGTGGATGTCCGAGTTGGCCAGCAGCAGATGACGGTTGCCCCGGAACTCACCAAGCCGCGCCTGTTCCACGTCGGCCTGCGCCAGCTGCGCCTCCCACTGGGCCAGCGCCTGCTGTGCCCCCGCGACGTCACCGGCCTCGACGGCCTGCACCGGCGCGACATGCCCGTCACGCACCCGCGCCCAGATCCCGTACCAGGCATCGGCGTACTGAACGGCAGCCGGGTCGAGACCAGCCGGGGGACGGGGACGCGAGAGGTCGCGGGCCTCGTCGACGTCCATCATCATCTCGAGGCTGTACGGGAAGGCATGGGTGATCCAGTCGACGTGCTCCACGCCGCGCACGGCGTCGCTGATCCCGGAGACGGTCTCCTTGGCCTTCTTGAAGAATTTTCCCAGCATGTTTCCTGCTCTCTTGATTTCGTGGAACCGATCAGTTTCCGATATGGGCGGGACCGGCCACCCACGGGTCATCAGGGCGTCTCCTGGCGGTGACGCGTGTCGCCGCGACCATGGTCGAGGACGGCGTGAAGGTGGCGCGGGAACCGCATCCCTGGCACGCCAGGTAGACCGCGACGGGGTACAGATACGGAACCGGCACGGGCGCCCCGCACTGGGAGCATGTGAGCCGGATCGCGCGCCACTCGGCGACGGCCTGCTCCCAGATGGCCTGGTCGTGGTCGACCTCAGGGGCGGCGAAGGCCTCCTCGGCGATGACCTCGAGGCTGTCCTCCCACGCCTCGAACCGCTCCTCGAGGCGTTCGTAGGCGGCCTCGGTCGCGGGGTCGTCGATCGTCTCGAACACCTTGAACTGTTGCTCGAAGACCTCGCGACCCTTGGTCGCCAGTCCTGCGATCTGGGAGGTCACCCCGGCCTGGAGGGTGTGGGCCGCGACGCGGGTGTCCTCGTCGCCGGAGGCCTGCATTTCCGCGAAGGCGGCAGCCGCCTCGGCGGCCACCTCGCGGGCGCGGGCCGTCAGTTTGCCCAGGAACGTCTCGAGGCGCGGGATGAGGGCGTTGAGCTGGTCGCTGGAGTGACTCACGGGCACTCCTGCGGGTCTCGGGCGTATTCGGTGGCGAGGGCGGCGACGAAGACGTGCCCGCAGTAGCTGCACTCCCCAACCCCGTCGGCCTCGGACCGCGGCGCACCGCAGTCGGGGCAGGTACGGGTCTCGGCGCGTGTCTTCTCTTCCTCGAACTGGATCGATGACCTGGGCGCGGAAACGGCCTGGCGGCGCATCCTCTCGACGAACGACTCGGCCATCACAGGGCCTCGATGATCTGCGATTTCTTGGCGTTGAACTCGTCCGCGGTGATGAGCCCGGCCTCGAACATCTTCTTCAGCTTCGCGAGTCGCTCGACGGGATCATCCGTCCCCGCGGACGGTGCGGACGGCGCGGGCGCTGCCGGTTGCGCCGGCTGCATCGGCTGGGCGGGGAAACCCTGCTGGGCCGGGGCGCCGAGCTGCTGCTGCACCTGCCCCATCGCGATGCCCATGGCCATTCCTCCTTGGACGCCCTGCCCGGCTGCGGTGTTGGGGTTGGCGGTCGCGATGGCGGTGTTGAAGGCCTGGAACCGCGACATGTCACCGATCATGTTCATGCTGGTGACTTTGTCGTAGTACTCGTTGACCTCGTCGGGCAGCGTCACTGAGGTCACGGTGAACTGGGTGAGCGTCACCCCGAGGTCCAGGAAATAGGGAGCGATGGCGGGTAGCAGGCGCGCGTTGACCGCCGACAGGTTCGCGGCGACGTCGAGGACGGAGATCTGCTGGGTGGCCAGCACCTCACCGAACTTCGCGGCGATGTAGTCGCGGAGCTGGACCTCGAGGTCGCGGATCGTCAACACCGGATAGGCGCCGGCGTATTCACGGAAGAACCGGGGAATGTCGGTGATGCGCGCGGAGTAGGACCCGAACGCACGCACCCGGACCTGGCCGAACTTCTCGTCGGCCATCATCACCGGAGCCGGGGTTCCCCACTTGAGATCGACGAACTGGCGGGTCGCGATGTAGAAGATGTCGTAGATGTGCGGCGACGCGAACCCGTACTTCCACCCCGCGAGGTTGGACAGGATCGGGATGTTGCCGGTCGGGAGGCTGTAGGTGCCGGGCAGGTAGACGCCGGCTGCCTGACCCTTCGCCAGCAGCAGGGCGTTCTGGTTCTCCCGGACGATCAACTTCGCCCCGGACTTGATCCGCCCGTCGGGATCCGGGTAGCGCCACAGCACGAGCTGCGGGTCCGGGTCGAGACATTCAACAATTTCGATCCAGGGCAGTGCCACGTTCAAACTCCTTGTGACCAAGCTGATCGTCAGCGGTGATCAGCGGGAGGAGTCTAGCAAGCAACACACGACACGGTTCAAGCCCCCGGACACCAACCGTCACGGCTCTGACAAGGGGTGATATGTCTCCCAGGGGCCGGGGTTCTCCGTCAGGGCCGCCCACGAGATCGCGCCCGGCGGCAGCACCCGCCCTACGGTAGGTGCTGACTCTGCGGTCCCTTCGCTCAGCTGGTCTGCCACAACAACGTGAACCACACCTCACTACCATCGGCACACTGATGCACGTCGTATCCCTGCCCATTGTCGACAACCACACGCTGCGCAACAGAGGTGCGTTGCGCGTAACGCAACACGTCGTACTCGTCGCTCACCCGCAACACCTGATACGGGGCATCCTGGGTTCCATCGCCACTACTCATCAGGGTGTCCAGAGCCAGCCGGGCAAACTTCGTCTCACGCTGCGCCGCCTTCTCATCACCCAACCGGTCGTAACTATGAGCCAGCATCGCATGCGCCGTAGGACTCAAAAACGCCCCCGGAAGCATCCGCCACACCGCATCAACAGCCCCTTGATGATCACCACTATCCACCAACGGAGAAACCACAGATTCAAACCTCACAAGGGGGTCATAATTGGCAGCCGCCATGATCTCAGCCTGCAACGGAGCCAACGTCTCCTCACTAGGGCTCAGAACAAAACTTTTCATCACTTCTACGAAATCCATTGCTTCTCCTTAGTTCCGGGTCGCCCTCATCACCCACACGTGTCGTCGTCGTGAAAATCAGATCTGTTGTTGACTCGGAGCATGCCGCGCATCCAAGGAATCCTGAATCGTCGACATCGCGCATTCATGGGAGATCGAAGCGACGCAGACCATCCGCCGACCAGCACAGCACGCCGTGTTTTTGCGATGCCGCGTACAGGTTCTGCCCATCCGGCGACCACTCCATGCGCCCCACCGTTTCCGGCGGCTCCGGGGCGAGTGAGCTGACCTGGGTCGCCGGGTCCCACACCATGACCTGGGGATCGCTTGACGCGGAGATTGCGATCCTGCCGTCCTTGCTGACCGCGACACGGCTTGGGCTACTCGTCGGTGGTTCCGGGCCGGCCTCGACCTGTTCACCCCTGATCAGATACGACGCCCCGGGGTCGGAGGTGATGGCTACCAGGACACCGTCGGGGCCATAGGCCACCCCTGTGACCGATTGTGGTATTTCGTGCAGCAGTTTCTCGCGTTCACCGCTATGAACGTTCCAGATCGAGCACCCGTCCCCTGCGATCACCGCCAATCGATCAGAGTCCGGACTGAAGCTGAGTCTTCGCGGTTCACTGATCGTGAGCACCCGCACGGGCCGGCACTGGTCCTTGCGCATTCCCCAGAGTCGGACTGTCCCGTCCCGGCTCGCCGATGCCAAGAGTTCCCCGTCCTTGCTGAACGCCAGATCGGCGATGGGTGGACCGAACTCATCGATCTTCTCGTGTCCTCGAAGCTCCCAGAGCAGGTTTCCCTCACGATCAGTCACCTGAATCGCGGCTTTGAAGGCATCGCCCACTGCCAGCCAATCACCTCCGGGGTGCCAGGCCAGCACTCCGTCTCGACGATTGTCCAACCGCCGCACAACCTTCCCCGTGGATGCGTCCCAGATCACGGTCCCAAACGTCGAGTCAAGCCCCAACACGGACCGGGCGCGCAACTGATTGGCCGCCACCAGCGAACCATCAGGGGAGACTGCCAACCCCTCAGCTGCAATGTAGTCCTCGGGAAAGTACACAATATCCACCGTGGAGCCGTCGCTCTTCCGAGAGGGGCTCACGCTCGGGCTCGACATCGCCTCACTCGCTGGCACGCACTCACCACTCACCACCTCCTCGCCACTCGTCCGGCCCGAACCACACCCGGCCAGCAACGCGCAGAGACTTGCACCAAGCATGCTACGTCGACGCACACTACCCCGCCCACATCGCTCACTCATTTAACACCGGCCTTGCGTTTATACTTCTCAAACTCCTCCGGAGTCATTGAATTGAGGAATTCGCGCCCAGCTTTGCGCGCATTCTTCTCAACAGATAGTTTCAACACCGACCATTTCCTCGTTGCAGCCCGGCTCAACCATATGAGCTCGTCACCAGTCCGCAATATCCAGTTCTTGACGAACCTCGGCAAGGTCGTCAATGAAATCATTCTGCAGATCAACCCAGGCCATTCGCATTGCTGCGGCCCGTGCGGCCAACTCGCCAACAGCCTCCGCTTGTGCAGGTTTGGCAGCGATGAAGCTTCTCACATTCTTTGCGTTACAGATCACATCAGCCGGAACATCCTCGGCTTGGGCACGCGAAAAGAGCTCTTCCGCTTCGGAGCGCTGTTCTGCCAATCGCTGACCCAGACGGGCATGAGCCGCGCTCGCATCCAGAGCAAGCGACGACAGATCCTTCGGAGCCGTGACAGCCCACTCGGTCAACGCTGCCGCCGCCTGGGCCAACCCGACTGGATCTCCGGGAACGAGTTGACCCGGGTCCACGGGGGTGCGCGTCACGGTGCCCGTCGGACGGAACTCCAATGATTCCTCTGTCAAGACGCCTGAGCGCGTCAGTAGTTTCACTGCGACGACGCGCGACAGTTCCCGAGAATCTGGACGTCCGGTATCCGCACACAGCTCCGCCGTCATCAGTGCTCCTTGATTTTCTTAATATCGGGAGGCAGCGTGCCCCAGTCCCACTCCTTGACCCACTTCCCGTCCTTTTCCACCACACGGGATGTGCCAATATCACCAGACAACAGCCACAACACGTCGGCACCCTCCTGCCACACCACCCCCACCGGATGCGCGCTCAGGAGATAACGCCGATCGTCACTCCACACCACCTCGCCCGCCGAATTCTTGATCACCGGATACACATTGCGCTTCCCGTTGATCTCCTCCGAGAGAAATTCCGAGGTGTACCGCCCCGACGCCGAGGTCCGCGTCTCCCCGTCACGCAACACAGCAGGATCCACAGCAAACAACACAAACCACACCCACCAGAGCACCAGCGCCGCCACCCCCACGGCACCGGCCAACAAGACCCATGCCCTCGCCCTCATGAGTACGGCCATCCCTTCCCACTTCCGCTCACCACATTACCTTGGGCATCGACGATCACCTTACTGCTCCCCTCCCACCCAATATGGATATCGTAGGGATCAGCCATTCCAAAGGTCACTATCTCAGCAATGGTGCTCTTCCAGTTATCCGTGGAGTACTGAGGATTCGGGTCGATCACATCATTCCATCGGTAATTCGAATTGACAGTCACTTCATACGTACCGTCCGGCAGCGGTTTGACTGATGTTGTTCCATTGTGCTGGAAGCCGCCAGCCTCTTGGTTGGTGCCATGGAGATACTGATATCCAACGATTCCTTCACCGTTCTCCATTGCCACTTGAGTCGTGGTATCGAATGACCCGTTACCCTGCCCCGATTGTTGATACTGCCGAACCGCAGCCGCAGCTTGATTATTGTTGTATCTCTCCATTTCTGCGGTGAGGGTCGGGTTTTCCTGCATGTAGCGAGTCCACGCGGGATCATTGTCGATGTTCCAATCGTCACCACCGGTAAGATACCGTTCCAGAATCGCCCGCCCCGCCCAATCGTTGTCGAAATGGCCGCTGCCAGGCTTGCCTCCGCGACGCTCATCTTCCCTGACTCTATCGCCACTCCTGCCATCAGGATCGCGGTTTTCCCATTTCCCGGTCATAACTCCGGCAGCGCCAAGGTTCGATGCGCCCTTGTTGGGCCATTGGCGGGTTGGGTCGGCATCAGCATGAGCCTGCGCAACAGCTTTTTCGGTGTCGCTACCGGTTTTCTCCAACTCGTCGATCACAGCCTGGAAATCAGCGATCGCACTGTCACGCAACGCCTGCCCCGGATCCGTGAATGGCGTGATGGTGAGCGTGTAGCTACCCGGACCATTCTGCGCCTCCCACGCCGCCTTCTTCTGAAACCCCTCAGAAACATCGCGATCGTAATCCGCCTTCGCGGTTGCGCTGACCCGCTTGCCCTCCTCATAGTTTTCCTTACACACCTGCGCCGCTTGCTGCGCAGCCTCCAACGCAGCCGCATATCCTTCCAGGGCAGCGGCGGCACTACGGAACCCGTCCGCAACACCAGTCCAGCGGCGCGGTTCCTCCTCAAGGCGGGAACGGAAACGATCCGCAGCCTTCCCCACCCAATGCTCGGTCTCGACCCCACCGAGCGACTCACCCACCTGGTCGAAACTCTCAGAGCACGTTTTCATGGATGCAACACGCCCACGGATTCCCGACGGATTCCCCTCGATCACGAACTCCGGCTCTCCCCGGTACTGCACACCCATCACAACCCTGCCTTCAACGGCACACCAGACCCAGACGACGAATCCATCGCTCCTTTGAGAGCATTCACCTTCTTCTCCACCGCAGCCTCGTATGTGGCGTACTTGACTGCGATCCCCTCAACACGCTTCGCCATCTCGTCGACATCCTCGATCATCGACGCGGTGGCGCGTTCCCACCGATCCCGAAACTCATCAACCACCTTAGCCAGGCCATCATTGGCCAAGTCCTGACCCGCAGGAACACAACTGCTCATGCTGGTTCCCTTGGCACCCTGAGTTGTTTCCGCGATCTGCTGCGCAGTGGTTTTCAACGCCCCGTGATCAACCTCAAAATCCTGACCAGCCATACCGGTAAACCCCTAATTCAATCTAAAATGGCGACGTTTTCTGTTTCAACCCGAGAAGCCAGCGAATGAATCTCCTTCATCACCGCCGCGGCCCGCTCCATCGCCTGCACCAACGATTCAGCGCGTTTCTCCACCTGTCCGGCCTTCTGCTCCTGCGCCTGACGTGACTCCGTACCAGAATCCCACGCAGCAATCTCAGAGCGAACCTCCGCACCCATGCCACTGATCCCCTCACGCAAACCAGCCGCACGCTTAGCGAAAGCATCCTCCAACGCCTGGGCGCTGGCTTCCCTGAAAATCAATTTGCCTTCTGCCACGCCTCAGCCCCCCATCCGGCCAGCAATCCGAGAACTGGACGCCACGAAACTCTCCCGCTGCTCCCCTTCGACCTGCGCCACATCACGATCAACAGCCACCAACGCATCCGCGTACCCCTGAAGATCAGCAGTAAACGCCCTCAACGAATCCGCCCACCCGGATATCACATCACCCAAAGCCTCCGCCGCGGGACCAGCTATGAAAGGCGCATGCTCCGACACAACATCCGTCAACAACGACAAGCCATCCTCGGCCTCATCACTAGCCCGCACAACAACAGCAGCCGCACGCTGCTGAGCCCCAAGCTCCAACTGCATATGGGTTCCCATGTGGCGCCCCTCTCACACGCAAGCGACCCCCGAAACCATAAATCTGCCACCCCCACTTTACCCGACCGAGCGGGTCATGCCTACCCCCACCACAACCGCTCCCCCGACACTCGGCGGCCCTTTCCACACAGCACCGGGGCCGCCCTGCTTATCAGGGCGGCCCCGGTGAGAGAGTCAGCGCAGGTAATGGCGCTGATCAGCCTTCTTGCCCTCGTACCAGACGCGGGCCTGCTGCGTGGACTCCAGACGAGAGACCTCCGAGATCGGCACGTCCCACCAACTCGAACCAGGCGGGTTCGGTCCGTACAGGTCAGTCTCGATGTGGATCATCACCGGGCCATCAGACGCCACTGCCTCCGCATAGGCCCTGCGGAACTCGTCCATGCCGTGGACGCGCAGCACCTTGATGCCCCACGACTCCGCGTTGGCGGCAATGTCGACGGGCAGCAGGTCGCCGTCGGCGTTGTGGGGGGTGTCGCCGGTGCGGTAGCGGGTGCCGAAGCGCTGCGAACCATGGGACTCCGACAGCGCGCCGATCGACGCGAAGCCATAGTTCTGCAGCAGCACGAAGATCACCTTGACCTTCTCCTGGACGATGGTCGCCAGCTCCATCGGCAGCATCTGGTAGGTGCCGTCGCCGACGATGGAGACCACCTCCGCCTCGGGCCGCGCAAGCTTCACGCCCAATGCCGCCGGGATCTCGTAGCCCATGCAGGAGAAGGCGTACTCGACGTGGTACTGCTCCGGCGTGGAGGCCTGCCACAGGCACTGGAGGTCGCCCGGCATGGAGCCGGCGGCATTGATGACGACGTCCGCCGGACCCATCAGCTCGTTGAGCGCGCCGAACACTTCCGTCTGGGCGGGCAGCGGCGTCTGGTCGCGGTGGTAGCATTCCGCAGTCTTGCCAGCCCAGCAGGCCTTCAGCTCCGCGATGCGTGCCGCGTACTCGTCGCTGACGTGGTAGCCGCTAAGGGCCGCGGTCAGCACCTCCAGCGACTCGCGCGCGTCGCCGACCACCATCTCAGCGCTGTGCTTGGCCGCATCAAAGGCCGCCACATTGAGGTTGACGAACTTCACATCCGGGTTCTTGAACTGGGTGTGAGACGCGGTGGTGAAATCCGAGTAGCGCGTCCCGATACCGATCACAACATCGGCCTCGTCGGCCAGGGCGTTCGCCGAGGCCGCACCCGTCGACCCAACCCCGCCGACCGCGGCCGGGTGGTCGTGGTTGATCGCGCCCTTGCCCGCCTGAGTGTCGGAGACGGGAATCCCGGTGGCGTCCGCGAAGGCCCGCAACTGCTCAGAGGCCTCCGCGTAGACCACGCCACCACCGGCGACGATGAGGGGCTTCCTGGCCTCGCGGATGATACCGGCGGCACGGGCGACGGCGGCGGCCTCAGCCGGTGGGCGACGCACATGCCAGACCCGTCGAGCAAAGAACTCGACGGGGAAGTCAAAGGACTCGGCCTGCACGTCCTGCGGCAGGGCGATGACGACGGCTCCCGTATCGACCGGATCGGTCAGCACCCGCAACCCGGCGAGCAGCGACGGAATGAGCTGCTCGGGCCGCTCAATGCGGTCGAAGAACCGCGAGACGGGCCGGAAGCAGTCGGTGGCGGCGGCCATCGGCGAAACCGGATCCTCAACCTGCTGCAGCACCGGATCGGGGAAACGGGTGGCGAACTGGTCGGAGGGGAACAGCAGCACCGGCAGCCGGTTCGTCGTCGCCAGGGCCGCACCCGTGACCATGTTCAGCGACCCGGGGCCGATCGACGCAGTACACATCCAGGTGCTCAACCGATTCGTGGTCTTGGCGTAGGCCGCGGCAGCATGCACCATACCCTGCTCGTTGCGGGGCATGATGTAGCGCATCCGCCCGCCCTCGGGAGCCGGATCGAGATCGTTCTGCAACAGGGCCTGCCCGATCCCGGCGACGTTGCCGTGCCCGAAGATGCCGAAAGCGCCGGCAATGAGACGCCGCTCGACGCCGTCGCGTTCGCTGTACTGGTTGACGAGAAAGCGGACGACCGCCTGCCCGACGGTGAGACGCACTGTAGACACGGGTTTTTCCTTAGGGGTTGAGAGGGGTCATGGGGAGCCGGGGATCAACGTCCTGGGAGGCCCAGGTGTCGCGGATCCAGGTGTAGGCGGGATCGTCGGTCATCAGCCAGGTGGAGTCCTCGGCGGGTCCGGCCATCACGTTGAGGTAGTAGAGGTCGTAGCCAGGTGCGGCGACCGACGGGCCGTGGTAGCCGTGCGGCATCGTCACCACGTCGCGGGAGTGCACCTCGGCACACACGTCGATTTCGTGGCCCGAGGGGTAGATGCGCTGCAACGCCATCCCCGCCGACCCGTTCCGCCCGGGCCGCACCTCGTAGTAGTAGATCTCCTCCAGGATGCGCTCGACCTCGTTGTGCTCGTCGTGCTTGTGGGGCGGGTAGCTGGACCAGTTGCCACCCGGGGTCAGCACCTCGCAGGCCAACAGGTGGGAGGTCTCCAGCTGATTGCCGAGCGCGTAGTTGTTGACCTGCCGCGAGCACGGCCCAGCCCCGCGCAGCGTCGTGACGACCTCCGTGACGGGGCAGTACCGCACCGGCAGGTCGCGGGTGGCCTTCGCGGCGGGCAGCGCAAACCGGCCCCCGGCGTCGCTGGTGATGGTGAAGGTCTTCCCACGGGGGATGTAGAGGTAGTCGGTGATGGCGCTCCACACCTCGACGCGGCCATTCAGCGTGTGGGCCTGGCCGTCCACCTCGACGATGCAGCCACCGGCCAGGGGCAGCACCAGCAGCTCGGAGACCCCGGAGGTCACCTCCTGCGACCCGCCCGCGGGCAGCGCCAGCACGCGGATGGAACTCCACTCCCACCCGGCGCGCTCAATACTGACGTCGGTCTCGAACTGGCCATGAGCGGTGCTTCCCGCCTTGATCACGTGGGTCTTGTTATCCATCATTCCTCCTCGGCCTTGATGCGGCTGATCACTGGTTTCACGTGGGGATTGGCCGCCATCAGCCGCTCCACCTCATCATTGCGCGGCATCGCCGTCGAGCATTCCAATCTGGAGGCGACGATAGCGCCCGCCGCCGACGAGAAGGCGATGGTCTCGGCGAGCGGCCAGCCCTGCAGCAGGCCATGGCACACGGCTCCGCCGAAGGCATCGCCGGCCCCAAGTCCATTGTGAACCTTGACATTGGTGACAGGCACGTAGACGCGCTCAGTGGCAGTACAGGCCAGCGTGCCCATCATCCCCTGCTTGACGATGGCGATCTGGACGCCACGATCCAACAGGGCCAGGGCCGCCGCGTCGGGATCGGTCTCCCCCACCGCGATCCGGCACTCCTCCAGGTTCCCGATGGCCACGTCGACCTGCCCCAGGATCCGTGCGATCTGCTCGGTTGCCGCATCCTCCGAGGACCAGAAACGCTGCCGATAGTCAAGGTCCAGGACCGCGAGGCCACCGTCGCGTCGCCGCAGGGCCTCCAGGTGGGCGCTGCGCGACGGCTCCACCGCCAGTCCGCTGACGGTGAGCCACAAAATGCGGGCGGATGCCACCTCGTCGGGCAGATCGGCGGCGCTGATCTCCAGGTCGGGGGTGGTGGGCTGCCGGTAGAAGAACAGGGGGAAGGAGTCGGGTGGGAAGACCTCGCAGAATGTGACGGGCGTGTTGAATTCCGGGTTGACGACGACGTGGCTGGCGTCGACGCCCAGGCGGGTCAGCTCCAAGCGGATGAACCGCCCGAACGGGTCGTCACCGACGCCTGTGACGGCTACTGCGGTGTGCCCCAGACGGGCGACGGCGACAGCGACATTGGTGGAGGAGCCTCCCAGGAACTTGCCGAACCGGGTGACCTCCTCAAGGGGCGTGTTCATCTCCAGCGGGTACAGGTCAACGCCACACCGGCCGATGGTGCAGACGTCGGGTACCGGCTCATCCACGGCGACGACTCCTTGGGACAGGGGTTTCACTCAGTGTGCCTTTTTGCACTCACATAGTCAACCTATGTTCTTACAATATGGGCATGCCCGGGGCTTGTATGATCTGTGACAAGCAACCATCATGTGTCATGCCACAGTGGACCTGACCCGCACCGAGGACAACGCCATGAAGCCGACATACGAACCAGAGATCGCACTGGACCGTGGCTCACAGGTGCCGTTGTATCAGCAGATCGCCAAGCCCATTGAGGACGCCATCTTGTCCGGGGAACTGCCCGCGGGAGCGATGATCGAGGACGAGGTGTCCATGGCAACCCGCCTGGATGTCGCACGACCCACCGCCCGGCGAGCCCTCCAAGAACTAGCGGCCAGGGGGCTGCTGACGCGGCGACGCGGCGTCGGAACCCACGTCACCCCACCGCACATCCACCGACCCATGAAGCTCTCCTCCCTCAACGATGATCTCTCCGAAGCCGGCTTCACCCCCACCACGAAGGTCCTGTCTTACGAAATCCGGGAAGCCGACGCCACAGAGGCCGAACAACTCGCCATCACCCGCGGAGAGGGGATGCTGGCGATCCGCCGCCTCCGCTACGCCGACAACCACCCGCTGGCCCTGCTGACCAACCTCATTCCCCTGGACATCGCACCAACCTGGCAGGAGCTCGGGGACCATGGCCTCTACCGCTGCCTCGCGATGCGCAACATTGAGGTCACCTCGGCCCGCCAGACCATCGGCGCCCGCGGCGCAACCCTCGAGGAGGCCGACGTCCTCGGTGAAGATGAGAACGCCCCACTGCTGACCATGGAACGCACCGGCTACACCACCGAAGGCCGCATCGTCGAAGTCGGCCAGCACGTCTACCGTCCGTCGCTGTACTCCTTTCAGTTCTCACTGTTCACGTCCTAACGACAACAACCTCTCAGTCGCTGCACCACCCGCGAACCATCAGCCCAGGAATTGCTCCACCCCTCACGCGCGCTGTCATGGATGGCACAAAAACGTCAAAACAATGTCCTCAATTTACTCAAGCACCTTGGATACCCAGTCGATGAGGGTATTTGGGTGTAGGTTGGCACCCCACATGTCGTGGGCGCCATCAGGGTCATACCACAGCGTGACGTCCCCTCCCAGCTCCCGTGAACGCAGCACCCAGGCGAGTCCCTGCCGGGGATCGACTCGGGCATCCCGGGCTGAGACCATCACTAAGGTTGGTGCCACCGGCACGGTCAGTCTGCGCAGCGGTGAAAGCCTTTCTAATATCTCTCGGTCGTGGGGGTTGTGCGCCGGATCACCCCATTCATCCAGGTCTGCCTCCTTGGTGGGTGACTGGCGATACAGCAGATCCGTCAAAGGGTCAATGTAGCCATTGGCAATCACGGCGGCATCGATCATCGCGGGCTCTTCGACGAGGAGGGACGCAGCAAGGAAGCCCCCAGCCGATGCACCGATGACGCATAGCTTGGTTGCAGTGACCGCTCCCCGACCAGAACGCAACCACTCAACAGCCGCAATGGCGTCGGCGACGCAGCGGTCACGTCGCCCTCGGGAGCCGGCGTGGTGCCGATGCGCGTCCCCACCGCCTCGCACGTGAGCCGTCGCAACCGCGTAACCACGGTCCAGCCAGTGGCGGAGATCCTGGTCGGTGTCCAGATCAAGATCGATCCCATAGGCCCCATAGACCATGAGAACAACCGGGCCACAGAACGTGGTGCTTCCACGCCACCGAATATCGAGATCGCACTCGTACCCGTCTGCGGAGGCGAAGCGTTCACGGGTGAAGTGGACATCCGGGGTGGAGGGAGTCGACGGATTCAGCACTCGGCCGGCGCTGTCGAAATACCAGTTGATTGGCAGCATCCCCGCTCTCAGCTCTGCAACGGTGAACCCAACCGCCGCCGCGCAGGTGTTCAAATTCATATTGAACACCCCCGGTGAGCTGAGAAGAGGCTTCGCAGGGGCCGAAGATGCCTCCTGCAACGGCACCAGATAGAGGTGCTCTGCCTGAGTATCAGAATCACTGCTGGCACGAACTAGTACCGACCCGTTGCTGCCAACGATCTGGCACATCCTCCCCTGCCCGGCAGCCACCCGCCATCGCCTCGATACTCGTCCCCCCTGGAGCTCAGTGGCTTCGATATAGCATCTTCCGTCTTTGTCAGTCGCCTGTACCAGCACCGGCTCGTCTCCTAGCAGGGCGACGTCGATCAGGCTGGGATCATGCACCGGCTCCGGCGTGGAGATGGCCTGCGGGTTCGACTGGGTGGTGTCGAAGAGCTGCCAGATCCGATTGCTGCGGACGCCATGCCCCACCTTGACGAAACGCCGCACCGAGCAGGGCATGAGCTGAACTCCACCAGCTGGCCCCTCCACAAGTGTACGCGCAGCGCTCGTGAACGAGTCCTCAGCGATGGGTGCCAAGCGGGCCCTGGCTCTGCCCGGCACGTCGGGATGTGGCTCCACGAAAGCCACAGTGGGTTGCTCGCTCTCACACAGCACGGCATCGGGATAGACCCCGGTGAACACAAGCTTCGGCTCGGGATCGTGACAGTTATAGATGGCAACCGCGTAGCTCTCTCGCCGAGGGTCACGGAGAATACGAAGCCACCAGCTCAGTGTCGGGGTGGTGTCGAGGCGTTGCGCAACCCAACCATGTAATTCCTTGATCTCGGCATCCGTGAAGACGATGGGAGAACCCACGGGATCTTGATCTATAGGGTCGGAGACCCACTGAGTCACCAGTTCCCCAGCTCCACCCGGGCTCACACGCAGCCATCCAGCCAGTGGAATCAGGTCGGCGTCGTCAAGACCCTCTGTTTCACTATCCCGCTCGGCTTCTGCCAGGTCATTGATGTCCTGACCGTGTTTTCTCAGCAACGTCATCAACGTGGCGTCATCAATCTCCAACCAGCACGACGATGTGGCGGTTGGCTGTTGCTGCTCAGAGACGCTCATCGCTGCCCTTTCTGTTTTCCTCCCTCAGGCCACGACGAGCGACCGGAACAATGCCGAGCGCCGCCGAACCTCGGCGGGCGGCCCGAACTCGACCAACCGTCCCTGGTCCAAGACGAGCACGAGATCAGCGATGTCTATGCCGAAGTTCCCATGGCCAGCGGCGAAGGTGGTGATACCTCCCATGGTTGCCCGGATGAGGCCCATCACCTGCTTCCGATTCAGCACATCGAGGCCGGAGGTGATCTCGTCCAACAACAGCATCCGTGGCTGGCCGACGAGGGTGCGTGCGATAGCCAAGCGCTGCCGTTCACCGCCGGAGAAGGCATATGCAGATTCCCCCACGGGTGTGTCAAGGCCACCCTTCCTGGCAGCAATGGTGTCAGCAAGGCCCACACGGCGGATGATCTCCCAGCAGTGGGCATCGTCGATATCTCGTCCCAAAAGAAGATTGTCCCGCACGGTTCCGCTGAACAGTGGGCAAGACTGCTCGATGTAGCCGACCTGGCGTCGATACTCATCATCGTCATGCTGACCAAGCGGGATCTGATCAACCAGAATCATCCCGTCAGTCGGCACGATGAACTTCTCCATCAACGATAGAACAGTCGACTTTCCCGACCCTGAAGGACCGGTCATGGCCACCCAGGAACCGGCAGGAACGCTGAAGCTGACATCACCCAGCGCGTATTCGCGGTTGCCACCTCCCTGGGGATACTTGACGGAGACGTTGCGGAAGTCGACGTCACCTCGCAGGCTGGGCCTAGTGGGCCAGTCCCGTGTGCGGATGGTGATGGGGCCGGCATGGCTCACGGGCTGATCGGTCACCGCGCGTAGATCGAGGATTCGCTGGAGCGCACCAAGCGACTCCGCCATTTCCATGGCGGTGTCAGCACTGCCCATAATCGGAGTGACGATCAGCATCGTGTACATGAGGAAGGAGACGAGTCCTTCGATGGACACATAGCCTGCCTGCACCCGGATCACCGCAACGCAGATGATCACCAGTAGCGTCGTCTGCATGCAGATTGTGACGAGCGGTCTCATGAATGCGTGAGCACGATCGGCGCTGTTCGCAGCCTCCAGGAGTTGTCGGCTGGATCGGTCAAGTCGACGAGCAGCGAATGCATCCGCCACGAAAGCCCGAATCGTCAAGACCGAGTCCAAGGCCCGGGTCACCTCAGCCACGTATGCGCCCTGCGTTTCCTGCCGGTTGAAGGAGACTGATGTCAGCCGACCCGAGATCATGATGATCACGACCAGACAGGCCACCGTCAAGCCAACTGCGGCGACGGTGAGCACCAGATCCAGCAGCGCCATCTGGCTGAGGGCCCCCACCACCATCACTATGCTGCCAACCGCCTGCACCGGACCCTGTGTGAATATCTTGCTGAGATGTTCGGAGTCGATACTGCAGCGGGCGACCAGGTCCGCCGTCGGATGCTGAACGAGTTTGTCAGCCGGAACCCGCATGGCAATGGAAGCCGACTCGTCACGGAATGCTCGGACAGTCCGGTTGCCGGCCTTGGCACCGCACAGATTGGCAAAAGCAGTCATTCCGGAGGCGAAGATGGCCAGGCCCGCCAACATACTCCCATAGGGAAGGGCACTATAGAAGGTCCCGGTGCGCAGCTCCCCCACGATCATCCCAGCCAAGACAGGCTGAAGCAGCGACACAAGGGAGGCCACAACCGAGCCTACGAAGACCAAAACCAAGCCTTTCGGCTCCAACAACAGGATCCGGAACAGGCGGCGAAGACGGCCCTTGGGCGGGTCCGCGAGAAACGAACCCACCGGAGTAGACCGCCGCTGGCGAGCATGAGAGTGATTCCTTGGAGGAGCCGGAGGGATGTGATATTCCGGGAGAGCCCGCCGAGGCACCACGTTCGGAGCAGGGGAATCCACGTGGGACAAGACCCGCCGTTTCGCGATGATCGAAGTCACATTCACTCCCTCTATATCACTATCAGGCATCAGCAGAAAGAAGTTCCTAAAACTTGCCCCAAAGATGCACCAAAAAATAATTACTCACGGAAATTATTACCCACAACACGACCAGATAAATAAACTCAGCCTAAAAATTCAAAGGAAAGTCGCAATTCTGACACACTATTTTGATGGCTGTTGTCGACATGACCTGATCTCATAATTGTTGAAAACTGAATTTTTACTCGGCCTCCAGTGAGCCAGTGGATGGTTGACGGTAGGAAATACTTCTCACCGTCAACCATCCACGGCCTGGAGGCTCATTCATGAAACAATCGACAGGGCTACAAATCCCCTTCATGCTCTTCGAAGAGTACCTACGAGATACTCCATGAGGCTTATTAACAGCTGCTAGCAACTGGGCTCTGACAAGGGGTTTCGCTGTTTCTGATACCCCCATGAACAAGCCTCCATTTACCCTAGGATAATTTTTTTGCCTTCTTCATCAGCATTCACTCAGCAAAAGAAAGGGCTGCGGCGGCTATGACCACACACGAAAAAGCTCCGGTAGAATCTTTTGACCTCACCGGAGATCTCAAGGTCTTCGGTCTGGAGATTGAGGATGTTAGCCATGGTCGCCATCTCCTTTCAAAATATTTCGGTGGTTGCTAGGTGTGTTGTTTCGTTCATCGAAACTCGAGACGTGATGCATTAGATTGATGGATGAGGAAAAGCTCTTGCCGTCAGTCATTTGTTGTAAATACGAGACACAGCCTACCCCAGTGGGTTCTCCACTTGGCCGAAACGGGCAAGCGGAGAACCCACTCAATTTGGCGCATTACTCAGCACAATGTCCAGCTATTGCCGCTGTTCCCGCCCCAACAAATGGAAACACTCTTGCCGGAATGCTTAGCCTCCTGAGGCACCTCAAGAGTATCAGCCTGAAGATTCAAAACGTTAGCCATGGGTTGTCACCTCCTCCCAACTGCTTCGACAACTATTAATAGCGAAAGTGGCAGTATCACCTATTGAGTGAATCATTATTCACAGCTACCGGAAGAAATTTGATACCGGCGTTGGGGTAGATCTTCCCAACCTTCCTCTATTTCTGGGGTATCTTACGAATAATAATCTTCAATCTCAATATTCACTTGGTTGCGATTTTTCGCCACTTACGGGCTTCCCAGACTTCAGTGGTAGAAATCGACCATTGGCCTAGGATAATTTTTGCCTTCTTCATCAACACGAACTCAGCAGAAGACGGGGCTGTAGTTGCTGCTAGAGCCACACAGTGTCCAGCTCTTGTTGGATCCTTTACCCTCCTGAGGAAGCTCAAGGGTTTCGGTCTGGAGATTGAGGATATTAGCCATGGTTGTCACCTCCTTTCACAGTCTCATTGGTTGGTTTTGCTCGTCGAATCCTTAGGCGACGAGCTGGTGACTCGACGCAGCCGCTGGGTTGGCGGCGTGTGGTGCCGAGTCAGGTTCAGGGGTGGGCGGCAGTGGTTTCTGCCGCAGCAGAGCGGCCGTACGATCACTGACTGGCATGGTCAGGTATGGCTGCCTCGACTGATGCGCATAGATGGCCAGTGCGATGCCGGCGGCTCCAGTGCCCAGATCGGAACTGAGCCGGATCAAGCCTTCACCAATCACCAGGGCATGGTCATCGTGGGTGAGGAGACTGTCGATTACCAGGGTTATCTGACGTTCAGCCTCCGCCTGGTGGGCGTCACCGGCGGCTGCCAGTGTGGCAGCGATGCCGGCGCGTCCATGATCCAAGCTGGGATAGATGTAGGTGCCAGAGGAGCATGCTGTGATGATTCCAGAACGCTCCTCCGGTGTGAGTACCGGCTCGCCAGAAAGACGTTCGAGGGCTGAGCCTACGAGGAGAAGGCCTGCTGAGCCCCACTCGATGTAGGGAAGTGCCCGGTTCTTCTGGCGGTCATCGATCATCAACTCACCCGTCGGCATCGTGATGCATGCGTCAAGGTCTGCGCGAAGCCAGGTTCTCGCCCAGGCAAGCGGCTCATTATCACCACTCACGCAGTGGGCCACCAGATCAGTCAGCGCGAGACCGGTCAAACCCCAGAAGAGTCCCCGACGGCGGCACAGAGATGTCCATGCTGGACCATCCGGGGTAACAGCATGATGGAGTCGCTGATAGGCGGCAAACGCTTGATCTGCCAGGGATGAGTCTCCGGTCGTTTTTGCTACCTCCAGCGAGGCTAGGATCACTCCTGTCTGCCCACCCCCCAGGTCAAGACGACGCTGCCCAAGTGACTGTTCAAGGGCCTTTCGTGCAGCAGTTACAGCCTCCTCGTGGACTCCGAGTTCACTGAGTACCAGCGCGATACCTGCTAAACCATTCAACAAACCGGGGCTTTCCTCACGCATTGGCCACTTCCGAGCAACATCACGCAACGCATCAATGTCACCTCCGGCAGGCGTGACGCCCATACGATGCTGGGCAAAAACCACACCGGCCCGCCCGGTAGTGAAGACCTCATGGACGTATGAATTTGGCTTTCCAACATCACCGGGGAATGAACCATTTTGACCAAACTGTCGCGACCACTCGATACCGCTCAACAACCCAGACACAGCGGCATCAGCACTTAATGGCCGCGCCGGCACATCCACGGTAAAATTGGTTGCCGTGACTGGACGGACAGAAGCTGAGTAGCGACGTTCCACATCCGCCAGCTGATCGGCTGCCCGCTGACCATAAACCTCACGAACCCTCCGACGGCAGCGATCCCAATATGCCGGAGAAACAGCCTCGAGCTCAAAATCAGAACAAAACAGAAGCATGATGCAGCGCGCCACCGCGAACCAGTCAGTTTCTTCAGCGTTGGCCGAGTCATCAGCGCAATACTCGAAAACTCTAACACCGATCTCACGATCGGCATCGAGACGACAGGCATCTTCCAGATCAAGCATCGTCACAGTCCCGTCTTCGGCAACCATCACATTGCCCGGGTGAAGATCACCAAAAACCCAGCCACGCTGATGGATGGCCTCGACTATGCTGATCAACTGATCGACAATTCCTACCGCTTGGCGCGCATATTCCACGGGATCAGAATCCTGCACATGCACGCTGCGCACCATCCATGACGTCAATGTCGTCCCCTCCGCATAATCCAGCTCAAGATAGCGGTGCTCCCACGCGGTGAAAGACCCACGGAGCTGCTGCACCCCAGGCACACCGATGAGATCACGCAAGACCTCTTCTTCCGCCAGCTGGCGTTGCATCGCACATCGGTTGCGAGCATCAAGCCCTGCATGAGGCCTGGCCTCTCTGAGAATCCTGACCTGGCCATCAGGCAGTTCCGCACGATACACACCACCCGCATTACTGAAACTCAGAGGCTTGATACTGACGAAATCATCTAGCCGAGACTGACACGACTGCTGAGAGGCCTCATATGCCGGACGAAGAATCTCAGGAAGCTCAACCCCATCGGGAATGACAACACGGGGGTTACGGTGATCGGGTATCAGATCCATGGTTCGCGGATCAACAATCGATTCGATCGGCTCATCATCCACATCAGGCATACGCATCCCAAGAATCGCCCCATACCGAACAAACACCGGCGCGTCTGGAACATAACGCAGATCAGACAGAATATACGGACCCTCCTGGCCTTTCAAGCTTTCAGCCAAAACAGTCAGAAGCTCACCAAGCTGGTCATCATTGTCAGGATAGATCGTGATGAACTTCCCCGCTGAACCACGATCCCGATTCTTAGAAGAAGATTCAAACAACTCGGCAAGAACCGGTAGGAACTTGAACGATACCCCAGCCCGCACACACACCTCAGTGGTTCGGGACAGGGTTTCCTCAGCGCAGCTCGGCGTCGCCGAGACATGAATCTTCCAGCCCTGCATACGAGGCTTCCAATCCCAGGGGCTCCACCCTTCCCAACCTTCCCACTTATGCACCAGCCATCCCGCCGGCAACTCAACCTTCTGAAGACGCCGATTCGGCACACGAGCCATCTCAGCCAAATCCCTCAGCCGACCATAGAACGGCGAATTCTTCGTCGCCGCCTGGTAGTACTCAATACCCACCGCCACGAGCTTCCTCCTTACCTTTACCTTGCCGCCAACACTATAAACAGCCACTCTTGTCAACAGCCACCTTGCGCCACCTCGAAAAGCCCGTCATCCACACGAATCAACTCATCTTTAGGATGTCACAAAAATTCTTAATTTGAACACCAATAGAGACCTGATAGCCAGAATCAATTTAGAGCGGGCCGCGCACAAAGTTCTTCGCTAGAACAATGAAACATCCACCCAGAAGAAGAATGCCCCCATCAGAGTGATCACGCTATTAGGCCTCCACCGACCCTCGATCTTTCACATGTTTTGTTGTTAACTCCGACACTAGACGCGCCAGCCCCCAGACCACAGTGAACCATCGACTAACTTCCGAGCGTCTTTTGCCCGCCGCCAGAAGTAGACCCTCCCTACAACCCTCTCAGGCGGCCTGCAGCGCTTCGAGCCCCAAGGATTAAGTGCTCTGGGGCAGGAAGACACAGCTGGGCCGTCTTCCGGGAACCGTCAAAAGACACCCGAAACCTAGTCAATGGTCCACTGTGTCGAAGCTCATCCCCCTCCTACTCTTGCTTGGCTGAAGGAACAAGCCGAGCGTCCAGGGGGGACGCGAGGTCAGAACTCAAAGGAATGGGAAAAATGATCAAACGTCTGTCGACCGCAGCTGTCGGAGCTCTGCTGTGTCTGTCCGCCCTGTTCACAAGCGCCGCCCCCGCCAAGGCCTCTGAGGACTTCACCGACCCCACGGCACCAGACGCGGGAGCGAAGCCGGACAACCTATGCTTGATCTTCTATGGGATCTGCAACTGATACAGAACCACAGGCTCTGCGACGCTCGACCATAGGGAAGACAACACATGTTTGAGCAGAGTCGAGCAAGCTGGGGCAAGGCAAGCTGGGGCAAGACCGAGTACATCACCCGGGTTCCTCGGTGGCTTCAGCTTGGCCTGCTCCTGTGTGGGCTCGTGGGAATGATGAGCGATGTCAGCTTCATCTTTCGAACCCACGCTTCAGGCCCGCTGCAAGCCTGGTTCCTGGCGGAGGTGGCTCTGAGCTACCTGGCAGCGGGGATCTCGCTCATCTCAGCCAGAGCTGCGATCATCCTTGTCGCCCTGGCCATGGCCACCACCTTCCTCGAGGACCATCAGCCTTTCTTCCCGCTCATCCCAGTGATAGTGGTCGCGCTCGTGGCAAGCGCCCTCTGCGGGAAGGGCCTCATCATCGCACATTGCTCCTTGACCATCTTGTGGGGAACCCTCATCACCTGGCAGCGAGGCACGCTACTGAGGCAGCAGATGATCCCGGAAGCGTTCTGGTGGATGACGCTCTGGTCTCTTCTGCTCGGTTCTCTCGTCGGCTTGGCCATCCGATACCTGGTCATCCGGACAGCAAAAACACGGGACGAACTGCAGAAGGCCAAGGCCCGCGCAGATCAGATCCGCCACGAGGAGCGTCAAGACCTTGCCCGCGAACTCCACGACGTGGTGGCCCACCACATCACCGTCATCACGATGCAGGTGATGTCACGGCGTCACTCGCAGGACCCTGCCGAATTGCGCGAGACCCTCAGCGTCATCGACGACTCGGCACGTGAAGCGCTCAGCGAACTGCGGGCGCTTCTGGACTTGCTGCGGGCAGATGAGAGTCAGACCCCCCAACCACTGGCACGCCAGGTGATCACCAGCTCCAGCGTCCGAGAACAGGTGGAAAGCCACGTCGCCTCACTCACGCAGTTGGGCTTCCACGTAACCCAGGTGTCAGTGGATCCACGGATCGAGTCTCTGCCATTGTCAACGAGAACCACCAGCACCCGAGTCGTGCAGGAGTCGACGACCAACATCATCAAACACGCCAGGCCGGGCGCCTCCTGCACCATCGCCTTGTCGCTTCAACTCACCGGGCTGGAGATCAAAATCGTCAACGACCGGGTCAAACCACCAGCACGCTCCAGCAACGCCGGGTACGGTCTCACCTCCCTCAAGGAGCGGGTTCTGGCAGTGGGTGGCCACTACAAAGCCGAAAGACAAGGGGACGCGTGGATCGTCGAGGCCTGCCTCCCAGCTCATCAGGCCCACTGATCTCTTATCCCTTGGGCAAGCCAACCTGAGCCACGCTGTTCCACGTCGACCAACCAGTTCTCAGATCCACTTCTCGACCTGCCATCGGCAGCACTCGACGACTGATCACCACGTCACGACCGCCACGCAGCGGGGCAGGGACTACAAAAGGTCATTTGCTTTTGCGAATGGTGCGAGTAGCATACCGTTACATGGCAGACATCACCGTTCTCGTCGTCGACGATCAGCCGCTGATGCTCCACGCTCTGCGGACGTTCCTTGAGAACGAGGAGGGCATCACCGTGGTAGGAGCTGCTGCGGACGGGGAGGCAGCAGTCCAGCAGGCACACGCCCTCACGCCAGATCTGGTGCTGATGGATCTGAAGATGCCACGGATGAACGGGATCGACGCCACCCACAAAATCACAGACGAACTGCCCGGAATGCGTGTGGTCGCACTCACCACGTTCTCCACTCTCGACTACGTCATTCCCGCGCTACGCGCCGGAGCCTCCGGATACCTGGTCAAGGATGCCCAACCCGAGGAGATCCTCGCCGCAATCAGGATGGCGATGGATGACAACCTGCCGCTGTCCCCCAGCGTCACGCGACTGCTGGCACAGCAGGTGCTCAACGGCTCCTATGCCCCTGCGGGAATCTCCACCTCAGCCGCAACGGAAGTGGGCCTGGCTCCCCGCGAAATCTCCGTCCTGCAATTCCTGGGACGAGGCCTCAGCAACCGGGAGATCGCCAAGGAGATGTACATCTCCGAGGGCTCAGTCAAGGCCTACCTGGCCAACGCCTGTATGAAACTCGGCGTCCGCGACCGGCTCCAGGCCTTGATACGTGGATTCGAGCTGGGCATCGTCAGTCCCCGGCTTTCCATCGAGGGGTGAGCAACAGCGCACCGGATCGCGCGCCGACGACGATCCACAGACCAGCATGACGCCTGGACGGACACAGCTCCGCCGGCCCCGGCCGGCGGAGTCTCTTGGCCGGTGTTGTCCCGGCTGTGCCAGCGATCCGGACCCTGCCGTCAGGAGCTGAGTGGCATGGTGAAGCTGACGGCCGTCGGGCCGCCGGCCGGGCTGTTGACCGTGAGGACGCCGTCGAACGCCGCCAGCCGGCGTTCGATCCCGCGCAGCCCGCTGCCTGCGCCAGGATCGGCCCCGCCGCGACCATCGTCGGTCACGCTGGCCCGCAGCTCCCCCGCCGCGACCCACATATCGACGTCAATCCGGCTGGCCTGCGCGTGCTTGACCACATTGGTCAGCAGCTCGGAGACCGCGAAATAGGCCGCCGACTCGACCGCCAGGTCGCATCGTGCGGGAATGTCGGCGCTCACCCTGACCGGCAGCACGCAGTCCGCCGCCAGGGCCCGGACGGCGTCGGCCAGTCCACGGTCGGCCAGCACCGGCGGATGGATGCCGCGCACGAGGTCCCGCAGCTCACCCAGCGCCTTGCTGGAGGCGTCCTTGGCCTCGGACAGCAACGCCTCCGCGGCCTGCGGGTCAGTGCGCATCAGCGCCTGGGCGGTGCTGATGGTCATGCCCATCGCGACCAGACGGCCCTGGGTGCCATCGTGAAGGTCGCGTTCGAGACGCCGCAGCTCGGCAGCCGACGATTCGAGGGTCTCCTGCCGGGTGCGGGACAGCTGCTGCATCCGGGCGGCGAGCCGGGTGCGTTTATTCGGCCCCAGCGCCCACCGGGCGAACCGGTTGTATGCCCTCAGCAGCCTGGGCGCACAGACCAGCGTGACGGGCAGCATCACCAGCAGGCCGACGATGGCCGCAAGGATCAGGTCGTCCCGGCTCTGGATAGTGATGCTGAAGGTACCAACAAAGACCTCGCCGCCCTTCCAACTCTCCACAGCAGCGTCTCCCAGAAGGGCCGCGCTCAAGGGGATGGGGCCGCTCAGCAAGAAAGCCAAGACGAGGACGCTGAGAGAAGGGCTAACCATGACATCCATGAACAGCCAGGCGATGTCACGCCAGGTGCTGGGGTCCTTCAACAGAGCCCACGTCCTGTCGGCCCTGCCCCTGAAGCCTGGTTTCAGCGGTGGCAGGGGCAGATAGGGCGACTCAACCGGGCTCCCCGACCACGTGCCGACGCGACGCCGCTTCAAGGTGGCCACCCAGCGCAGCACGCCCACCGCCACCGGCACCAGCAGGACCCCGACCCCAAAGGCCATGGAGGAGAATGTGACGCACACCACCAGCAGCGTGGCAACCTCCAGCGGCCACATCACCAGCAGCTGCAGGAAACGGCCAACGGCCTGCAGGCTGGAGCCGACCAGCCGTCCGATCGAGAATCGTCGGGGACGCGGAGCGTCAGACGCCGGGGTGTTCACGACGCCGGGGGTTGTGGTGTTCATCTTGTCTCCTCACATTTTCTGTGCCTCCCATCCTGCTGAGACGATAGCGGGAACACAGTGGTGAAAAGACCACCTTTTCCGCGCCAGGGTGCAATGACGCACCGGGGACGGCGACGAGCTGGCAGACTCAGCGCTGGGGAGGCAGAGACCAGTGAGGCAGAGACCGGTGGGAAAACGAGAAACCAGCGGAGATGCGAGAGAGGTGGAACCATGCGCGTGCTGATTGCCGAGGACCAGTTCCTGCTGCGCGATGGCCTGAGCCGCATGCTGCAGGCCCTGGGATGCGAGATCGTGGCGACGGCGCAGACCGGACCCGAGCTGCGTCGGGCGTTGCTGACCGAGGACCTCGACGTCGCCGTCGTCGACGTGCGCCTGCCACCGACGTTCACCGACGAGGGACTGCGCGTGGCGATTGATGCGCGGCGGCAGCGTCCGGGCCTGCCGGTGCTGGTGCTCTCGCAGTACGTCGAGACCCTCTACGCCCGCGAGCTCATGGAGGACCGGCGCGGCGGGGTCGGGTACCTGCTGAAGGACCGCGTGCTCAACACCGAGCACTTCTTCGGCGCCATGCAGCAGGTGGCGGCTGGGGGCACCTGCCTCGACCCGGAGGTCGTCTCCCGGATCATGGGGAAACGCACGGGCCAGCCGCCGCTCGACAGGCTCACCCCGCGGGAGCTGGAGACGCTGTCCCACATGGCCGAGGGCAAGACGAACGCCGCGATCGCCAAGGCGATGTTCGTCACGGAGAAGGCCGTCGCCAAGAACGTCAACAGCCTGTTCGGGAAGCTCCGCCTGACCCCTTCCGAGGACGACAACCGGCGCGTCATCGCCGTCCTGCAGTACCTGGAGGCCTCCGACCCGGGCCCCGCGTCCCGCTGACCTCCAGCCGGCCGCCTATTTGTTATTACAAGCGCTTGACTTGGTCTTGCCATTGGGGTTGACTTGGTCCGACGACGGCGATGACGCTGCCGCAAGACGACGAAGGAGCCCGAAGTCTATGACTGACATCGAATACACACCCGGACCGCTCCTGGACGCCGCCCGGAACACCCCGACGGCGCTCTGGAACGACTCCTCCGACCTGGACGAACTACGCCAGTCCATCTCCTACGGCGGCGTCGGAGCCACCTGCAACCCGGTGATCGCCTACACCACCATCAAGAAGCACCTCGATGTGTGGGCCCCCCGCATCCAGGCCATCGCCGACGCCCACCCGACGTGGGGTGAGTCGGAGATCGGCTGGCAGGCCGTCAAGGACATGTCCCAGGAGGCCGCGAAGCTCCTCGAACCCGTCTTCGACGAGCACAAGGGCCGCAACGGCCGCCTGTCAGTGCAGACCGATCCCCGCTTCCACCGCGACGCGAAGAAGCTCGCCGACCAGGCCGAGGAGTTCCACAACCTGGCCCGCAACATCGTGGTGAAGATCCCCGCGACGAAGACCGGGCTGGAGGCCATCGAGGACGCCACCCGCCGCGGCGTGTCCATCAACGTGACCGTCTCCTTCTCCGTGCCGCAGGCCATCCAGGCCGCCGAGGCCATCGAACGCGGCCTGAAGGCTCGCGAGGCCGATGGGCATGACGTCTCCGAGATGGGCCCGGTCGTCACGATCATGGTCGGGCGGCTCGACGACTGGCTGAAGCACGTCGTCGCCCGCGACGGCATCTTCATCGACTCGTCGGCCCTGGAGTGGGCGGGCATCGCCGCGATGAAGCGCGCCTACGAGATCTTCCAGGAGCGCGGCTACCGCGCCCGGGTGCTGGCCGCGGCCTTCCGCAACGTCAACCAGTGGGCCGAGTTCGTCGGCGGCGATGTGGTGGTCTCCCCGCCGTTCAAGTGGCAGCAGATCATCGCCGAGTCCGACTACGTCACGCGGGAGCGGATCGCCGACCCCGTCAAGCCGGAGTACATCGCCGAGCTGGAGCGGATCGAGGACTTCCGCCGCGCCTACGAGCCCGACGGCATGACCGTCGAGGAGTTCGAGGAGTACGGCCCGACCCGCAAGACGCTGCGCCAGTTCCTGGCCGCCGACGCCGACCTCGACGCCCTGGTGCGCGACATCATCGTCCCCGCTCCCTGACCCCAGCCCCCGCGCCGGAGCACGGTGCGCTGGCCTTATGGTTTTGCTGGCCTTGTCCGCGTTTGCTGGCCTCACAACAGGCAAACGCGAATAGGGCCAGCGAACCGTCGATAGGGCCAGCACACCGGTGCCCTCTGGTCGCGTCCACCATTCCAGGAAGGAAACCCCATGCTGCGTATCGCAGTGATCGGTGCGGGCCGCATCGGCAAAGTCCATGCGGCCACCGTCGCCGCCCATCCCCAGGCCCAGCTCGTGCTGGTCTGCGACCCCGACATCGACGCCGCCCAGGCCCTCGCCGATCCGCTCGGGGCTCGGGCATCGGCTGACGCCGCCGATGCCTTCTCCGCCGATGACGTCGACGCGGTGGTGATCGGCTCCCCCACTCCCCTGCATGCCGAGCACGTCCTGGCAGCCGCCCGCGCCGGCAAGGCTGCGCTGGTTGAGAAGCCCGTCGCGTCGTCCGTCGAGACGGCCCGCGCGCTGGCGGACGAGCTGGCGACCTTCGAGCACCCACCGGTGATGGTCGGGTTCCAGCGCCGCTACGACCCGTCGATCGCCAAGGCGCAGCGGCTCGCGGCCGAGGGCCGGATCGGCCGCATCGAGCAGCTCACGATCGTCTCCCGTGACCCAGCGCCACCGTCGGCGGAGTACCTGGCTCAGTCGGGGGGTGTGTTCAAGGACATGACCATCCACGACTTCGACGAGGCCCGCTTCTTCCTGGGCGAGATCGTCACAGTCAACGCCATAGGGCAGAAACTCGACCCGGCGCTGGCAGAGGTCGACGACTTCGACGGCGCGGTGACGACGCTGCGCGCGAAGGACGGCTCCGTCGCGATCATCAAGAACACCCGCCACTGCGCCTCCGGCTACGACCAGAAAGTCGAGGTGTTCGGCTCTGAGGGCGAGCTGGTGGTCGAGAACCTGCGCTCCACGTCGCTGGTGATCAACGACGCCAGCGGATCAGCCACGCAGGAGGTCTACCTGGACTTCTTCCTGGAGCGCTACGCCGACGCCTATCGCGACGAGCTGACGGCGTTCATCGACGCCGTGAACAACGGTTCGCCGGTGACCCCGACCGTCGAGGACGGGGTCGCGGCGCTGGTGCTGGCCGAGGCTGCGGCGCGCTCCGCCCGCACTGGAACGACTGTGGAGGTTGAGAAATGAGAATCGCCGGAGCCCCCATCTCGTGGGGCGTGTGTGAGGTGCCGGGATGGGGCTTCCAGATGAGCCCCGACCGGGTGCTGTCGGAGATGGTGCAGCTGGGGCTGACGGCCACGGAGTTCGGCCCGCAGGGCTGGCTGCCGGTCGAACCCGAGGCCCGCGCAGCCACAGTGAAAGCCCACGGCCTCACCCCCGTCGGCTCGTTCTTCCTGGCCGTGATGCACGACCCAGGCCACGACCCGATCCCCGCCGTCAAGGCCGAGCTGGAGGCGTTCCGCGTCGCGGGTGGGTCGGTGCTGGTACTGGCCTGCGACTCTGGTCGCGACGGCTACGACGACCGTCCCGTCCTCGACGAGCAGGGCTGGGCGACGCTGTACCGCAATCTGGACCGGATCGCCGAGGTATGCGCCGAGGCCGGTGTCACAGCATGCGTGCACCCGCACTGGGGCACCATGATCCAAAACGCCGACGAGGTCGAACGCATCCTGGATGAGACCTCCGTCGGGCTGTGCTTGGACACCGGCCACCTGATGGCCGGCGGAGCCGACCCGGTGGACATCGTCCGTCGCCACCCCAGGCGGGTCGCGATCGTGCACGCCAAAGACGTCCACAAGGACCTCACCGACAAGCTCCTCACCGGAGAACTCACCTGGAGCCAGGGCATCAAGGCCGAGATGTTCGCCCCCATCGGCGACGGCGACGTCGACTTCGCCACCATCGCCGAGCTGCTGAAGGAAGCCGACTTCGACGGCTACTGGGTGCTGGAACAAGACATCATGATCGACGAGGACCCCGCTCCCGGCGAGGGCCCCATCCACAACGCCCGCACATCCTACGAAGCACTGAAGTCGCTATCAGACTAAGCCTCCAGGACGCCAAAGCCCTGGGTGGACCGGCTCCCCGGCCCACCCAGGGCTTTTCTTGTGGGTCAGGGCCGCAAGATGCGGAATCAGTTCTCAAGGTGCTTCCGCTGACAGTCAGCTGCTCATGCGGAGGGTAGGGATGGCACCAGTCAAGAAGTGGGGATAGCCCTACTGCTTTTCACTGCGATCTCGGCAAGGCTTGGAGTGTCCAATCCCCGTCTTCTGGAAGGAACGTCTCCCATGCCGCATCCGCTGTCTGCACCGGTCGCCCAGGGCACGAGGTGGAGCAGGCACCGCATCGTCCAGCGAGGTGTTGCGTCAGCGGTGACTCTGGCTGTGTTATTGGGCATCTGCGTCATAACCACCGTCCCGTTGCCCTGGTTGGGGGAGATCGCAGGCATCGGGGCAGAGCTGCCGATCGCCGGCCCCGACTGCTGGGTGAGGAGCCTCATCTCCCTGATAACCGATCCGGGCTCACTGGTGCTGCGTGGGGTGCGGGCTCTGGCTCTCTTCGGCGTGATCGGCACGGTCCCCGCCGCAGCCGATCTACCATGGGCCATCCGTACCCGTGCCGGCACCCGGAGCATCACCGGCTCGGCGCTCCTACTCATCGTCCTCGGCGGCATCGCCTGGGCGACCCTGAGCTTCCACGTCCTCACCCCCGGCACCGGCTCCTGACCC
>ERZ1023282.197-NODE-197-length-33584-cov-9.822005_pt1 | contig 33584 bp, 26 predicted proteins | sample MGYA00521262_ERZ1023282 | MGnify/ENA primary metagenome ERZ1023282 (study PRJEB32759, sample SAMN07749867) | skin metagenome | biome: transportation; feature: city; material: polyester macromolecule | host: Homo sapiens | place: Hong Kong:KT line | collected... | reverse complement strand
CGGCCGGCCCGGCCGGCCCCTGCCCCGCGCGGCGGAGGACCCGCCCCCGCCGAACGGACCCCCGGCGGTCCCGCCGCCGTCACGGGGCGGGCCGCCGAACGGTCCGCCGCCTCCCTGTCCGAAGCTCACTGCTCTGTCCTCTTCCCTCCCGCGTCCGCGGGGCTCTGCTCCGGTCCGGGGCGCTGCGCCCCGGACATGTCGTCCGGTCTGGTGGTCTGGTGGTCCTGGTGTGCGTCGGCTCAGCCGCACGTCCGGGCGGCGGCCGGGCTCTCCCCCCGGGCCACCGCCTCGACGATGTCGCGGGCCTGGCCCAGCGTGTCCACGGGGTACACCGTCAGACCCTCGGGCACACGGCCGGCCAGCTCCTCGCAGTTCGCCGTGGGGGCGAGGAACGTCGTGGCCCCCGCCTCGGCGGCGCCGCGCACCTTCTGCGGGATCCCGCCGATGGGACCCACGACGCCGTCCCCCGTGATCGTGCCCGTTCCGGCGATCGAGGCGCCCCCCGTCATCGCCCCCGGGGTCAGCCGCTCGATCACGGTGAGCGCGAACATCAGACCCGCCGAAGGTCCGCCGATGTCCGGCACGGTCAGCTCGACGTCCACCGGGACGTCGTAGGCGGTCTCGATCAGGGCCCCCATCTGCCACGGCTGGGGCGCGCCCTCGGGGGCGGCCGCCACCGGCACCTCGAGGTCCTGCTCCACGCCGTCGCGGCGGACCGTCAGCGTGACCGGGTCGGGCCCCGCGGCCCCGACGGCGGCGCGCACGGCCTCCAGGTCGGCCACGGGCCGTCCCTCGGCGGCGATCACCTCGTCCCCGGCCCGCAGGACACCCTCGGCGGGCCCGCCGGACACGAGCTGCTGCACGACGAGCCGCTGGGGCACCTCCCGGCCGAGCTCGTGCAGGGCCGCGGCGGTCGCGGTCTGCTGGGAGTCCGACATGGCCGCCGAATTGGCCTCGCCGACCTCGTCGGAGGTGACGCCGGTGGGATACATCAGCTCGCGCGGGACCACGTCCACGGCGGGGTCCGTCAGGCCGCGGCCGAGGTCGAGCAGGGAGGTGGTGCCGATGGGCGGGCCCCCGACCATCACGGTGGTCATGTCCAGGGTCCCCTCACCCGGGTCCGCCTCGCCGCCCTCGACGCGCAGCACGGGTCGACCCTCGCGTTCGCCCAGCAGGTCCACGGCGGGGCCGGGGCCCTCGAGGATGTAGGGGGTGGGGGCCAGCAGTGCCAGCCCGGCGCTGCCCAGGGCGAGCCATCCGGAGAAGGGCACGCGGGCGGCGCGGGTGGTCCTCGAGGGCACTGCGCGCACGCGACACCGTCTTTCCTGGGGGTCCTGATCGGGCCGTCCTCGCCGCCGGGCACGGGCCGCGCGGCGACGGTCACACCAGTCTACGCGGGGCCGCGACCCCCGCCTGCCCCGCGCGACGCCGTGCGCCATGGGCGAACCGCGCCGCCGCGACGTCGGGAGGGCGGGCGCGCCGCGCCGACGCGGATACGCTGGAGACATGAGCAACGACGCGCGCACGCCCGGATCCGACGACGGCCGCGACCCCCTGGAGGAGATGCTGCGGCAGCTCTTCGGCGGCCAGGGCCCCGACCCGGACGAAGTCCGACGCGCCATGGAGGGCCTGGGCGGCCCCGGCGGGGTGCCCTTCGACCCGTCCCAGCTGAATCCGGCCATGATGCAGCAGGCCATGGCCCAGTTCCAGGCGATGATGAGCTCCGGCTCCGGCTCGGACGGCCCCGTGAACTGGGCTCTGGCGAAGCAGGCCGCCCGCCAGGCCGTGGCCGGCGAGGACCCGGCCGTCGGCTCGTTCGCGCGACGCGAGGTGGACGAGGCGCTGCGGCTGGCCGAGCTGTGGCTCGACGGCGTCACGCAGACCGAGCCCGTCGGCAGCGTCGGCGTGGCCTGGTCCCGTGCCGAGTGGGTCGAGGCGACCATGGACCAGTGGCGCCGGCTCACCGAGCCCGTGGCCGTCTCGATGTCCCGCGCGATGTCCGCGGCCATCGAGCAGCAGCTGCCGGGCCAGCTCCCCGAGGGCATGGACGCCTCCCTGCTCGGCGGGCTGCAGCCCATGCTGAAGAACATGGGCGGCACGATGTTCGGCCTGCAGCTCGGCGGCGCCGTGGGCGCCCTGGGCAAGGAGGTGCTCTCGGGCACGGACATCGGCCTGCCCGTCGCCGGCCACCGTCTCGCCCTCGTCCCCGTGAACATCGAGGAGTTCGGCGACGGGCTCTCGGTGCCGGACGACCAGATCCGCATCTACCTGGCCCTGCGCGAGGCCGCACGCATGCGCCTGTTCCTGCACTCGCCGTGGCTCGAGCGGGACCTGTACGCCGCCGTCGAGCAGTACGCCGCGGGCATCCGCCTGGACACCGAGGGCATCGAGCGGGCCGCGCAGTCGGTGGACCCGATGGACCCCGGTTCCCTGCAGGCCGTGTTCGACGGGGCGTCCTTCATCGCCGCCCCGGACGCCACCCAGCAGGCCGCGCTGGACCAGCTGGAGCTGCTCGTCGCCCTCGTGGAGGGCTGGGTGGACGTGGTGGTCGCCGAGGCCGCGCGCCCCCTCGAGTCGGCGGCCGCCCTGCGCGAGACCATGAACCGCCGCCGCGCCTCGGGTGGCCCGGCCGAACAGGCCTTCGCCGCCCTCGTGGGCCTCGAGCTGCGCCCGCGCCGCCTGCGCGAGGCCGCCGCGTTCTGGGAGCACGTCACGGCCGAGCACGGCACGGAGTACCGCGAGGAGATCTGGCGCCATCCCGAGCGTCAGCCCACGGCGGAGGACCTCGAGGACCCCGCCGGGTACGCCGGGCGCCGCTCCGCCGCGGACGCCAGCGCCGAGTCCCTCGACGACGAGCTGCGCAAGCTCCTCGAGGGCGGCTTCGGCGACGCGCCGCGCGAGGGCTGAGCCCCTTTCGGCACGACGGCGGCGGGCGGTCCGGCACCTCGGGTGCGGGCCGCCCGCCGTCGTGTCAGCCCGCGTCCTCGTCCTCCGCCCACCGGTCCGGCGCCGTGCGACCGCGGCCCTCGGCGAAGGTGACCCCCTCGAGGAAGGCCATCGCCTCGGCGTAGCGCGGGTACCGGTCCACGAGGCGTCGGAAGGCCGGGCCGTGTCCGGACTCCAGCAGGTGGGCCAGCTCGTGGACGAGCACCGCCGCCACCACCCAGTCCGGCATGCCGCGCAGCTGCGTCGAGAGCCGGATGGTGCCGCGGGCCGGCGTGCACGAGCCCCAGCGGCGGCGCTGCCGGGCCGACCACGTGACCGAGACCGGACGGGCCCGCCCACCCAGGTGCGCCGCCGAGAGCCGTCCCGCCCAGGCCAGGAGCGCGTCGTCGGAGCGGGCGTCGGCGGGGCGGCCGTCCGGGTCGGCCGCGGGCTGCCCCGTCCCGCCGCGTGCGCCCACCTTCGCGACCATCCGGCCGATCCACTCGCGCTCCTGCGCGGCCGAGAGCCGGGCCGGGACGTTGACCTGCAGGCGGCCGTCGCGCCACGCCGCCGAGACGGTGCGGGTGCGGGCCGTGGAGCGCACGAGCCGCACGGGCGTGCCCTCCCAGTCCAGATCGATGCTCTCGCGGGCGGGACCGCGGTGGGCGGCCGGGACGGCACGGGGAGGGCGGCCGGGGGTGGGCGGGACAGGGCGCATCCGGCCATTGTCCGGCATGGGCCGCAGGCTGTGGACAATCCGGCGCGGTCCGGGAGCGCCCTGGCAGGGTGGGAGGCACCGAGCCGAGAGGAGAGCCGTGCGCACCGTCGCCGAGACCGTCACCACCGTCCCTCATGACGCCGCCGCGTCAGCGCTGGAGCCGGGGGCGTGGGCCCCGCCGACCGACGTCCATGTGGCGGGCCTCGACGCGGTGGGCGCGGCGATCGCCCACGCGCTGGCGGGGGCCGGGGCGCTGCGCCTGGCCCTGTGGGATCCGCGGCCCGTCGACGCCGCGGACCTGGGGACCGGCCTGCTGCCCGGGGACCTCGGTCGGCCCCGGGCGGGTGCGCTCGAGCGCCGGCTGGGCGATGTGGCCCCCGGGCTGCGCCTCTACGCGCACCACGGCCCGGTGCCGGTGCTCGTGGGGCAGGCGACGGTGGCGGTGGGGTCCGTGCTCGACGCGGACCTGGCCGCGCAGGCCCTGGCCGCCGACCACCCGCTGCTGCCGGTCACGGTGGGGCCGAGAGCGGTCACGGTCGGACCGTGGTGCGCCCCCGGGGTGCGCGGGTGCCCGCTGTGCCGATGGCCCGCGGACCCGGCGGGCGTCCCCGGTGTCCCGACGGCGCCCGGCCCGTCGGCGCACCGGGGACAGGTGGACGGGCTCGCGGCGCTGCGGGCCGCCGTGCTGACCGTGGACGCGCTGCGGACCGGACCGGCCCCCGGCGTGCTGCGGGCCGATCGGGTGACGGGACGCACGCGCCGGGTGAAGGTCCGCCCCCGGCCCGGCTGCGCCTGCGACCCGGACGCGCTCGGCTGGGCGTTCTGACGGGAGCGGCGCCGCCGGCGGAACGGGGTGCGGGCCCGCGGCTCAGGCCGTCGGGGTGCCGTGCAGCAGCTCGAGCAGCTCCGGTCCGTGCTTCTCCAGCTTGGCCTTGCCGAGGCCGGGCACCTTCAGGAGCTCTGCCGGGGTCCTCGGCATGGCCTCGGCGATGGCCACGAGGGTGGCGTCCGTGAACACCACGAACGCGGGCATCCGCATCTCGGCGGCCGTGCGGGTGCGCCAGTCGCGCAGCTCCTCGAGCACCGCCTCGTCGTAGGTGGCGGGGCAGTCCAGGCAGCGGCCGACCTTGCGCTCGGCTCCCGTCTCGAGGGGCTTGCCACACGTGCGACACACGGCGACCTTCGCACCCCGGCGCCGCGGCGCCGTCGGGCCGGCCGCGGAACCACGGGCCGGGGCGTGCTCGCGGGTGCCGCCGAGGGTCGGGTCGATGGCCCACAGGAACCGGGAGGGCCGCCGGGTGGAGCGCCCGCCCGTGCCCCGCGAGAGCGTCCACGTCAGCGACAGGTGCTGGCGGGCACGCGTGATGCCCACGTAGAGCAGGCGCCGTTCCTCGTCCACCTCGGCCTGGGTCTCCGCGAAGGAGATCGGCATGAGCCCCTCGGACAGGCCCACGAGGAACACCGCGTCCCACTCGAGGCCCTTGGCGGAGTGCAGCGAGGCCAGGGTGATGCCCTGCACCGTCGGCGCGTGCTGGTGCTGGGCGCGCTCGTCGAGCTCGGCCACGAGCTCGGTCAGCGTGAACTCGGCCCCGCGCGTCGTGGCGAGCTGGTCGGCGAGGTTGACGAGGGCGTGCAGGGACTCCCACCGTTCACGGGCCGCGCCGGAGGCCGACGGCGGTTCGGCGGAGTAGCCGAGCGAGGAGAGCACGTCCCGCACCCGGTCCGTGACGTCGTCGCCCGTCAGGTCCTGGGCGGCGCGGGCGGCGGCCCGCAGCTGCAGGATGCCGTCGCGCACCTCGCGCCGGGAGAAGAACCGCTCGCCGCCGCGCAGCTGGTAGCCGATGCCCGCCGAGGACAGCGCCGTCTCGAAGGCCTGGGACTGGCCGTTGGTGCGGAACAGGACGGCGATCTCGGAGGCGGGCACGCCGTCGTCGATCAGCGCCGCGATCCGGTCGGCGACCCAGCCGGCCTCGGCCTCGTCGTCGGTGCACTCCGCGAACACGAGGTCGGGGCCGGCCGGCCGCTGGGAGACGAGCTCGAGGGGGTCGGGCCAGCGCGGCATCGTGCGGTCCCGCTCCCCCGCCTTGGTGCGGTCCGCCAGCAGGCGGTTGGCCGCCTCCACGATCTGCGGGCTGGACCGGTAGTCGCGCACGAGCCGGACCACCGTGGCCGCGGGGTACCGCTCACGGAAGTCGGTGAGGAAGCGGGAGGTCGCGCCCGTGAACGAGTAGATCGTCTGGGAGGCGTCGCCGACGACGCACAGGTCGCCGCGGTCGCCGAGCCAGAGGTCGAGCAGGCGGTGCTGCAGCGGCGAGACGTCCTGGTACTCGTCCACCACGAACACCCGGTACTGGTCCCGGATCGTGGCCGCGATCTGCGGCTCGGTGGACAGGATCCCCACGAGGATCAGCAGCACGTCCTCGAAGTCGATCATGTTCCGGGCCGTCTTGGCCTCCTCGTAGCCCGTGTAGAGACGGGCGACGGTGGTGGCGGTCCAGCCGGCGGGCATCTCCCGCTCCTTCGCGGCCTCGGCGTAGCCCTCGGGGGCGTGCAGGGAGACCTTGGCCCATTCGATCTCGCCGGCGAGGTCGCGCAGTCCGGCCCGGTCCACGGTCATCCGCATGCGCTGGGCGACCTCGGTGAGCAGGCGCACCTTGTTCTCGATCAGCGAGGGCATGGGGCCGCCCACGGCCTGGGGCCAGAAGTACTGCAGCTGGCGCAGGGCAGCGGAGTGGAAGGTGCGGGCCTGGACGCCGGCCACGCCGAGGTCGCGCAGGCGGGTGCGCATCTCCGCGGCGGCGCGCGCCGTGAAGGTCAGGGCGAGGGTGCGGTGCGGGTCGAAGACGCCGGAGGCGACGCCGTAGGCGATGCGGTGCGTGATGGCGCGGGTCTTGCCGGTGCCGGCGCCGGCCAGGATGCAGACGGGCCCGTGCAGGGCCGTGGCGGCCCGGCGCTGCTCCGGGTCGAGGCCGCGGAGGATCTCGTCGGGAGTGCTCATGCGGGACGAGTCCTCCTAGGTGATCAGGGTCTGCGCATCGGGCAGCGTCCCACCGTACCAATCCTCGATGAGTGCCCGCGCGATGGACACGGCCCCGGGCAGGGTGACGTCGCCCTCGCGGGCCAGACGCGCGAGCTCCTCCCGCTCGAACCAGCGCACGGAGAGGATCTCCTCGCCGTCCGGAACCGGCTCGGCGCCGGCCGGGGCCAGCGCGGTGAAGCCGAGCATGAGCGAGCGTGGGAAGGGCCACGGCTGGGAGCCGCGGTAGCGCGGCTGCGTCACCGTGATCCCGGACTCCTCCGCGATCTCCCGGACCACCGCGTGCTCCAGGGACTCCCCCGGCTCCACGAACCCGGCCAGGCAGGAGTACAGCCCCTCGGGCCACGCCGCGTTGCGGCCCAGCAGGATCCGCCCGGCCGGGTCGATGACGGCCACGATCACCGCCGGGTCCGTGCGCGGGAACTGCTCCCGGGAGCAGTCGCGGCAGCGACGCACCCAGCCGGCCGCCTCGACGTCCGTGACGCCGCCGCAGAACGCGCAGAAGCGGTGGGTGGCGTGCCAGTTGGCGTTCGCGACGGCGGCCACGAACAGCCCGGTGTCCGCGTCGCTGAGGGCGGCGGCCGCGTCGCGGAGGCCGACCCACACGGCGTCCGCGAGCGCGGTGGCCGCGTCCTCGGGCAGGGCCGCCGGCGGCTCGACGGCGACGGAGACCACCTCGCGCTCCCGCCCGTGCGGGCCCCGGTCCGCCGCGGTGCCGCGGCCCAGATACGCGGCCTCGGCCGGCACGGGACCGGAGGGCGCGGTGAAGACGAGCCGGCCGTCCGCGACCGGTGCGCGGCCGCCCTGCAGCCACAGGACCTCCGTCCCCTCGCGCGCCCAGGACGCCGCCAGGTGGCCCGGGTCGAGGCGGGCCACGGCACCGCGGTCCAGCTCCTCGCGGGCCAGCGGCAGGGCCAGGGGTGGTGCGGCGGTGGGGTCGGACGACGACGGGGGGCAGGAGGCCATGCGTCCAGGCTAGCGACCCGTCTCCGGTGCGCCCGACGACGGGGGAGGGCGTTCCGCGCCTAGGCTGGAGGGGTGGATCGTCAGCCCCTTCGTCTCGCAGCCCTGGCCGCCGCGGCCGTCCCCGGCCTCGCCCCCGTCTCCGTGGAGGCGAGCCCGGACGACCCCGCGGACTTCTCGACCGCCGTCGTCGTGGACGGTGAGGGCCAGCGGTGGCGGGTCCGCTCGCCCCGCACCCCGGAGGCGGGCATCCGTCTCGAGACGGAGCTGCAGGTGCTGGCGGGCCTGACCCCGGCGGTGCGCGCCGGCCTGCCGTTCCGCACGCCCTCCGTGGCGGGCGCGGTGCGGCTCGAGGGGCTGCGCACCTTCGTCTACCAGGACATGCCCGGGCGTCCCGTCACCCTGGACGAGCTGGCCCGGCTCGGCGAGCCCGCGGTGCAGGACGTGGGCCGTGTGCTGGCCGCGATCCACACGCTGCCCTCGGACGTCGTGGACCACGCGGACCTGCCCTCCTACACGGCGGAGCAGATCCGGCAGCGTCACCTCCACGCCCTCGACCAGGCGGCCACCTCCGGCCGCGTGCCGCCCCTGCTGCTGCGCCGCTGGGAGGAGGCCATGGAGGAGGAGGCCCTGTGGCGGTTCACCCCGGTGCCCGTGCACGGTGACCTGCACGAGGACAACCTGCTCCTCGAGCGCGGCCGCGTGGTGGGCGTGACGGGCTGGACGGACCTGCACGTGGGCGACCCGGCCGGCGACGTCGCCTGGCTGGCCGCCGCCACGGACCCGGACCTGGCCGACCGCGTCCTCGACGCCTACGCGGCCCGGCGGGCCGACGCGGGGGCCGCCGACGACGGCGACGCCCACCTGATGCGCCGTGCGGCGCTGCTCGCCGAGTTCGCCCTCGCCCAGTGGCTCACGCGGGGCCTGGACCGGCACGACGAGGGGATGGTCGCCGAGGCGGAGGCCATGCTGGCCGAGCTCGAGGGCGACGTGCGCGCCGCGCAGGAGGCGGCCGCGCGCCAGGCGGAGGCCGACGCGGCCGCCGACGCCGCCGAGGACGCCCGGGATGCGGCGGAGGACGCCCGGGAGGCCGCGGCCGCGAGGACCGCGGACCCGGAGACGGGCCCGCTGCCCGCCGTCGAGGTGGTGCGGCCGATCAACGGCGGGCCAGGGCGTCCGTGATGTGACGCTCGAGCTCCTCCTCCCCCGGCAGGTCCGGGAAGGAGCGCTCCTGCCCGTGGGCCACGTACACGAAGCTGGCCCCGATCCGTTCCAGCGGGATCCCGTGCAGCCGTGACCAGGCGAGCCGGTAGACGGCCAGCTGCAGCGACTTGAGCTCGAGGTCGCGGCCCCGCGGCACGGCGCCGGTCTTCCAGTCGACGAGCTCCCAGTCGGCCTCGGGGTCGAAGGGCAGGCGGGGGTCGCCGCCGGAGCGGTAGATCGCGTCGACCCGGCCCCGCAGTGTGATCCCGCCGACCGTCGTCTCGACCGGGGCCTCGACGAAGGCCGGGGTGCGCTCCGCCCAGCGCGAGGAGCGGAACCACTCCTGCATCGGGCCGAGGTCGAGGGCCTCGTCGACCCACAGGTCCGCGGCGTCCTCGGCCGAGTCGATGTCCAGCATGCCGGTGGCCCCGAAGCGCTCCTCGAGCCACGCGTGGAACGCCGTGCCGCGCCGCGCCGCGTGCGCGGGCGGCCGGGGCAGGGGCCGGCGCAGCTGCTCGGCCACGGCCTGCGGGTCGGCGGCGAGCTCGCCGTAGAGGGACACGGAGACGTGCTCGGGCAGGGCGGTCTCCCCGCCCGTCCCGGCGACGTCCCGGCGGCGCAGCAGCACCCAGTCCACCTGGCGGGCCAGCTCCGGGTCGTCCCCGAGCGCCGCCGGGTCCGCGGCGTGCACGGCCGCGGCGGCCGCCTCCACCCCGTGCCGGCGGGCCCGGGAGCGGCGCGGCAGCGGCTGCCAGCGTTCCTCGTCCTCGGGGTCCTCCGGGTCGGCGACGAAGGCCTCCGGGCCGTCGAGCGGGTCGAAGGGCCAGCGGGCGACCAGCGTCCGGGCCGCGGCGGGGTTGGCCTCGGGCAGGTCGTCCTCGGCCGGGGCGGGGCCGAGCGCGACGCCGGGCACCTCCCCCGCCAGACCGGCCACCTCCTCGAGGAAGGCCGAGGCCGGCAGGGGCTCCTTGTTGACTCCCTTGAACAGGGAGGTGCTCAGCCACAGGGCGGATCGCGCGCGCGTGTACGCGACGTAGGCCAGGCGCCGCTCCTCGCGCTCGGCGTGGGCGGCCACGGCCACGGCATAGGGGTCCGGGTTGCCCTCCTGGGCCGCCTTCGAGCTGTATCCGGTGCCGGCCGACTGGACCCAGTCCCGCTGGTCCTGCGCCCACGAGCCGTCCCACTGCGGCAGCGACGCGCGGTCCCCGCGCAGGGGCCACGGCAGCGCGCCGGCCCCGGGGCTGGTCCAGCGGTCCGCCCGCGTGGACGGGAACGTGCCCTCCTGCAGGCCGGGGACCGCGACGACGTCCCACTCGAGCCCCTTCGAGGCGTGCGCGGTGAGCACCTGGACCAGGCCGGGGGTGGGTTCGGCGTTCTCGACGCCGAGGCCGTCCTCGTGCTCGAGGACGGACTCCGTCCAGGCCAGGAACGCCGTCAGGTCCGTCGCCGTGGTGCCGGCGCCGAAGTCGCGGGCCGCGTCCTGGAACGCGTTCAGGTGCCGCCGGGCCGCGGCCGCGGAGACGCCGGGCCGCAGGGCCACCTCGACGTCCAGCCCCGTCTCACGGATCACCTCCGCGATGAGGTCGGCCGGGTCCTCCCCGGTGCGCGTGGAGAGCCGGCGCAGCTCGGCGTTGACGGCCCTCAGTCGGGCCAGGCCCTCGGGTGAGAAGCCGCGGCCGCGGGAGCCGACCCAGTCCGTCCCCTCCCCGGGCAGGGAGTCGAGGGCCTCCAGCAGGGCGGCGGCGTCGGCGTCCTCCTCGGGGCTCACGTCCCGGTCCGGGGCCGCGTCCGGGGCAGCCCCGGCGGGGTCCTCCCGCCCACCGGCGGCCCGCTGGGCCCGCAGCCGCGAGACGAACCGGGCGCGCTCCTGGAGCACCTCGAGGTCGGCCACGCCGATGCGCCAGCGCGGGCCGGTGAGCAGGCGGACGAGCTGGTCGCTGCGCGTGGGGTCGGCCAGCACGTGGAGGACGGCGAGCACCTCGGCGACCTCCGGCAGCGCCAGCAGCCCGGAGAGCCCGAGCACCTCGTAGGGCAGGCCGGCGGCGTCGAGCGCGTCCAGCACGGGGCCGAACTGGGCGCGGGTGCGGCACAGGACGGCGCGGCTCGGGGTGGTCCCCCCGGGCCCGGACCCGGTGAGGGCGCCGAGGCGGGCGACGACGTCGGCGGCCTCCTCCTCCGCGGTGACGAACCGGTCCACCCGGACGACGCCCTCCCCCGCGCCCGGCCGGGGCCGCAGGGTGCGCACCTCCACCGGCGCGCCGCCCGTCGCGGCGGCGTGGGCGTTCAGCGGTGCGGCGACGGCGTTGGCGACCGCCAGGATCGACTCCTCGTTGCGCCACGCGATCGTCAGGTGCGAGACGTCCGCGTTCACGCGCCGCGGGGCGCCGCCGGGGCCGGTCTCCAGCCGGGGGAAGGCGTGCGGGAAGGCGAAGAGCTGTCCGGCGGAGGCGCCGCGGAAGCCGTAGATCGACTGGTGGGGGTCGCCCACCGCGGTGACGCAGTGCCCCAGCCCGGGCGCGTCGTCCTCGGGGCCGCGCGGGCCGAACAGCCCGGCGAAGATCCGCATCTGGGCGTGGGAGGTGTCCTGGAACTCGTCCAGCAGCACCACGGGGAACCGCGCGCGCTCCTGCTCGCCGGCCGCCGGCACCTCGACGGCGATGCGCGCCGCGTGGCGCAGCAGGTCGCCGAAGTCCATGACGTCCTGCTCGCGCTTGACCTCGTCGTAGCGGGCCACGAGGTCCGCCATGAGGGCGCGGTCCGCCAGGCCGGTCAGGAACTCCTGGATCTCCTTCGAGGGGGTCTTGGCGCGCGGGGGCAGCGGCAGGGCGCTCCCCTGCTCGGCCAGCCGGGCGAGGAACCCGCGCACCTCGTCCGCGGTCACCAGGTGCTCGGCCATGTCCCCGGCCAGCCGCAACGCCTGCGTGATGAGCCGGGACGGGGCCACGCCGAGGGTGTCCGCGACCACCGGATGCGAACGCACGACGGCGCCCATGAGCCGGTGGGCGTCCGCGCCCCCGAGCAGCCGCGCCTCCGGTTCCACGCCGATCCGCAGGCCGTGGTCCCTGACGAGCGCGCCGGCGTAGGAGTGGTACGTGGACACCGAGGCGCGGCCCAGGTCCTCGGGCTCCCCGTCGAAGCCGGGGATCTCGAGGCCGGAGCGCAGCAGGGCGTCCACGCGCCCGTTGATCCGCTCGGCGAGCTCACCGGCCGCCTTCCGGGTGAACGTGACGCCGAGGACCTCGTCCGGGCGCACGAGCCCGTTGGCCACGAGCCAGACCACGCGGTCGGCCATGGTGGCGGTCTTGCCGGAGCCGGCGCCGGCCAGCACCAGGCGCGGAGTGAGCGGGGCGGTGACCACCTCGGCCTGCTCCTCCGTGGGCGGGGGCAGCCGCAGCCGCGCCGCGATGTCCTCCGGGGAGTGGACCGCGTCCTCGACGCGCGGACGATCGGTCTGGGCGGCGGGATCGCCGGTCAGCGGGGCCATTCGGTGACCTGCCTTCCTTCGGAGCAGAGCGGACAGACGGAGGGCAGCGCGCACCGGCGGGCGCCGGCCTCGTGGAGGGCGAGGAAGCGCGGCCCCGTGGTGCGGCGGGCCGCCGTGAACACCTGCTCGAGCGCCCAGGTGTCCTCGTCCTCGAGGGCCGGCTGGTCCTGCACCTTGGTCTTCTGGGTGCCGGCGCCGAGCTGGACGAGGGCCGCGCCGGCCGGTGTCGTGGGGTGCTCCAGGCCGGCGAGCGCGGCGCGCAGGGCGGGGTCCGTGGCGGGGTCGTCCCGGACCTGCTCCAGACCGCCGGCGCGGACGGCCACCTGATAGGCGGCCAGCTGGGGCTGGCGCGCCATCTCCGCGCCGGTGGGCGCGCTGCGGCCGGTCTTGAGGTCGGCGATGAAGGGTCGGCCCTGCGCATCCGCCTCGAGCCGGTCCACGACGCCGGTGATCCGGACGGTGGTCCCGCCCCAGGTCAGGTCCGCGAGGAGCCGCACCTCCTGGGCCACGGGCCGACGCCCGGCCGCCCGGGCGATGCTCCAGTAGCCGATGTAGGCGTCCACCAGGCCGCGGGCCCGGTCGTGCTCGATCTCCGTGATCCAGCCCTCCGGCAGGCCGAGTTCGGGCAGGCGGCGTTCCAGTTCGGCGCGCACGTCCTCGGGCACGCCCTCGGGGTGGTGTTCGGCCACCGAGTGCACGAGCGTGCCCACGGACTGGGCGAGGGTTCCGCCCGCGTTCGCGCCGACGTGGTACAGCACCCAGTTCAGCGGATTGCGCAGGGCCGTCTCCACGCGGGAGGGCGAGAGCGCGACGACCTCGCGCTCCGGGTCGACGAGCGCGGCCTCGGTGGACAGCGGCAGCAGGCCCCACCAGCGTCGGGGGTCCGCGACGGTCACGCCGTCCTCGGCGAGGACCGCCAGGCCGGCGGCCGCCGCGGCCCGGGATGTCGCCCCGTCGGCCGCGTCCGCCTCGTCCCCGGCCTCCAGGACGCGGCGCAGCCGGCCGACGAGCGCGGGCGCCGTGATCGGGTCGGGGACCGCGGTGAGCCGCCGGACGCCGGCGGCGTCGCGCGCCTCGGCGGGCAGCCGTTCGGGCGGGTCCACCAGGTCGAGGAAGTCGGAGGGGCCCTCATCCGGCGAGCGCACGGCCGTGACGACCACCTGACGCCGTGCCCGGGAGACCGCGGCCGCGAGCATGCGCAGCTCGTCCTGACGCACCTCGCGCAGCCGGGTGCGGTGATCCGTGGGCCACGGGGCGTCCGCGGGCAGGGTCACGAGGTCCACGAGGTCGGTGGCGCCGAGCAGCTGGCCGCGCAGCCGGGTGTTCGGCCACACGCCCTCCTGCAGGCCCACGACGATCACCGTGTCCCACTCCTGGCCGGCCGCCGCGGCGGGGGTGCGCACGTGCACGGCGTCACCGGACTCGGCACGGCGGGCCAGGGTGTCCACGGGCAGGTCCTGGGACTCCATGTAGACGGCGAACGACTCGGGCGACGCGCCCGGGAACTGGTCCACGAAGCGCTCGGCCACCTTGAACAGGGCGACGACGGCGTCGAGGTCCGCGTCCGCCCGGCGGGACTCGCGGCGGTCGTTCGCGTGCTCGGCGGGCCGCAGCGCGAGCGAACGCCACCGCTCGGCCCGACCGGAGGCGGACCACAGCGCCCACAGCACGGTCTCGGGCGAGGCCGAGGGGGCGCGGGCGGCCTCCAGGCCGTCCCGGAGCATCCAGTGGACGCGGCGCAGGGCGCGGTGCCGCTCGTGCTCGGGGCCGGCCAGGCTCGGGTCCAGGAGGGCCGCGGCGAGCAGCGCGTCCGAGGTGCGCCGGCCGCCCCGGCCCCGCTCGGCGGCCAGCAGGTCCTGGCGCAGCCGCCGCACGTGCAGCGCGCTGGCCATCCCGTACCGGCCGGTGAGCAGTCCCACGACCTCGTCCGGGTCGAGCACGTCCTCGACCCGGGCCTCCGGATCCTCCGCGAGCGCCCCCGCCGCGTCCAGCAGCGTGAGCAGGGGCGCGACGGCGGGCTCCTCCTTCAGCACGAGCCCGGCGGCGTCGCGCAGCACGGGGACGCCCTCGGCCTCCAGGTGGCGGGCGAGCGCGGCCACACGGGAGCCGGAGCGGGCGACCACGAGGATCCGGTCCAGGGGCACCCCGTCCTCGTGGTGGACCCGCAGCACCCGTTCGAGGACGAGCTGGTCCTCGTGGGCGCGGGTGGGCACGACGTGCGCCCGGACGGCGCCGTCGCCGTCCGCCGGGACGGTCTCGGTGCGGGTCCGTTCGACGCCGGCGGTGCGCTGGCGGACCCGGCGGGCCACGCGCAGGTAGGCGTCCTGGACCTCGGCGCGCATGCGGTGCCCGCGCGTCAGCACCCGGACGCGTCCGTCCGGGGACGCGGGCGGGGCGGCCCCCGGCACGGGATCGGGGTCGAGGACCCCGGGGTACCGGGCGAGGAGGTCGGGCCGGGCGCCGCGGAAGCCCTCCACGGTGGTGTCCGGCGACGCGGTGAGCAGCACGTCCCGCCCGCGGCCGAGCACGCTGAGCAGGTCGTGCACGGCGGGGGTGGCCTCGTGGAGGTCCTCGACCACGAGCACGGCCAGGCGGTCCCGCTCCGCCGCCACGAACGCCTGCGCCGCGGCGTCGCGCTCCGGGTCCTCGGGATGCCGCTCGGTGAGCACGCGGACGGCGGCGGACAGCAGCCCGGCGGCGTCGAACGCCTCGGCCATGCCCAGGTCGATCCGGTCCCGGTAGTCCTGCAGCAGCACGGCCGCGGCCTCCCACTCGGGGCGCCCGTGGGCGGTGCCGAGCTCCTGCAGGCGGCCCGGCTCGAGGCCGAGCTCGCTCATGCGGTCCACGAGCTCGCGGACCTCGCGGCGGAATCCCCGCGCCTCCACGGCGGGGGCGACGTCGGCCGGCCAGTCCGGCGCGGCGGCGAGGCCGGCGGCGTAGCCCTCGAGCAGCTCGGCGATGACCGTGTCCTGCTCGGCACCGGTGAGCAGCCGGGGGGCGACCTCCAGATGCCTCAGCGGTCCCGTGACGCGGGCACGGCGCAGCAGGTCGAACGCGTAGGAGGACCAGGTCCGCACGGGGGTGACGGCGCGGGTGCCCCGACCGGCGGCGGCGAGCCGGCGGGTCAGCGCGTCACGCAGCCGCGCCGCCGCATCCCGGCTCGGGGCCAGCAGCAGGAGGGACTCGGGGTCCAGCCCCGCCTCGATCCGGCGGGCCGCGTACTCGACCGCCACGGTGGTGCGCCCCGTGCCGGGGGCGCCCAGCACGAGCACGGCGCCGTGCCCGGGGGCGAGCGAGGCGATCGCCTCCTGCTCGTCCGTGAGCGTGATCCGGTCCTCGGGCGCGGCGGCCGTGCGCACCAGCCGGGCGGCCCGTTCCGGCGCCGCCGCGTCGTCGTCGACGGGGTCCACCCCGTGTTCCCTGGTCATGGCCTCATCCTCGCACCGGGCCCGGACACGATACGGTCGGCGATCGCACGGATCGCCCGCGCGGCGCCGTCGTCGGGCTCCCAGCGGGCCCGGGGCAGGTCCACGCGCCCGGCCGGGGTGCGGGGCATGGCCTCGCGTTCGTGCTCGACGGCGGCCCGCGCGGCCAGCTCCGGAGGCAGCGAGCCGTCGGCCCGGACCACCCGCCACCAGGGCGTGCCGGGGCTCGACTCGGCCATCGCCCGGCCGGCCTGCCGCGGACCGCCGACCCCCAGCAGGCCGGCCAGCCCCCCGTAGCTGACGGCGCGTCCGGGCGGGACCAGACGGGCGAGCGCCTCGAGCCCCTCGCCGAGGGTGAGCGGTCCGTCGTCGCGGTGGCGGGCGCCGGGGAGCACAGGGTGATCGGTCACGACCCCATCCTGTCGTGTCCGCCGCTCCGGGTAGCGTGAGGCGCGTGACTTGGCATGAGAGCATCCGCGCCGGCTTCGACCTCGAGACCACCGGACGTGATCCGCGCACCGCGCTGATCGTGACCGCCACCCTGGTGATGGTGGACGAGCACGGCCGCGCCGCGTCGTCGGCCGAGTGGCTCGTGGACCCGGGCGTGCCCATCCCGGCCGAGGCGGCCGAGGTCCACGGCGTCACCACGGAGCGGGCGCAGGCGGAGGGCATGCCCGCCGCGCAGGGTGTCACGGAGATCACCGAGACCCTGCGGGACCTGTTCGCCGCGGGCATCCCCGTGGTGGCGTTCAACGGCGTGTACGACTTCACGGTGATGGACCGGGAGGCGCGCCGCCACGGGCTGACGCCGCTCGAGGCCCGCCCCGTGATCGACCCGTTCGTGCTGGACAAGCAGGTGGACCGGTTCCGCAAGGGCAAGCGCACGCTCTCCGCGGTGTCCGAGCACTACGGGGTGACCCTGGAGAACGCGCACACCTCCGCGGCGGACGCCCTCGCCGCCGTCCAGGTGGCCGACGCCCTGGCCGCCCGGTACGAGCAGCTGCGCATGGCGCCGGCGGACCTGCACGAGCGGCAGGTCCGCTGGAAGGCCGAGCAGGCGGAGAGCTTCGAGCAGTACCTGCGGCGCAAGGACCCGCAGGCCACCGTCTCGCGCCACTGGCCGGTCGAGGCCGAGCGCTGAGCGCCCGGCCCCGACCCGCACCCGGGTCTCAGCCCTGGGGCGTCGCCGCCGCGGCCGCCTTCGCCGCGGCCGGCAGCGCGTCGAGCACCCGGGTGACCGCCGCGTCGTCGTGGGCGGCGGAGACGAACCAGGCCTCGAACACGGACGGCGGCAGGTACACGCCGGAGGCCAGCATCGACTGGAAGAACGGGGCGTAGCGGAAGACCTCCTGGCCCTGGGCGTCCCGGTAGTCCCGCACGCCGGTGCCGGAGGTGCCGAACGCCAGGGAGAACAGGGTGCCGGCCCGCTGGATCGAGTGGTCCACGCCCTCGGCGTCGAGCGCGGCCACGAGGCCCTCGCGCACGGCGTCCGAGGCGCGCGTCACGGCCGCGTAGACGGCCTCGTCGGCGCGGGAGAGCGTGGCGTGGCCGGCGGCCATGGCCACCGGATTCCCGGAGAGGGTGCCGGCCTGGTACACGGGGCCGAGCGGGGCCAGGTGGTCCATGATCTCGGCGGAGCCGCCCAGGGCGGCCGCGGGCATGCCGCCGCCGATCACCTTGCCGAAGCACCAGATGTCCGGGGTCCAGCCCTCGGGCTGTCCGGACAGGCCCCAGCCGCCCGTGGCGGTGGCGCGGAAGCCGGTGAGCACCTCGTCCCAGATCAGCAGCGCGCCGTGGCGGCGGGTGATCTCGCGCAGGAACGCGTTGAAGCCCTCGGCGGGCTCCACGACGCCCATGTTGCAGGGCACGGCCTCCGTGATGAGCGCGGCGATGCGCTCGCCGTGCTCGGCGAACACGGCCTCGACGGCGGCGCGGTCGTTGTAGTCCACCACGAGGGTCTCGGAGGCGGCGGCCTCGGTGACGCCCGCGGAGCCGGGCAGGGCGGCGGTCGCCACGCCCGAGCCGGCCGCGGCCAGCAGGCCGTCCGAGTGGCCGTGGTAGCAGCCGGCGAACTTCACGATCAGGTTGCGGCCGGTCACGCCGCGGGCCAGGCGCAGGGCCGTCATGGTGGCCTCGGTGCCGGTGGACACGAAGCGCACGCGCTCGACCGGGACCTTGGAGGCGATCAGCTCGGCCAGCGCGGTCTCCTCCAGCGTGGAGGTGCCGAAGCCGAGGCCGCGGTCCACGGCGGCGTGCACGGCCTCGACGACCTCGGGGTGCTGGTGGCCCAGCAGCATGGGGCCCCACGAGCAGACCAGGTCCACGTACTCGTTGCCCTCGACGTCGGTCAGGTACGGGCCGCGTGCGCCGGCCATGAACCGGGGCGTGCCGCCCACCGAGCCGAAGGCGCGCACGGGCGAGTCGACGCCGCCGGGGATGACGGCCTGGGCCGCGGCGAAGGCGGCGGCGTTGGTGGTCGGCTGGGACGCGGTCACAGGGACCCCTCCTTCATCCAGCGGCCGAGCTCGGCCGCCCAGTAGGTGAGCACGGAGTCGGCGCCGGCGCGCCGGATGGAGAGCACGGACTCGACGATCGAGGCCTTCCGGTCGATCCAGCCGTGCGCGGCGGCGGCCTCGATCATCGCGTACTCCCCCGAGATCTGGTACGCGGAGACGGGCACGTCCGCCATGTCCGCCACGTCGCGCACGATGTCCAGGTAGCTCATCGCGGGCTTGACCATCACCATGTCCGCGCCCTCCTCGAGGTCGAGGGCGACCTCGAGCAGGGCCTCGCTCCGGTTGGCGGCGTCCATCTGGTAGGTCTTGCGGTCGCCCGTGAGCTGGGAGTCGACGGCGTCGCGGAACGGCCCGTAGAACGCCGAGGAGTACTTCGCGGCGTAGGCGAGGATCGCGGTCTCGTGGTGGCCGGCGCCCTCGAGGGCCTCCCGGATCACGCGGACCTGGCCGTCCATCATCCCGGAGGGGCCGAGCACGTCCGCACCGGCCTCGGCCTGCGCGACGCCCATCCGGGCGTAGATCTCCAGCGTCGCGTCGTTGTCCACGGCGCCCTCGGCGGTGAGCACGCCGCAGTGGCCGTGGTCGGTGAACTCGTCCAGGCACAGGTCGGACATCACGACGAGCCCGTCCCCCACCTCCGCCTTCACGTCCCGGATGGCCCGGTTCAGGACGCCGTCCGGGTCCAGGGCGGCGCTGCCGACGGCGTCGCGCGTGGTCGGCACGCCGAACAGCATGATGCCGCCCAGGCCCAGCTCGGCGGCCTCGGCCGCGGCGGCCTTGAGCGAGTCCGCGGTGTGCTGCACGACGCCCGGCATCGAGGCGATCGGCACGGGCTCGGCGGCGCCCTCCTTGATGAAGGCCGGCAGGATCAGCTGGTTCGGGTGGATGCGGGTCTCGGCGACCAGCCGGCGCAGGGCGGCGGACTGGCGGAGCCGACGGGGACGCTGATGGGGGAAGGACATGGCCTCGAGTCTAGGCGCGGTGCGGCGGGACGCGCCGGTCGGCGCGGGGCGGCGGGGGGATCGGGGCACGGCCGTCCGACTCCCCGCGGCAATTCGGTTGCGCACAACCTGACCGCGGACTACGCTCGCTCGTGAGCGCGGAGACGCGCCACCCGCGCCTCGGGCCCGCCACCCGGACCCGTCACCGGCAAGGAAGGCACCGCATGATCGAGATCGACCCCCTCTACACCGCCGAGGCCGTCGCCACCGGCGCCGGCCGCGACGGCCACGTCCAGACCGCGGACGGCCGCATCGCACTGGACCTCGCGGTCCCCGCGGAGATGGGCGGCAGCGGCGACGGCGCGAACCCCGAGCAGCTGTTCGCGGCCGGCTACGCCGCGTGCTTCCACTCCGCGCTGCAGAACGTGGCCCGTCAGGCCAAGAAGAAGCTCGGCGACTCCTCCGTGGGCGCACGCGTCGCCATCGGCAGGGCCGGCGAGGGCTTCGGCCTGGCCGTCGTGCTCGAGGTCGTGATCCCCGACCTGCCCCATGACGAGGCCCAGCAGCTCGCCGACGCGGCTCACCGGGTCTGCCCCTACTCCAACGCCACGCGCGGCAACATCCGCGTGGACGTGCAGGTCGTCGACGACTGACCCCCCACCCCGGCCCCGACCGGGGCCGGGCCACCCAGTATCGAAGGAGAACCACCCATGGCCGGTTTCCGCACCGAAGATCCCACCACCGGAGAGATCGTCCGCACCTGGGACGCGATGAGCGAGGAGCAGGTGGAGGACGCCCTCGCCGCCGCCCAGGACGCCTTCACCACCTGGCGGAGCACCGACCCCGTCCGGCGCGCCGAGGTCCTGCGGCGCACGGCGGACCTGCTCGCGCAGCACGCCGACGAGCTCGCCGACATCGCCGCCGAGGAGATGGGCAAGCCGCTCGCCCAGGGCGTCGGGGAGGCGCAGCTGTGCTCCCAGATCTTCCGCTACTACGCGGACAACGCCCAGCAGCTGCTGGCGGACGACGCCCTCCCCGCCCACGGCGCCAACTCGACGCGCGTGGAGAAGGAGCCGCTCGGCGTCCTCCTCGGCGTGATGCCGTGGAACTACCCCTACTACCAGCTGGCCCGGTTCATCGCCCCCAACCTGCTGCTGGGCAACACCCTGCTGCTCAAGCCCGCCTCCATCTGCGCGGCCTCCGCCCTGCGGCTCGAGGAGCTGCTCACCGAGGCCGGCCTCCCGGAGGGCGTCTACCAGACGCTGCTCGTGGGCTCGGACCGGATCGACGGCATCATCGCCGACCCGCGGGTCCAGGGCGTCTCCCTCACCGGCAGCGAGGGCGCGGGCGCCTCCGTGGCCGCCGCGGCCGGTCAGCACCTGAAGAAGGCCGTGCTGGAGCTGGGCGGCTCCGATCCGTTCATCGTCCTCGGCGGCGACCTCGACGCCGTGGCCGCGACGGCGGCAAAGGCGCGGCTGAGCAACGCCGGGCAGGCCTGCAACTCGCCCAAGCGGATGATCGTCCTCGACGAGCACTACGACGCGTTCGTGGAGAAGCTCACCGCCGCGTTCAAGGACGCGACCGTCGGCGACCCCCGCGAGGAGGGCACCCAGGTCGGCCCCATGTCCAGCACCTCCGCTCGGGAGGACCTGATGGAGCTGGTGGACGACGCCGTCTCCCACGGGGCGCAGGTGCGCACCGGCGGTCACGCCCGTGCCGGCGCCGGCGCCTTCATGGAGCCGACCGTGCTCACCGGGGTGACCCGCGAGATGCGCGCCTGGTCCGAGGAGCTCTTCGGCCCGGTCGCCGTCGTGCACCGGGCCGCGGACGTCGACGAGGCCGTCGCCCTGGCCAACGAGTCCGACTTCGGCCTCAGCGGCTCGGTGTGGTCCGACGACCTCGAGCTCGCCGAGGCCACGGCCCGCCGCCTCGACGTGGGCATGGCCTTCGTGAACGAGCACGGCACCACCCAGGCCGGGCTGCCCTTCGGCGGTGTCGGCCGCTCGGGCTTCGGCCGCGAGCTGGGCCCCTACGGCGTGGACGAGTTCGTGAACAAGCGCCTGGTCCGCGTCGCGGACCCCGTCACCAGCGCCTCCGCCTGACACCCGCCCTCGTCGGAGGGCCTTCGCCCCGGGGAGGGGCCGCGCACCGCCGCGGCCCCTCCCCGGGGCGTTCCCGACTAGTGTGGGTCCCATGCCCGATCCCACCCCCGCATCCCTGCGCATCGCCGTCCTGATGGACAGCGACAACGTCTCCCCCAAGTTCGCCCCCCTGATCCTCGAGGAGCTCGCCACCTACGGCACCCCCACGATCAAGCGCGCGTACGGCGACTGGACCACGACCAACCTCAACGGCTGGAAGAAGGCGCTGAACCACCACGCGATCCAGCCGGTCCAGCAGTTCGCCTACACCGTGGGCAAGAACTCCTCGGACTCCGCGCTCATCATCGACGCGATGGACCTGCTCTGGATGGGCAACGTGGACGCGTTCGCCCTCGTCTCCTCCGACTCCGACTTCACGCGCCTGGCCACCCGCCTGCGCGAGGGCGGCAAGCGCGTGATCGGCCTGGGCGCCCGCAAGACCCCCGCCTCGCTGCGCAACGCCGTGGACCAGTTCATCTACCTCGAGCTGCTCGGCACCGCCACGGACCACGACGTCGACGACGACGAGACCGGCGAGGACGCCCCCGCCAAGGAGGAGAACGCCAAGGCGTCCGAGGGCTCCGGCCGCTCGGGGTCCCGCCGCGGTGGTCGAGGCCGCGGTCGCGGGGCCAAGACCACCGACGCCACCGACACCCCCGAGGCCACGGACGCGGACGCGGAGGCCCCCGCTGTCGACGAGGCCCCTGCTGCCGACGAGGCCCCCGCCGCCGACGAGGCGCCCGCCGGGGACGCCGCCGCCGGCAAGGACGGGAAGGCCGCGGAGGCGAAGTCCGGGGCCGGTCGGCGGGGCCGCCGTGCGTCGTCGTCGGACGTCACCGAGGACCCGACCCCGCCCGAGGTGCCGGTCGAGGCCGAGCCCGAGCACGACGAGGCCGACGCCGCCCCGCGCATCGACCTGCAGGCCGCGCTCACCAAGGCCGTCAACGCCACGAGCACCGACGACGGCTGGGCCACGCTGTCCCTGATCGGCCAGCACCTGAGCCGCACCCACGTGGACTTCGACCCGCGCGACTTCGGGCACTCCAAGCTCTCCACCCTCGTGGAGGACCAGCCGTACCTGCGCACCCGCACCGAGGGCCGGACCATGGAGGTCTCGCTGGTCCGCCGCCGCAGCCGCCGCGCCGAGGGCTGAGCGGCACGGCCCGTCGTCCCCCGCGGCCGGCGGGCCGGTCCACCGGCCGTTCACCCGCCGGCCACCCGCCCACCACGCCCGCCCGGTAGGCTCCCCGCCATGGGGAACACTCTGGGCTTCCTGCGCGGCGTCGACCGCCTGCACGCCTTCTACACGGAGAACGTGCGCATGCTCGCGCACGCGTACGACCTGACGGACGAGGAGGCCTCGGAGCTGCTCGCCAACACGGGCTTCACCAACGTCTCGGTCGCCATCCTGCGCGGCCCGCGGGTGGACATCATGGCCGCCGCCACCGGCGTGCCGCAGGACGAGAAGCACGACGCCGGCCCGGCGCCGTCGGAGGACGACGCGCCCGACCCGGACGGCGACCGCCCCGACTGAGCCTCGCCTCGAGTGCGGCCGGGCGGCTCAGGCCGCACCGCGCAGCACGGCCAGCACTCCGGCCGCGTCCGGCGTGGGGGCCGTCCCGAGCAGGGGCAGACCCCGCCGCGCGCACGTGTCACGGGTCGGCGCGCCGATCGCCACGAGCCGCACCCGCTCCCCCACCAGCGGCGTCAGACCCGCGGCCACGAACTCCTCCGCCGCGGACGAGCTGGTGAGCACCACGGCGGTCCCCGCCGCGACCGCGGCCAGCCGCGCGGGCGTCACGACGTCCCCCCGGCCCTCGTCCGCCGCCCCGTCGAGCAGCCGCCTGCCGGCCTGCGCCGGATACGGCACCGTCCGGTAGGCGAGCCCGGTCCGCACGTCCCAGCCCGCCGCGCGCAGGCCGTCGGCGAGGCGGGGCCGGGCCCGATCGGACTGGGGCAGCCACGCGCGGGCGCCGCGGGGATGCAGGGCGGCGAGTCCGGCGATCAGGCCCTCGGCGGAGCGGTCCTCGGGCGGCAGCCACGGCGCCGCGTCGCAGCCCGCCTCGGTCAGCACCCGTGCCGTGCCCGGTCCGGTGACCGCGATCCGCGCGCCCGCCGGGACATGGCCGTCCCAGCCGACGGCCCTGAGCGCGCGCACGGTGTTGGGGCTCGTCAGCACGAGCCAGCGGGACCCGTCCGAGCGCACCGGCCCGGCCGCATCACCGTCGGCCCCCGCCCAGTCCGCGAGCAGCGCGCGCAGCGGGCCGTCGTCGTCGGGCAGCGCGAAGTCGGTCAGCGGCAGGAAGCCGACCCGCAGCCGCCGCCCCGCCACCTCGGCGCCGGCGAGACCGGCCTCGAGGTCGCCGGCCTGGGCCGGCTGGCGGGTGAGCAGGACGCGCATCTCAGGCCGGGTCGTCGGGCCGCGGGGCGCCGTCGCCCCGGTCCACCCCGCGCACCGTGCCGGGCAGCAGGTCGGCGCCCTCGGCCACGAACTGCTCGGCCACGTGCACGCCGAGTGCCTCCGCGGCCACGAACAGGGTGTCCTCGAGCCACTCGTCGGCGGCCGCCGGGTCGCCGGCCACGTCGGCCGGCACCGGGTCGAGCTGCACGGACGAGGTCCGGCGCAGCACGCGCGAGCCGTCGAGGGCGGCCACCATCGCGGTCATCTCGATGCGCGGCGCGCCGGCCTCGCCGTCGCTCACGCGGGCCACGGCCCCGATCGGCGCGGCGCAGCCGGCCTCGAGGCGACGCAGCAGGGCCCGCTCGGCGGTGACCGCCACGTGGGTGTCCCGATCGTCGACCAGCTCGAGGGCGGCGTGCAGCCTCCCGACCGGCGCCTCGGGGTCCAGGAGCGCCCGACCGAGGAAGGACTCGTCCTCGGCCCGGATCTCCACGGCCAGGGCGCCCTGCCCGGGGGCGGGCACCATGACCTCCGGGTCGATCCGCTCGGTGATCACGTGGTCCAGGCCGAGCCGGTCGAGCCCGGCACAGGCCAGGATCACGGCGTCGAGGTCACCGCGGGGCGAACCCGCGGCGGCCGGGGCGTGGTCGTCGTGCTGCTCCAGCCCGGGCACGCGGGCCAGGCGGGTCTGCACGTTGCCGCGGATGTCCACCAGCTCCAGATCCGGGCGCAGCGCCTTGAGCTGGGCCACGCGGCGCGGCGAGCCCGTGCCCACCCGGGCGCCCTCGGGCAGGGTCGCCAGGGTGAGGCCGTCGCGGGCGCACAGGGCGTCCCGCAGGTCGGCCCGGGCCGGCACCGCGGCGATCTCGAGGGTCTCCGGCTGGGCGGCCGGCAGGTCCTTGAGCGAGTGCACGGCCGCGTCCACGACGCCGTCGAGCACGGCGGCCCGCAGCGCCGAGGCGAACACGCCGGTGCCGCCCAGCGAGGCCAGCGAGCCGGTGGTGACGTCGCCCTCGGTGCGGATCACCACCAGCTCGTGGGCCAGGCCGGAGCGCTCCGTGAGCGTCTCGGCCACGTGGGTGGTCTGCGTGGTCGCCAGGGCGGAGCCCCGGGTGCCGATGCGCAGGGGGGTCACGGTCTCAGGCCTCCTCGGCGGGGGCCGCGGCGCCCGCCTCGTGCTCGGCCAGCCCGCGCACGGCGGCGTCGACCGCGGACGTCGTCGGCCGCGTCGAGCCGTCCCGCATCACCTTGGCGCAGCAGTCCGGCCGGCACACGTCGTACCACGCCGGGAAGCAGCCGACCGCGGCGCGACCCTCGCGCCGGCCCAGCCGCTCCTCCACGATGTCCACGAGCCCGGCCACGAACCGCGGGTCGGTGCCCGGGGTGGGGCTGCGACGGAACCCCACGCCCAGCCCCTCGGCGGTCTCCTTGGCCTCGGTGTCGAGGTCCCAGACCACCTCCATGTGGTCCGAGACGAAGCCCAGCGGCACGACGACGAAGCCCGCCACGGCGCGCCCCTGCGCGTCCGTCTCGGCGCCCTCGCCCGCGAGGTGCTCCATCGCGTCGTTGATGTCCGGCTCGAGCCACGGCACCGAGGGCGGGCCGGAGCGCGACTGGTACACGAGCGACCACGGCACGTCCGCGGCCTCGGGCACGCCGGCGAGGATCTCGCGGGCCACGTCGAGGTGCTGCGCCGAGTACACGTCCGCACCCTCATCGCCCGGCTCCGCCCCCGCCTGCGCGCGCAGGTCGGCGGCGAGGCCGCGCGGGCCGGCGGCGGCGGCGTCGGAGGTGGGGATCGAGTGGGTCGCGAAGAGCACGTGGATCCGCGCGTCGTCCCCCAGCTCCGCGCGCAGCGAGGCCAGGTCCGCGCGCAGGCCGTCCCGGAACGGCTCGATGAAGCCGGGGTGGTTGAAGTACTGGCGCGTCTTGTCCAGGTCCACCTTCCCGGTCAGGCCGGTCTGCTCCAGGGCCATGCCCATGTCCTCGCGGTACTGGCGGCACGAGGAGTAGCAGGAGTACGCGGAGGTGGTGACCGTCAGGATGCGGCGGTGCCCGTCGGCGTGCATCCGCGCGAGGGTGTCCGGGAAGTAGGGCTCCCAGTTGCGGTTGCCCCAGTACACGGGCAGGTCCAGGCCGCGGGCGGCCAGCTCGGCCTCGATGGCCGCCTTCAGCGCGCGGTTCTGCGCGTTGATGGGGCTGACGCCGCCGTTGGCGCGGTAGTGGGTGGCGACCTCCTCGAGGCGCTCGTCCGGGATGCCGCGCCCGCGCGTGACGTTGCGCAGGAACGGGATCACGTCGTCCTGGCCCTCGGGCCCGCCGAAGGAGGCGAGCAGCAGGGCGTCGTAGTCCTTGGGGGCCATCACGCCGCACACGTCGTAGTCGACGCCGGCGGCGGCCTTCTCGGGCGTCCGGAGGGCCGGGGCGACGCCGGCGTCCGGGCCGGTGTGGACGGGCGCGTCGGCGCGGGGCTCGGGGGCGGCGGTCATCAGGCCAGCACCTCCGCGATCTCGGCGGTCTCCAGACGGCGTCCGGTGTAGAACGGCACCTCGCTGCGCACGTGCAGGCGGGTCTCGTTGTTGCGCAGGTGGCGCATCATGTCCACCAGGTCCGTCAGCTCGTCCGCCTCGAGGCCCAGCAGCCACTCCCAGTCGTTCAGGCCGAACGCGCTGGTGGTGTTCGCCCACACCTGCGGGAAGTCCTGGCCGAGCTGGCCGTGCTCGCGGAGCATGCGGGCCCGCTCCTTCGGGTCCAGCAGGTACCAGTCGTACGAGCGCACGAACGGGTAGAAGCACAGCCACTTCAGGGCCTTGCGGCCCATGGCGAAGGCGGGGACGTGGTCCTTGTTGAACTCGGCCATGCGATCGGCGCCCATGGCCGAGAGCACCATCGTGGTGCCCTCGAGCAGACGGGTGCGGCGCAGCTCGCGGATGGCGGCCTGCAGGTCCTCGGGCACCTGGCCGTACATCCACACCATGACGTCGCCGGCCTCGCGCATGCCCGAGACGTCGTAGACGCCGCGCACGGTCACGCCGGTCTGGGCCACCCGCGCGACGGCCTCGTCGAACTCCTTGGCGGCCTTCTTCGCGTCGCGGCCCTCCAGTCCCAGCCAGCCTGGCTCGCCCTGCGGGCGGGCGAACACGGTGTAGGTGGTGAACCAGTCCTTGCCGGCCTCGGCAGGGGTGGTGGTGCTGTCCTTGGTCATGGTCCTCTTCCTTGGGATCCGATTGCGTCAGGGGTGGTCTGGGGGCGAGGTCAGCCGGCGGGCGGTGCGTCGGCGCCGAGGGTGCGGTCCACGCCGGCGACGACGGCGGCCAGCCCGGTGCCGTGCACCCAGCTGCCCACGAGGTCGAGGCCGGGCACGTCCCGTGCCCAGTCGATCAGCGTGTCCGCCTTCGCGCGGTCGGGGCCGGCCTGCGGCGGGATGGAGCGGCGCCAGCGGGTGACGGTGCGGGCGACGACGTCCTCCTCCGCCAGCGGCACCCCGGTGAGAGTCGCCGTGTCCACGAGCGCCTGCGCGAGCAGCTCCTCGTCCGCGCTGCGGTGGCCCAGGGCCTCGGGCCCGCCGCCCTGGCGGCCGTAGGACAGGCGCAGCACGTGGCGGTGGGGATGACGGGCGACGCCGTCCTCCTGCGGCCGCGCGACGACCTCGCGCAGCCACGCCCACTTGGCGGTGGCGTGGGTCAGGGCCTTGGCGGCCACGTCCGTCCCGGCGCCGACCAGCACTCCGGTGCCGCGTGGCGCGTCGTCCAGGCCCGCGGCCTCGACGACGAGCGTGGCCAGCGCGATGCCCTCGCCGAGGGCGGGGCCGGCGTCGGGGTCCAGGGCCTCGGCCGAGAGCGGGGCCAGCAGGTCCCAGGCGGTGACGCCGTCCACGGCCAGCACGACGCGGTCCACGTCGAGCCCGCGGACGACCTCGTCGTCCCGGTCCGAGATCTGGGCCCACCAGCCGCCGGTGGCGGGCACGCGGGACAGGGCGGCCACCCGGACACCGCGCAGGACGGTGGCCCCGTCCTCGCGCAGCGCCTCGACGAGCCGGCCGGTGAGGCGGACCATGCCGCCGTCCAGACCGGCCACGAGCGAGCCGGGGGTCCCGGTGGACCGCAGCGCGGCGACGCCCGCGGCCAGCCCGCCGTGCTCCACGGCGGCGGCGAGCAGGCCGGGGGCCACGCGCTCCAGCTCGACGACCGCGGGGTCGGCCGAGTGGACTCCGGCGACGACGGGGGCCACGAGGCGGTCGAGCACCTCGTCGCCGAGGCGGTCGGCCACGACCTGCGCGACGGTCACCGGCTCGCCGGCCGCGAGCGCGGCGGCCCAGCGATCCATGGGGGCCTCGGCGTCCTGCCGGGCGCGCTCCAGGCCGGCCGGCGTGAGGGCGGCGGCGAGGTCCTCGGCGTCGAGGTCGCCGGGGATGCCGACGATGCCGAGACGCGGGGCGCGCACGGGGCCGGCGGGACCGTGCAGCCACGAGCCGAGGGGCTCGGGCGCGACGATCTTCTCGCCCAGCCCGAGCTCCTCCACGAGCGCGCGCACGGCGGCGCCGCGGACGGCGAACGACTCGGCGCCGCCGTCGAGTTCGAGGGTCTGGGTCTCGGGGGCCCCGGTCTCGCCGTGCGAGGGGACGTCGAGGAAGCGCGGGGAGACCGCGCCCCCGAGCACGGAGGTGGCCTCGGCGAGGGTCACGTCCCAGCCCGCCGTGGACAGTCGGTGGGCCGCGACGAGGCCGGCGATGCCGCCGCCGACCACGAGCGCCGTGCCGCTCATGCGCGCTCCTCCCGCTCGGCGGTCTCGGCCCCCGGTGCCGGGTCCTGGCCCTCCCGCTCCGGCACGGGCAGGGAGTGGATCAGCTCGACCACGCGGGTCAGCACGGCCGCGTCCGTCTCCGGCGGCACGCCGTGGGCGAGGTTGACGACGTGGCCGGGCGCGACGGCGCCGGAGGCGACGACGTCGCGCACGTGGGCCTCGAGGACCTCCCACGGGGCGGCGAGCAGGGCCGGGTCGATGTTGCCCTGCAGGGGCACGGCGCCGCGTCCGTCGGGGCCGGGGTTCGCGCTGAGCCGGCGGTGCGCCTCGGCGAGCGTGAGGCGGTGGTCCACGCCGACGGCGGTCGCGCCCGCGTCACGCATGTGGTGCAGGAACTCTCCGGTGCCCGTGCCGAAGTGCAGGAGCGGGGCGCCGTCGGGGACGCCGGGCCCGGCGAGGTCGGCGACATGGGCGAGGGCCGCCGTCGAGTGCGGCTGCACGTGCTCGAGGTAGTCGTCCGCCGAGAGCGAACCGGCCCACGAGTCGAACAGCTGCGCGGCGGAGGCGCCGGACTCGAGCTGGGCGCGCAGGAACTGGCCGGACACGGTGGCCGCCCAGCCGGCCAGGGCGGCCCAGGTCTCGGGGTCGGCGTGCATCATGCGTCGCGGGCCGAAGTGGTCGCGGGAGGGACGGCCCTCCACCATGTACGCCGCCAGCGTGAAGGGGGCGCCGGCGAAGCCGATCAGGGGGCGCGGGCCCAGCTCGGCGACGGTGGCCGCGACGGCCTCGCGGATGACGTCCAGGGCGGCGTCCTCGAGGACGGGCAGCGCGGCGACGTCGTCGGCGGTGCGGACGGCCTGGCCGAGCACGGGGCCCACGCCGGGCTGGATCTCCACGTCCACGCCCGCCAGGCGCAGGGGGACCACGATGTCCGAGAAGAAGATCGCCGCGTCGACGTCGTGGCGGCGCACCGGCTGCATCGTGATCTCCCGGACCAGGTCCGGCATGAGGCAGGAGTCGAGCATCCCGATCCCCTCGCGCACCCGGCGGTACTCGGGCAGCGAACGGCCGGCCTGCCGCATGAACCACACGGGGTGGCGGTCGGGGCGCTGGCCGCGCAGCGCGCGAAGGAGCGGGCTGGCCACGGTCGAGCGTGACGGATCCTCGGTGCGCAGCGGGTGCTCGGCGGGCAGTGCCGGGACGGCCGCGGGGGTCTCGGGGGTCTGGGACAGGGCGGACATGCCCCCAGTGTCCCACCGGTCGTGTCGCGGTGGCACATCCGCGTCCTCCGTGAGCGCCGTCACACTGGCCGACGGCACCCGGGTCAGGTCCGCCTTCCCGGACGGGCGGGGCGGTCGGGGCTAGACTTGGCCCGCTGTGACTGTCTTCTCTCTCGTCGCCTCCCACCATGACCTGGACCTGGACACGGTCGCCCGCCTCAGCGCCGGCGCGACCGGGGTCGGGCCCGCCCTGCCCGGCAGCGGTGCGGCGGGCGCCGTCGTGCTGGCCACGTGCAACCGCGTGGAGATCTACGCCGAGGCCGACGGGGCCGGCGTCGAGGCCGCCCGCACGGGGCTGCTGTCCGCCGTCGCCGCCTCCACCTCCCTGCCGGACGAGGACGTGCACACCGCGTTCCGCACGCTCGACGCCGACGCCACGGCCCGTCACCTCTTCGAGGTCGGCGCCGGACTGGACTCCGCCGTGGTGGGCGAGCGCGAGATCGCCGGTCAGGTCCGGCGCGCCCTGACGGCGGCCCAGGAGGCCGGCACCGCCTCGGGCCCGCTCGTCCGCCTCTTCGAGTCCGCCACGCGCACGGCCAAGGACGTCGGCTCCCGCACGGCGCTCGGCGCGGCCGGCCGCTCGGTCGTCTCCGTCGCCCTGGACCTCGCGGAGGAGCTGCGCGGTCTCACCGACGCCGCGGCCCAGCGCGACTTCTGGGCCGGGGCCACCATCCTGCTGATCGGCACGGGCGCCTACGCCGGCACCACGCTGGCGCAGCTGGCGGACCGGGGTGCGACCACCGTCGGCGTGCACTCGGCCTCAGGCCGCGCGGAGCAGTTCGTCGCGGACCGCGGCGGCTGGGCCCTCGCGCTCGGCGGCGAGGCCGTGGCCGGCGCCGTCGCCGAGGCGGACGTGATCATCGGCTCCTCCGGTGGCGAGCGCCAGATCAGCCCCGAGCGCCTGCAGGAGCTGCGCGAGGGCGGACGGCGCCCGCTCACGGTGGTCGACCTGGCCCTCTCGCGCGACTTCGACCCGGCGGTCGCGGACCTGCCGGACGTCGATCTCATCACCCTCGAGTCGGTGCGGCTGGCCGCACCCGAGCAGGCCCAGGTCGCCGTCGCCGAGGCCCGCGCGCTCGTGGACGACGCCGTCGAGGAGTACCGCGCCGCGCAGCGCGGCCGCAGTGCCGACGCGGCGATCAAGGCCCTGCGCCGCCACACCCTCGGCGTGCTCGACCGGGAGCTCGAGCGCGTGCGCGCCCGCCACGGCTGCACGGCGGCCGCCGAGGAGGTGGAGTTCGCCCTGCGCCGCATGGTGAACCAGCTCCTGCACGAGCCCAGCGTGCGCGCCAAGCGGCTCGCCGCCGAGGGCCGGCTCGACCGCTATGAGGACGCCCTCGAGGCGGTCTTCGGGATCGAGGCCCCCGGCCGCCCCGCCCCCGCCGTGGGCACGGTCGAGGCGGCCTGCCCCGCGCACGAGGACGAGGGCGGCGCCGCGCGCATCGCGTGAGCCCGCCCCGCGCCAGGAGGACCCCGTGACCGCCCACCCCGCCGCCACCGCGCCCGACGAGCCCGGGCGAGGCCGTCGTCTGCCCCGGCACGAGCGTCGCCGCCAGCTGCTGGACTGCGCCCGCGCGGTCTTCGCCGCCGAGCGGTACGCGGGGGCCTCCATGGAGCAGATCGCCGAGCGGGCCGAGGTCTCCAAGCCGGTCCTCTACCAGCACTTCCCCAGCAAGCACGAGCTCTTCCTCGAGCTGCTGGACGCCGAGGTCGCGAGCCTGCGCGCGCTCCTCGAGGCGGCGATGGACACCCGCCGGGACAACCGCGAACGGGTGCGGGCCACCGTCGCCGCCGTGTTCGAGTACATGGCCTCCCCCGAGCGGACCCACCGCCTCATCTTCGACTCCGGCATCGACGGGGACCCGGAGGTGCGCACGCGCAGCGAGGCCGTCCACCGGCTGCTCTCCTCCGAGGTCGCGCGCACCATCCGCGCGGACACCACCGTGGCCGAGGCCGAGGCCGAGGTGCTCTCCCGCGGACTCGTCGGCTATCTCCTGGGCGCCGCCCGCCACTGGGCGGACCGGCTCGACGCCGACGCCCGCCCCGCCGCCGCCGAGATGGCCCGCACGGTGGACGCGCTCGTCTGGCGCGGCCTCGCCTCGCTGCCCTCCGCGGACGACGCGCCGCGCTGACCCGGCCGTCCGGCCCGTTTCGCCCGCGGGTGAACCTCGTGGGCGCCCGTCCACCCCGCCGAGCGGTCCCGTAGGCTGACGGCGGACCGCACAGGACGCGACGAAGAGAAGAGGTTCCCCATGGAGATCCGCATCGGTGTGCAGCACGTCGGCCGCGAGGTCGTCATCGACAGCGAGCAGTCGGCGGACGAGGTCCGCTCCCTCGTGGACGCCGCCGTCGCCGACGGCACCCCGCTGGTCCTGGCGGACGCCAAGGGCCGCCAGGTGGTCGTCCCCGGCGACCGCATCGGCTTCGTGGAGATCGGCGCGAAGAAGTCGGGCCCGCTCGGGTTCGCCGCCTCCTGACCCGCCCGCACGCCCCGGTGATCCGCCGGGGCGTGCGTCGTCTCGGCCCCCTTGCCCAGGAGCATCGCCATGTCCCCTCACGCCCTCGGCCTCCGCGGCCCCGCCGACCCGGCCCTGCTCGAGCGCCTCGCCGCCCTGCGGACGGAGCTCGAGCTGCCGCCGGCCTTCCCCGCCCCCGTCCTGGCCGAGGCGGAGGCGGCCGCGCGTGAGGTGCACGCGGGCCTGACCGGGAGCCCGGACCACGCGGACCGCACGGCCCTGCCGTTCGTCACCGTGGACCCCGCCGGCGCCACGGACCTGGACCAGGCCCTGCTCCTGACCCCCGCCGACGACGACGGCATCCTGGTCCGCTACGCGATCGCGGACGTGCCCGCCTTCGTGGCCCCGGGCGGCGCCGTGGACGCCGAGGCCCGCCGCCGCGGCCAGACCGTCTACCTGCCCGACGGCCGGGTCCCCCTGCACCCGGAGGTGCTGAGCGAGGACGCCGCCTCCCTGCTGCCGGACCGCGAGCGCCCGGCGTTCGTGTGGACGTTCCTGCTGGACGCCGCGGGCGCCGTCGTCGAGACCGGCCTCGAACGCGCCCGCATCCGCTCCCGGGCGCAGCTGACGTACGGGCAGGTGCAGGCCTTCCTCGACGCACAGCCGGGGGCGCAGGCGCCGGCGACGCCGCGTCCTGGGGTCACCGACGCGGACCGGGCCGCCGCCGAGGGGTGGCCGGCCGAGGTGCGCGACTCGCTGGCGCTGCTGCCGGAGGTGGGCCGACGGCGGGCCGCGCAGGAGGCCGCCCGCGGCGGCGCCTCCGGCCGACCGGGTCGCACCGGGGCCGGGCCGACCGAGACCCCTGACACCGACACCCCGGAGAAGCCATGACCGTCGACATCCTCTTCCCCTACTACGGCGACGTCGCCCTGATGAAGCAGGCCGTGAAGTCCGTGCTCGGCCAGACCGAACGCGACTGGCGCATGGTCGTCATCGACGACGGCTACCCGGATGACTCGATCCCCGGCTGGTTCGACTCCCTCGGGGATGAGCGCGTCACCTACCTGCGCAACGAGCAGAACCTCGGTGCCAACGGCAACTACCGCAAGGCCCTGACCTTCGTGGAGAACGAGCTCGTCGTCGTCATGGGCGCCGACGACGTCATGCTGCCCAACTACATCGAATGGCTGGTGGCGGCCGCCCAGGCCCAGCCCGCCACCAGCGCCAGCCCGACCGCCGCGGGCAGGGTGAGCAGCAGCATCAGCTCGTCGTCACGGCTGTGGCCGCCGCGGGCGGCCTGCTCGGCGGCGACCTCGGGGCAGAGCACGACGTCGCCGAGCATCCCCTCCGC
>ERZ1023282.195-NODE-195-length-33860-cov-4.559178_pt1 | contig 33860 bp, 36 predicted proteins | sample MGYA00521262_ERZ1023282 | MGnify/ENA primary metagenome ERZ1023282 (study PRJEB32759, sample SAMN07749867) | skin metagenome | biome: transportation; feature: city; material: polyester macromolecule | host: Homo sapiens | place: Hong Kong:KT line | collected... | reverse complement strand
ATTCATTACCAAAACTTTTGACATTGACATACCTTCACATATTCGAAAATAAAAATTGACCGCGGTCATATTTCATAGAAGTCCCGCCGGGTCAATAAAAATGACCGTGGTCAATTTAATTCCGGTGCACAATGTGTTTTGCGTTTTGTGATCGTTCGCGTGAGAAAATAAGCAGGGATCGCGCCCGGTCAGGAGTTTCAGGCGCAGATATAGGCGCCGGTCATTCCTGTTGACTTTCTTGGCAGGGAAGGTGGCACACCCCACCAAGTACAAGAAGGCTGCGCTCCTGCGGCGCGTGCGCAAACGCCGTTTCGATTGATTTGCCGGCAGAAGTGTCCTTATGTTTTTGGTGACACGGGCTTTTGTTGACGTCATTCATTGCCTGCGTGCAGATGACGCTGCTCCAAACCTGGTTTTCCGGGCGTTTTGCTCACACAACAGGGGGCTTTCGGTCTTTGATCACTTCTTGGGAATGTGCCTGCTTTTGTCAGAAACGCAGTCAAACGGTCCCAGTTGCCATGCCGAGGGTGTCAGGGCTCGAATGATGAAACATGTCAGACTATTTTGACCTTGGACGCTATTCGCGGCCTTCAAGTGATGTGGCAGACGCGCAAATCTGGCTGGACCGCGGCCTTGTCTGGACGTTTGCCTACAATCACGAAGAAGCGATCGTCTGCTTTGAAAAGGCGTTGAGCGCAGATCCAGCCTGTGCGCTTGCCTGCTGGGGCATCGCCTATGCAATCGGTCCGAACTACAACAAGGCCTGGGATGTTTTCACACCAGAGGAAAAAGCCCCCTGCCTGGCAAAAGCCCATGCGGCCATTGCCGCCGGATTGCGCATTGAAACCCTGATGCCTTTGGAGCGGGCGCTCCTGGAGGCCCTTGCCACGCGGTATCCACGGGATCCGGATCTGGAGGATTACCAGCCGTACACCGATGCCTTCGCCAATGCGATGCGGGAGGTATATGCGGCCTACTCGGACGACCTTGATGTTGCCTGCATCTTTGCAGAAGCCCTCATGAACCGGACCCCGTGGCAACTCTGGGACTTTCACAAGGGCCTTCCGAACCCGGAGGCGTCGACGATTGAGGCCATGGACGTTCTGGAACGCGCATTTGACCACATGCCAGGCGCGTGGGACCACCCGGGTTTGTTGCACATGTACATTCACCTGATGGAAATGTCGCCCTATCCGGAACGGGCGCTCCGTCATGGGGACTGTCTCACAGGCCTTGTCCCCGATGCCGGTCACCTGGTTCACATGGCGACCCATATCGATGTCCTGTGCGGTGATTACAACAACGTCCTGTCGCGGAACCTTGCAGCCGTTGCCGTCGATGACCGCTACAAGGACTATGCGGGTGCGGCGAATTTTTACGCCCTTTACCGCATCCATAACCTGCATTTTGCATCTTATGGTGCCATGTTCCTTGGTCAAAAGGCGGCGGCCCTGAAGACGGTCCTGCGTCTTCGGGACGAGGTTCCCGACGAGGTCGTCAGGTCCTATCCGGATATTTTCGAGACCTTCGTTGCTGCCGCGCCGCATGTCTATATCCGCTTCGGTCTCTGGTCGGAGATCCTGGATCTTGAGCAGCCGGCGGACACGGACCTTTATGTCACAACCCATGCCTTGCTGTATTATGCAAAGGCCGTGGCCTACGCGAATCTTCACCGGCACGCAGAGGCCGAAGAGGCGGCAAAGAGTTTTACGGACGCCTATGCGCGGGTGCCAGACACGCGGCTGCTCTTCAACAACACGGCCCGTGATGTTCTGGCCGTTGCCGAAGCCATGATGCAGGGGGAACTCTCCTTCAAGGCCGGGGATCACCAAGACGGACTGGCGCATCTGCGCCGTGCCGTCGCGCTAGAAGACACCCTCATGTACGAGGAACCCTGGGCGTGGCCGCAGCCAACCCGCCATGCCCTCGGGGCCTTGCTGATGGAAGCGGGAAATCATGCGGAAGCCGAAGCGGTTTACCGGGCCGATCTCGGCCTGGATGGCAAACTGCCGCGCCCCTGCCAACACCGGCGGAATGTCTGGGCCCTCCACGGATTGCATGAGTGCCTGTTGCGGCGCGGCGAGACCCTCGAACGGCCGCATGTCGAACTGCTCCTGCAGCAGGCCACGGCCCGCGCCGATATTCCCATCAAAGCGAGTTGCCTTTGTCGGCATCACGCGGCGTGACAAGCGCGCCCGTGGCCGGTGGACAGAGGGCTGGTGCCGTCTGGCCCGACGGTGTTGTGGGATCGCCGAGGGCCTTCAAAGGTCTTGGGGAGGGGGGGAACGCTGCCTTTCGGACGGTGTTCCTGCTTGCCGCAGATGCTTGATGCTTGACCAGACCTTTCTCTTTTTGGACGATGGGTTTCCAGATGGTCTTTCTACCGGTTTGTTCAAAGGCGGGGGTGCGGTTTGGCAAGGGAAATCGAGCGCAAATTTCTGATTGTTTCGGACGACTGGCGTTCATTGGTAACCCGAAAGGTCGAGATCGAGGACGGCATACTGGCCGTCCACGAAGGCCGGAAAATCAGGGTGAGACTGTGCGATCAAAAAGCCACGCTGACTGTGAAGGGCCCGCGAACAGGTCTTGTCCGGGATGAATTTGAATATGAGATACCGTTACAAGACGGACGGGATCTGATCAGCAAGCACCGGGTGGGAGAAATTCTGAGAAAGACGCGTTATTTCGTGCCGGCTGACGACGGGTTATGGTCTATCGACGAGTATCACGGGGCACTGACCGGCCTGTTTTTCGCCGAAATAGAACTTGCAACTGAAGATACAAAAATCATTAAGCCGACGTGGGTCGGACGGGAAATCACAGGCCGCAAAGACTACAGCCAGATGAGCCTGATAACAAAAATCCGCGATGACGGTCGGATGGATCAGAGGTACGGTTCAGATATACGTTCCGACTAGCACGCTGCGTGGGCCTTAAAGCCCGCGCGTGGAAGAGACAGATCGTCGTGGCCCCGCTTTTGCTTCAAGCGCGGACCAAGGAGCGATCTCTCCGGGCGAGTGCATGGGTATCAGCGGGCCGTGCGTGCGACGCCGTCGATTGGCACTCTTAGCCCTGAGCGGACAGTGGTGCGAATTGCAACAAAGGTGCGGAGTACCCGTATTGGGTTCTAGGTCAAGGCACTTTGGACGATCGGATTGATTAAATCGGGCCTGGTCATCGCGGCCATATGGCCTCCGCATTCAATGTGCTTGTAGTTCCATTCAGGAACGTGCTTTTTCATCAGCTCGACGATTTCACGAATGGACCTGACTGTATCTCCTGCTGATATTACCGTCGTATCACTGGGCAGATCCCGCTGCCACTCTGTAAATGACACGACCTCATTCATCACAGCATCCCATTCATGAAAGTTCGGAACCAACGCGCGCGCAAATTTGGCTTTGCGATCTTCACTCATTGCATCCCAACTCCCCGGACCTGTCCAATAATTGGCGAACACTTCTGCGGCAGCTTCCCATGTCCCAGAATTCCCGTTGGACTTGATCGCATCCCGCAAGATGACTGCTTCGCCGTAAGCCGCAAACCGTCCTGATTTTTCAAGAAGATAAAATGGATTAGGTTCAATGAGGACCAAGCGGCGCACGCTTTTCTTAAAAATTGCGCCCGCCATCATTGCAACGCTGCCACCAAATGAATGTCCGACAATTGAAATTTCGTCGGTTCCCCCGGGCAAAAACGGTTCGATTAACCTTGCCTGATCTGTCAGCGTTTGTGTGCCGTCACCTTCCCATGCAGGGGTATCGCCATAGCCAAATAAGTTTATTGCAATGACATGGAAATCGGTTGCAAGTGCTTCCATCAGACTTCGCCACTGCTTGGCACCCGCAACACTCGAATGAACAAGAATTACTTTTTCGCCGGTACCTGCTTCGATGAAGTCTGTCTGTTCCCGTTTCATTGTCAACCTCCCAGCTGCAGTATGATTTATTCTGAGCATACGGCTCGTGAAGTCCGAAAATGGCGGGATTTCGGAAACCGCACAGCTGCAGCTGGGTCTCGTCTGGCCGACAGAGCAGACAATGACTTCCGTCCAGCTCACACCCGGCGTAAGGGCAATGCGGGGCTGACGTCCACTATCACTGTTGTTGCCGAAGACCGCGTTGGGCGAACCTTAAAATGGACAGTCACACCAGGACAAACGCGCGTGCCTTCATGGCGATGCGCCTAGCCCTTCGTGATATCGGTGATGGCCTCGGATCTGAAGTGCTTGGAGGTGCGCATGTGCTGGCCAATGCGGCGAAGGGCACAGAAAAGCGCGTGTCAACCTCCCTCTGAACGGAACACGCCCTGGTCGTTGCTGCCAGTCTCTTGCGGGTAAACGTACATGGCAACGCCCTCATATGAGAACTGCGGAAAGCTGGCCTCGACATAGGCTTTTTCGTCTTCCGAGGTCGTGAAGAAATGCGCATCCGTCACAGTGTTGTCGAACCAGCTTCATGAAGCGGCCGCATAGGACGAGAAGACCTCAAATGATCCATTCCGCAAAACCAAAAGGACGTCGTAGGCTTCCCGTTCTGTCTCTGGTCCCATGCCCGGAGATCCGTAGGGCATGCCAGGGACAGACAGGCCGACAGCATCCGGGCGGTCCGCTATCAGGCGCCGTACGTCGCGGGCCGGTACGTGGCCTTCAACAACATACCCATCGATGAGCGCGGTGTGACAGCTCGCAAGTTGGGTTGGAATTCCGCGCGTGACCTTTTCCCTTGCCAGAAGGCCCGGCGGCATGTCCTCGGCCGTGACGGAAAACCCCTCCGATCGCATGATATCAATCCAGGCGGTGCAGCAGCCGCAGCCGCGCGCCTTGAGGACATGAATTGTGGGGGCGCCGGTCGCGTTTGCAAAGCTTGGTGTGGCAACGCAAAGAGAGACCGCGCCTTTTAGCAGAGCCCGTCTGTCGATTGTCATGATATTTCTCCCTGCAAGTTGATCGCTTAATCTGACGGTTTTTCATCCGGTTTTGCAAACGCGGCGGGTTAGAGATTTCGGGTCAAAAGGCCAGCCGCACCCACCAGGGCAAATCAATCAAAAAGATGAGTCCCGCAAGAAACACGGCCGCCAAGATGGCGAGGCCGGATAGGATTGCGATGGTTTCCAGGGCCATCTCAGAAAAAACAGATGTCCGAATGGATCGGTTTTTTGCGGCGGGCCAGTTCGCTTCGTGACCATCCCCCGCGGTGCGAGCTGTTGCCGGGCTGTTGGGCGACATGTTTGGAGCATTGGCCGCAGTTTTCTGGAGAGCCGGCTGTTTTGAAACGGTTCTGCATTCCGGTGGTATGCAAGACAAGGTTTTTGAAGAGCCACCGAATGCCGGCAGCGACTGGGTCCACCTGGACCAGACACTCAGCGTCAGTGCCAGGATGATCAGCACACCGGTTGCCTCGAAATATAGGGGCGGGCCGTGCGGTCCGCTCAGGGCCTCCGGAAAAAGACCCGGCCCGATCGCTGTCATCAGAGTAAAGACATAGGTGCCCAAAGCGGCCAGTCCGATCCCATACCTGAAGACCCGGGCGGGCCAAATCCCCTCAGGACAGTGGCCGAAGAAAGCCCGCCAAATGATCCAAACGGCAATGGGTGTCAGGACAACCAGTTCTGCCCAGTGGAGCAAAGCCGGTCCGAGTGCATCGACGAGCATCGACCCCACCAGGTCGCCCAGGCCGAGCAGAACAGCCCCAGTGAGGATCGCAATTTTCCATCCCGGGTCATTGGCAGTCTCATGCCTTCGCATATCGTTACAGATGCGGTTCACCGGTTTTGTTCCCATCTCGTCTGCCATAGGCAATACTTCTAAATTCGGCGTGCGGTCTAGGTCGGGGAGGTGATCGTGGTGACGGTCGCTGTCACCAAGAAGATTGAGATCACCAACACTGCCTCCAGGCGGATGGATGTTTTCAATCGAGACTGAGCCTGCGGATCACCGGCCAGCAGCGCGGACGTGAGGCGCAGTTTGTTCAATGCTGCAAACGCAATCACCGCGGCGAACAAGCCGAGCTTTATCAAAAACAACTGGCCATAGGGGGCTGCAACAGCCTGCGCTGTCGTGACCCCAAACAGCCCCAACAGTGTTCCGCCTGCGATCACGAGCAGTCCCACACTCCACAAGGCCTTCTTGCCAAACTCTTCCGCAAGCGCGCCGGTCGTCTCCGAGGCGTTTGTGTTCGCCGAGCGGAGCAATGGCCCAAACACGCCAAGCCAAAATGCCAGGCAAATCATGTGAAGAGTGATCAGGGCGCCGAGCAGAAGACGCGGTTCCTCCAGCGTATGTCCCCGAAAGGCAAAAGACAGGCAAGCAACCAGGGCTCCACAGAGAGCGACTGCAAGACCGAAGCGGGACTTGAAGAAGATGCCAAGGATCAAAGCAAGACCAAAGAGCCGCACGAGCACGCTGCCGCCCAGGGGACTGTCTGCGATCAGCCCAAGCATCATGGGATCAAACGCGCCGTTCAGCGTACCGCCCATAAGGAAACTGGCGCGGAGCGGGATCCGCAACACTGTCGCCACTGCGGCAATCAGAGCCATCAAGCCTGCGACGCGTGCGAGGTATGTCCGGTCATCTTCGGTCAAGGACCGCAGCACGGCAGATACGAGGACGCTGCCGGCTGCCAACAGCGTGGTTGCCGATGCCAGTGTCTTTGCGGCGATTGAGGTCAGGATCTGGGCGTCCATGGCTGCCAGCGCTGCGAGCATGACCCGTCAGTTCCCGACCGAAAACGTGAAGGATCCATTCATTGCGTGCCCGTCTTCGGCCAAACCCCGCCAATTTACAGTGTAGGACCCATCGGGGAGGGCGGCCGGAACGGCCTGAAAGGTCTTCGATGGTGCCATGTTGTCGGTGCGGGTGACCGGGTAGTTGGTGCCGTCCTCGCCGGTCACCTGGATCAGCGTGACGCGCATCGGTGCATCAAAGGTCATCACGATGGCGTCCGGCGGCTGCGCGACGGTGGATCCATCAGCGGGGCTTGTCGTCTCCTTTGAGGAGTGCGCAAGGGCCGATGTGGCAACTGCTGTTCCAAAGGCTGCTGCCAGCGCCAGCCGTTTAAACTTGGTCATCATGTCGTTTCCTCGTCTCATTCATCCGTTTTGTGCGGTTAACAGGGGGATTTGACGATCCCCAATGGTCCGACCCTTTCGGCAACGGACGGTGGTTCAGAACTTCCGGGCACGATGGCCGCGATCCGGTACCTTCCGGTCTCGCCCAATGTCAGCATGAGGGTGACGGATGCCCCGACCCGGAGCCCGGTCACACCCTCGGCATAGGGCGCAAGCGGAAGGTCCATGGTCATGGCCGGCCAACCAATCCGGTCATTGGCTTCATGGCTGACATTTAAGACACCTTCGGACATGGCATTGATCACGCCCTCAAGATGGAAAGCGCCAACAATCTGCGCGCCCGCAATTTCCAGACTTGCATGATCCATTTCAACAGTGGCTTGCGGGGTATCGGCCACGGCTTGCGCGGGTGTAAGCGTCAACAGCAAACCGGCTAACGCCGTGGAGGCGGTGATGGGGAACGATGTCATTTGGATGAGACTTCTTGTTTTGTGCGGTCCAATTCGGCAAGCAATACGCCGCAGCCCGGCGGTACAATCCGGGCTGCAGTGTTTTTTGCAAGATGATCAGTTCGGCATCATTGCGCCGATCGCATAAAGACCGTCATCGCCTTTCACCAGCATCAAGGTGACGCTGTCTCCGGCGTTGACATCGCCCATCATCTGGGCGCTTTCCATAAGCGGCAGATCCATGGTCATGGCCGGCCAGCCAATTTCGGGGATCGGTTCGTGGCTGACATTTGCCGTGCCGTCGCCAATGGAGTTGACGACCGCCTGGGTGTGTACGGCGCCTTCCATCTGTTCGGCGTTCATGGGCATGTTGGAGTGATCCATACCCGAGTGATTTGCACCATGTTTGGAATCGGCAAAGGCCACGGGTGCGGTGCTGACCGCCAAAAAGCCAGCGAGTGCGAGGGTTTTGATCAGGTTCATGGAGTTTCCTTTCTCTGCTTTGACATTTGATCGAAGAGTTATTCTGCCGGCACGGCTGTGCCGGTTTCCGGTGCGCTTGCCGCAAGCTCACGATTGACGCGGCCGAGAGCGAGACGCTTCCAGATCACGAAAATTGCGGGAATGACGAAGAGTGTGAGGAGCGTGGCGGTTGCCATCCCCCCCACCATGGGGGCCGCGATCCGTTGCATGATCTCCGAGCCCGTCCCATCGCCATACATGATCGGGATGAGGCCGGCGAAGATCGTTGCGACAGTCATGACCTTTGGCCGGACCCGCAAAAGCGCGCCTTCAAAGACGACATCCTCGACATCCTGCGTCGTCATCGTCCGGCCTTCCGCTATTGCCGCCGTCTTGCGCTTGTCCCAGGCAAGGTTGAGATAGAGCAGCATGACGATTGCCGTTTCCACGGCGACACCGGCAAGAGCGATGAAACCAACGATGACTGCGACCGACATGTCGAAATCAAGGTGCCAGAGGAACCAGACGCCGCCTGCCAGTGCGACGGGGAGAGCCGCCAGGATAATCCCGACCTCGATCACCCGGTTGAAGGCCATGAACAACATCAAGGTGATGATAAGGAGGGTGGCCGGAGCCACCAGTTTGAGACGCTCCTGCATGCGCTGAATGTATTCATACTGGCCGGACCAGGCGATGGAATAGCCGGGCGGCAGTTGCACGTTGTTGGCCACCACCTGCCGGGCCTCGGCGACATAGCCGCCGAGGTCCCGTCCAGCGATATCGATGAACACAAAGCCGGTCCTGCGGGCATTTTCCGAGCGGATCATACCCGGACCATCAACGACCTTGATCTCCGCAAGGGCGCCGAGCGGAATATGTGCGCCCGACGGCGTGACCACAGGCAGGTCTCTCAAACGTTCCGGACTGTTGCGCCAGTCCTGGGGGTAGCGCAGGTTGATCGGAAACCGTTCCATCCCTTCAACGGATTCGGACACCTGCATGCCGCCAATGGCGGTCTGCACCACGTCCTGAATATCGCGCACGCTCATCATGAAACGGGCGGCCGCATCGCGGTTGACATCAATCTCGATAAACCGCCCCCCAACCGGGCGTTCCGCATAAGCGGAGGCGGTTCCCTCAATGCCTGCAACGGCCGTTTCGATCTCAATGCCGATCTGCTCGATGACCTTGAGGTCCGCGCCCGTGATCTTGACCCCGACAGGGGTCTTGATACCGGTGGCCAGCATGTCGATCCGGTTCTTGATCGGCTGAATCCAGACATTTGTGACTCCGGGGATCTGAACCGCCTTGTCCAGTTCATTCCGGATGCCGTCCATGGTCATGCCGGGCCGCCACTCGGATTGCGGTTTCAACTGAATGGTTGTCTCGATCATGGTCAGTGGGGCTGGATCTGTCGCGGTCTCCGCGCGGCCCAGTTTGCCGTGGACGGTCAGAACCTCCGGCACCGTCGCGATCAAACGATCCGACTGCTGAAGGACTTCCCGGGCTTTGCCGATGGACACGCCGGGATAGAGGGTCGGCATGTAGAGGAAATCGCCTTCGTTGAGTTCCGGCATGAACTCGGTGCCGATCCGCTGCAAGGGCCACCACATCGAAGCCACAAGAGCTGCTGCGAGAAAGGTTGTCGCCCAGGGCCAGGCGACGGCCGCATCCAGAAACGGCCGGTACACCCAGATCACGATCCGGTTCAAAGGGTTCCTGCTTTCGGGAAGAATCCGGCCGCGTACAAAATACCCCATCAAAACGGGAACGAGCGTGATCGACAGGATTGCCGCGGCCGCCATGGCGTAGGTTTTTGTAAACGCCAGCGGCTTGAACAGGCGTCCTTCCTGGCTTTCCAGAACGAAAACCGGCAGAAAACTCACCGTGATGATGGCGAGGGAAAAGAAAAGGGCAGGTCCGACTTCCGAAGCGCATTCGCCAACGATCCGCCAGCGGTTTTCATTGGTCAGTTTCTCGCTTTCAAGTCGCCGGTGCATCGCCTCGATCATGACGATGGCCGCATCCACCATCGCCCCGATGGCGATCGCGATGCCACCAAGCGACATGATGTTCGCATTCACACCTTGCAGCTTCATGATGATGAAGGCTGCCGCAATGCCGAGCGGGAGGGAGACAAGAATGACCAGCGACGACCTCAGATGCAGCAAAAAGGCGGCGCAGACCAGAACGACGACGATGAACTCTTCCGTCAGTTTTTTCTGAAGGTTGTCGATCGCCCGTTCGATCACGCCGGACCGGTCATAGGTTGTCACGATCTCAACGCCCTCCGGCAGGCTGCCGCGCAGCTCGCCGATCCGGGCCTCAACCGCCTTGATCGTCGCCAGTGCATTGCCGCCCCAGCGTAGAATCACGACTCCCCCAACCGCATCGCCTTCGCCGCCGAATTCGCCGACACCCCGGCGCATTTCCGGACCGAGGCGGATTTCGGCAACATCGCCGAGGGTCAGGGCGGCGCCCCGGTCGTTGACCATCAAGGGCGCTTTCGCGAGATCCTGCAATTCATCTACATAGCCTGTGGAGCGGACCATGAACTCCGCTTCACCCATTTCGATCACGCTGCCACCCGTTTCCCGGTTGGCCGCCTGGATCGCGCCGCGGATCTGGGCCAGGGTAATATCGTAGGCTCTGAGTTTGTTCGGATCGACCACGACCTGGTACTGCTTGACCATGCCGCCAATGGTGGCGACCTCAGATACGCCGTTGACGGTCTGCAGTTCGTATTTCAAGAACCAGTCCTGGAGCGCCCTGAGCTGCGACAGGTCATGATTTCCAGTTCGATCAATCAACGCATACTGGTATATCCAACCGACACCGGTCGCATCGGGTCCGAGCTGCGGTGAGACGCCGTCCGGCAAGCTCGCGGTGATCTGGCCGAGGTATTCCAGGACCCGGGTTCTGGCCCAGTACAGATCAGTCCCATCTTCAAACACGATGTAGACATAGCTGTCGCCAAAAAAGGAAAACCCGCGCACATCGCTGGCGCCGGGGACAGCAAGCATCGCGGTCGCCAGCGGAAAGGTTATCTGGTCCTCGACCACCTGCGGGGCCTGGCCCGGATAAGGTGTGCGGACGATCACCTGGACATCAGACAGGTCCGGGATGGCATCAACGGGCGTTTCGCGAACGGCCCAGACCCCCGCAACGGCAATCATGGCGGCAACCGCCAGCATGATAATCCTGTTCGCGATGGAGGCGCGAATGATGGCGGCAATCATTACATGGCCTCCTCAAAACGCGTTCCTATCAACGTCATGGAGAAGTCCGGATTACGCCGCAGCAGCAGAGTGACCTCGCGGCTCAACGGCAGATCGGTTGGCGAAAGCGCCGGATCGAGCGTGAAATCCATCGTCATGCCCGGCATGCCTATGTCCGTCATCGGGCCGTGCGTGATGTTGGCTGTCCGGGCGTCCGTGTCGACCGCGTTGATGGTACCGCGAACTTCCATGGGCGGGGAGACCGGGTCCGCTTTTGCAAGGACCATGGTCATGCCGTCCGGCCGGTCAAAGGTCAGGGTTGTCTCGGTCCCAAGCGGCAACGTTTCCAGATCAAGCGCCGGATCCATGTCGAAGGCCATGGTCATGCCCGGCATTCCTATTTCCGCAATGGGGCCATGGGTGATCGTGGCCTTTCCCGCGTCCGGATCGATGGCGTCGATCTTGCCGGAAACGACAATCGGGGGGGCGGCGTCGGAGGTCTCCGTTTCCGTCTCATCGTTTGTCCCGGATATCTTGGCACCCCCGGCTTCACGAACAGCGACCACAGAAAACATCCCGCCGTCATCCTTGGAGAGGTCAAATTCGACCGGCACGTCCAGGGGAACCGTCGCGGGATCCAGATCAGCAACATCGAGATCCATTTTCATCGCAGGCCATCCAAGCTCCGGGATCGGTCCGTGATCGAGGGTCAGTTTGCCGTCCGCCGTTACCGCCAGAACCGTGCCTGTTCCGGTTGCCGCGATCCCGTCGTCACTGCCCAACTGCGTGAGCCCGAGAAGGCCGTCCGCGCCCCGGACCGCCCGGAACGCGACCGTCTGCCCGCCGGTCAACCGATCAAGAGACATGCCGGCTTGAACGGGAAAGGTGGAGGTCATCGCCGGCCAATCGAGGCTTTCCAATGCGTCGTGGCGAATGGTGGCCATGCGGGTCGCACGATTGAGCGCGATCAGCTCACCCGTTCCGCGGGCCGGAGCCTCATCTGTTGGGGCCATGCGCATCAAACCGGCGCTGAGCGCGCTTTCGCTGTCGATCAGGAACTGGGCGGAGGCCACCACTTCCTCTCCGGGCGCCAGCCCCTGAACGATTTCGGTGCGTCCTCCGTCTCCAAAATCGTCGCGCAAGCCCGTCGTGATCAAACGCGGTTTGAAGGTCCCTTCCGCCACCTTTATGATGACGCGTTCCGCAGCCCCGGTCCGGATCACGGCTTCTGTCGGAACGGTTACCGCTGTCCGTGTTTCCTGCGGAATCAGCGTGACATTGCCGAACATATTGGGGCGCAGCTGGTCGTCGGAATTGTCGAACCGAAGGCGAACGGGCAGGGTGCGCGTTTTCGCATCCAGTTCCGGGTAGATGTAGTCGATAGCACCTTCGAAGGTTTGGCCGGGCAGATGCTCGAAGCGGGCAATGGCCCGCATGTCCTTTGAAAGCCGGGCAATGTCACGTTCAAACACATCGACAATCAGCCAAACCTCGGTCAGATCGGTGATCGACATCGCCTGGGTTCCAGGTTGCAGGAACATGCCGTCTGCGGCGTTCAGCGCAATCACCACGCCATCGCGTGGCGCAACAACCTGAATACTGCGCGCAACCTCACCGGTTCGTTCGATTTCGGCAATTTGGAGCTCCGAAGCTCCGTGACTGCGCAACTTGTTGCGGGCGGCCTCCAAGGACAGGCCGTTGCCGTTTTCCAAAGATCGAAGAAAGTCAAAACTCGCAACGCCGAACTCCGGAGAGAACAGTTCGAAGAGGATCTCGCCCTTCTTCACCTGGTCGCCGACGGCACGCACGTTCAGGGTTTCGATCCAGCCATCAACCCGCGTGTGGACATGGCTGGTGAGGTGTTCGTCATATCCGACAAACCCCACCGTTTCGATTTTCTGCGAGATCTCGCCAACCCGCGCCAGGGCTGTTCGCACACCGATCGCATTGATTTCGGTGGCTGACAGCTGGACTTCGGCGGGGTCGCCGGACGGTTCCTGACCCGCATAAACGGGGATGAGGTCCATGCCCATAGGGGACTTGCCAGGGCCCGGCTGGCGGAAGTTCGGATCCATTGGGGCAACCCAATAGAGGATGTCGTCTTCGCCGGACGCAAGATCGCCGGCGGGGTTTAGATAAAGTCGCTCAAGAAACACCCCACCGGCCGTGCCTGCAGCAAGGGCCAGGATGCTGAGCGCGGCATAGCGTCCACGCATGATAACCTCTGAGTTGCCGCCGGCAGGGTGCCGAAGGCCTGATCAACAACAAGCGCTTGCGGAATTTCCGCAAGATGGTGTCTTCAGAGGAGGCGTGGAGGCCGTTTTGGGAGAGACGTGTCTGCAACTCGAAGCGAGTCTGGCGGAGACTGGGCAAAGTCTGCCGATGACATTGCCGTCCTCAGCCCGGCAACGCCGCCGGCAAGCGTATAGCCGCCGCACAGTGCTCCGCCGCAGCACCGGTCAATGTCAGAAGGGTCATGCTGGGCGTGATCGTTTGCGCCGGAGGTCGCGCCGTGATGCCCCATCGCCTCACACGGCATCGCCGCGCTTGACACGGAGGGTTCAGACGCATCTGCGATTTGGTGCGGCATGGGCAGACCGGCGACCACAGCAATAGCCAACGCCAAAAACAGCGTTGCTGCAAGTCTGCTGAGCTGGTGCATTCGTCCGGTCATCGGCTGCGATATAATCGATTGCCGGTGAAAAGCAAGAGGACGCGCTGATCTTTCGGCCATTGAAGCTTCGTCTGTCCTGCCGAGGAACCGCAGGGAAAAGCCCGGGGGCCGCCACCTGATCCTCACCCGCCTTCCAGAACCTCTTGCCCCCGCGCGCAGGCGTTTTACCTGGCTTCGATGGGAGCAAACCCCGTTTATAAGGCCGATGAAAACCGGTGCGCCGGCACGGCCTAGTCACAGCCATTGTGGCGCCGCCACAAATCCCTGTTGTGTCCTTCCGGCACTCTTGTGCATGGATCATCAGCATATCCGCGCAAGATGTTGTATTTTTGAATTTGCGCGTCGCTGAGAAGCTCTGGTGTCGACAAGTGGCGCGACAGGTGGATGAACCGCAATTCGGTGCGGGCTTCGCCAGCTTCGGCAAGCAGTGAGCGAAGCGCCTCTTCGGACAGGCCGGGTTGTGCGAAGGCGTTGCTGATCGCGGCCTCCGCCGCAATTAGGCGTTCCCCGGCAGCAATGGCCGCGATCCGCATTGCCTTGTATGTTTCGGTGATCGTTCCGACCTGCTCAGCCGAGAGCTCAAGTTCTGTCTGCAGGTCAAGAAGATGCGCGGGACCAGGGTGACCATTCAGCTCAGCCGGCAAGGCGAGACCCCAGCCCCCACCACGTTGCAACTCCGCGATATCCTGTTCCGACAGGCTCTTGATTTCCCGTGTTTCAAAGCCAGCATACGGTGCCGTGTTGCTTCCGTGACCGTGATCTTGTGAAAACGCTGCAATGGGCACGAGCGCAATCGCCAAAGCGAGTGATTTCGTCAAGTGCACAGACATTGTTCGATCCCTTTGCACGAATTCGTCGGGCGATCGGTAGCACCGACAGCCGTTCGCTCATATGATCGTGATCATGTCCAACGCCATATCAGACCTTTTTGCATCCGGCCGGGTTGTTTCGTTCCAGTCCAACCAGAGTGTATTTCAGATCGGAGACCGCGTGCAAAACATGTACTTCGTCACCGACGGAGGGGTTGACCTTGTCCGCTACTCCAAAAGAGGTGCCCCTTTGATCCTGGCGCGCGTCGGACAGGGCGGTGTGCTGGCCGAAGCTTCGGCATATTCGAGCCGATATCATTGCCACGCCGTGACCAGCGCGCCATCACAGCTCCGCTTGCTGCCCGTTTCGGCGTTCCGGGACCGTCTTCATGGCTCTCCGGACATTGCCCGTACATGGGCAGCCAAGTTGGCGCAGGAACTGCAGACCGCCCGGATGCAGTCAGAGATCAGATCGCTCAAGACCGTGGCCGAACGCCTGGATGCGTGGCTGGGAGAAAACAAGACCTTGCCGCCAAAAGGGCAGATGCAAAACCTTGCATATTTCCTTGGTGTTTCGCGAGAAGCGCTCTACCGCGAACTCGCGCGGCGGCGCGGGTAGGGCAAACGGGAAAGACCGGCAGGGGATCGTCGCCGGATGCCCAGACAGTGCGTAGGATCTTGCACCTTTTCGTCTCTCTGCGCAGCGTCGATGGACGCGCGGGGCATGGGTGTTGTGGGATCACAGGTTTCCTGACCGGTCTTCACGGTTTGGCGCTTGAGCCTCCTGGTGGGCGGTGTGATCGGTCTTTACCGCCGCTCTGGAAATGAATGGATCCCCGATCAAGTCGGGGATGACATCAGAAGGGGCGGGGCTTGGCTTGCCTGAATGCGCGGGCGTGTGACGTAAAAATGGGCCGTGAACATGGGCCGTTCTCTTTGCCGATCTGTCACCCGTCTTCCAATAGCTTTTGCACCCGGTCGCGGGCGGCTTCCCTGGCTTCATGCTGTGCGAGCTCGGTTTCCAGGCGCATGAAAAACGGCAGGTAGTCGTCGCCGAGTTTCTGAACCAGGAGGGCCGTCACTTTCAGGGCGGACTTCAGCCTTGCGGTGTCGATGGGCCGACCGGATGCTGCTGATGCCGCCGTCGATGTCGCCGTTGATGTCAAAGATGTTGCCAAAGATGATGCCAAAGATGTTGCCGGTGTAGCTGGCGATGCCGCTGCCACCGTCGATGCCGATCCCGGAGCCGATGCTGCTGACTGGGCAGATGCTGGGGCAGATTTGGATGGTGGGGCTTTAGTCCGGGGCGTGCCCATGGCGGGGTCCGTTCTCGGCAAGGAGGCGGCTGGTTTCCAGGATCAGGGCAATGAGCCCGTGTCTGGCGAGCAGCGTTGCGGCGCGCTCGCGGGCCTCGCGGTACTGGTCGAGCCAAAGATCGGGATCGGTGTGCGGGATGGAAACAGAGGCAAGATAGGCCTCCAGCCAGTAGCGCACCGCCGTCTTTGATTGCGTGGTGCCGGTTGCGCGCAACAGCGCGTGGGCATTCAGCGCCTCGGCGATCAGCCGGGCGGCGCGGTCCGGGTCCTCCAGGCCTTCGTTCACCGCACACATCAGATAGGACGGCACCCGGATCCGCGCCTTGTAGCCCTGAACCCGGCTGGCGGTCTTGAACACCAATGGCCCCTCCGCCCGGTAGGGACTGGCCACCGACCGGTCGCAGGTGACGGGACGCGAGCCTTTCAGGAGTGAGCCTCTCGGGAGCGATCCTTTCGGGAGCGGTCCTTTTGGGCGTGATCCGGGTTTCATCACGTCTCTCCAGTTTGAGTTAAGCACGTAAAGGTTGCAAAAACAGGTATAAAATCATACTAAAAGGTTAAATTAGTCAATAGGGGCGATGGAGATGGCCGGAGAATTCGGATGGTTCGGCGACGGATTTTGCCGGAAGAAATGTCTTCAAAATATTGAATTATTGAGTTTTTTCTTGTCTGTTCTTTTTCATCTCGGGGGGCGTCGTGCCGGTTTCGTTGAGAGTGGGGTGGCGCACTTATAAGATGTGGGCGGGGCAGCGGTGCCCAATCGGAGTGATCTGGTGATTTGCGAGTGTGGGCTTTGTGAGGGTGGGATTTGGGAGATCGGGATGAGGGGGAGTGGGGACAATGGGGCAAGAGCTTGCGGGGCGGGACGGCCGGGACATCAAAGCCCGGCTTTGGGCGCTGATCGATCAACTGGACGAGGCGGCGGTGGCCGCGTTTCTTGCCGAGCTTCAGGGGGAGCTTCAGGCCGGGCGTCAGGCGGACCTTCAGGGGGAGCGTCAGGTGGACGTTCAGGCAGAGCTGCCGGCGGAACCCGATCGGTCCGGCCCGAAAGATCCGGGTTTGGGGGCGCCGGATTTGAGGGTCTCGGGCTTTCGGGCATCGGACTTGGGAGCGCCGGATGTGGGGGGATCGGGCCCGGATCTGGTGGACGCGGGGCGGCTCAGGCCCGCCGGGACAAAAGACGGTTGAGCGCGTCCTTCGCTTCGTCCTCGCTCATCGCCTCCACCAGGGCATGGAGCTGCTTGCGGTTTTCAGACCAGGGGTTCTGGCTGTCGAGCACCGCCGTGTTGGAAATCTCCAGCGCGGCACAAATCCGCTCCAGGCTTTCCCAGCGCATGGTGCGGGTGTCGCCGCGCAGGAACTTGTTCAGCGTGTTGACGCTCAAGTTGGCGTCCTGGCAGATCCGGCTCGGGTTCGTGCCCTGCCAGGCGATGACCGCCCTCAGGTTGCGCCGGCGCCGGTCCCAGATGTCGTCCGATGTGTGGCTGCGCATGGTGTCCGTCCTGTCGTTCGCGTCCCGATCTTCACCTTTTTCGGTGAACTTGTGAATAACGGGAAAAAGCATTTCCATAGAAACTGAGTATGAATTTAACCTTAAAAGGTGATTTTCTACCATTTACGGCCCCGGGAGTGGATCATGGACCTGCCAGAGCCTCGTGATTTTCGCCAATGGATCAAACGGGTGCTCACCGTGCTCGATCTCACCGGATACCGCTGGTCGCGGGAGGCCGGGGTGCCGCCGAATCTCGTCTCCAAGTTGTTGAGCGGCGAGCAGACGGACCTGAGACTATCGGCAGCCTGTGCCCTGGTGCGCATTGCGCAAAAGACCGCCCGGGACCAGGGGATTGCCCTGCCGCCGCTGGAGCGGCACCGGTTGCCATCTGATCTTGGAAGGTGGTCTCGGCCATGAGCCACAAGGCGACCAACTGGGCGATCTTGCAGCGCGGCTTGAAACCGGCCGCCAAGATCGTTCTTTGGCACCTGTGTGACCGGCACAATCCGGATCACGGCTGTTTTCCCAAACAGGAAACCCTGGCGCGGGACTGCGAAATGAGCCGCTCCACCTTGAACCTGCATCTGAAGCACCTGGAACGGCGCGGCCTGATCCGCCGGGAACAGCGGCGCAACCCAAAGACCTATCAGCAGGAAGCAACCCGCTACAAGCTGGGCTTTGAAGCCGATTTTGTCGCCCTTGCGGCCGAGCGCCCTTGTCCGGATTCCGGACAGGGGACCAAGACCGATCCCGTGTCCGGATTTGCGCCACACCCGCGTCCGGATTTGGGCCCGTCCCGTGTCCGGGTTCCGGACACAAACCCTGTAAGGGAACCGGTAAAGAACCCTCTTTCGGACCGCCTGCGCGTGGACGAGGCCGGGAACGCGGACATGGGACCGGATGGCGGCGCTGAGCCTGAGTCAGCGTTGGGTCCAGATGACGTAACTGGGGCGGGGCAAGCTCCCGATGGGGATTCAGACGCCGCTGACGATCCGAAGCAGATCGAACGGCAGTTCTGGAAGCTGGTGCGGGACTGGCCGGGGCTGGACGGCATGCCCAAGCAGCGGGCCTTGCGCGCCTTTCGGGCCTTGAGCGCTGCGGACCGGGCGGCCGCGCTCGCCCGCCGCAACGCCTGGTTCGCCTTGCTGCGCGCCACCGGCCGCTCGTTCACGCCCGCGCCCTCGACCTATTGCACCGAACGGCTCTGGCAGGATGTGCCGGATCCGGACATTAGTTCGGCGGGCAGTGGATCCGGGGGTGCCGCGCCAGGGTCCGTAAAAGGTCCCGTAAAAAGTTCTTTGGCCGGGGCCCGGGCGGCGCCCTTCGGCAAGGCCTGGAGCGCGGTGCGCTTTGCCGACCTGATGCGCCCGCCCTATGGCCGGTTCCCCAAGCCCTCCGCCTACTTGCAAGGAGTGCTGTCAGCGGGCGGTGAGATGGCTGCGCGCGAACGGCTGCGCCGCAGGGCCGTTTATGGCTGGCCGAAGGTGAGCGCGCTGCAGGCCCGGGCCCTGCGCCAGCGCAAGGGCTGCGCCGCGGACCCGGCCCTTGCCCCGCTGGAGGAGCTGTTCGGCGCGGTGCGGGTCGGGTCGGAGCTCTGGGCGGCGTGGCAGGCGCTGCACGCGGCCCGCGGCTGGCCGTGGTTCGGCGCGGACCGGGATCTGCCGGACTGGATCTATCTGCCGGAGCCGCCGGAGGGGTTTGACCGCTATCCGGATCTTAGCGTTGCGGTGGCGGCGGCGCTCGCCCGGTTTGAGGCGCAGCATCAGGTGCTCGATCGGGCCCAGACTCAGACGCAGACTCAGGGCGTCGGCGAGGGACAGGACCGGGGGCTCGGCGGGCCCCAGGACAGCGTGAGCAAGGGGGAGGCGGCGGAATGAGCATCCCGCGGATCAAGCGGCCGCAGATCGTGCACAATCTGGAGCTCCTGAGCCGGTTGCTCTTGCGCGCTAAGGCCGAGTGGGTGGTTATCCACACCAATCCGAAATGCGAAACCCGGGCGCGGGACGGGCTCTTGGGCGCGGGGCTTCTCGCCTTCCTGCCAATGGAGCAGATCGAGCGCCGGCACGGGCGCGGGCGCAAGGTCAAACCCGCGCAGACCTACACCGTGATCCGGCCGATGTTCCCGCGCTATCTCTTTGCCGGGATGGATGTCAAAAAGGGCCAGAGCGTTGACCAGATCCGCGCCTGTGACGGGGTGAAAGGTGTTCTTTCCTTTGACAAAACCGGGGCGGTTGCCCGGGTGGCGGTGGGCGATCTCATCAAGATCCTGGAGCTGTCGCACGGCACCTTTGAGGGCCGGCCGGTGGCGGACGGACAGATGGCCGATGTGGCGCGCCTGAAAGCGGGCGCGGTGGTGAAACTGGTGAAAGGCTCCTGGTGCGGGCAGGACCTCACCGTGACCGGCTATGACGCGGCGAAGGAGCGCGTGACCGGCGAGCTGACGGGCTCGGCCATGCGCCTGGCCGTGACCGCGCCCCTTGACGCCGTGATACAGCCTGAGGTAGCAAAACGGACACGCTGAACGCGCTGGAACCCTCGGGCCCGGGTGAGACTGTTCACCAAAAAAGACGGAGCGACCGGGGCAGCGCACGGCCAACCTGAGACGCAGGATCTGCGGAGTTGGCGCGGCGGGGTTCTATGGGATTTTTCTAAAAAAACGAGCGGGATGAGACGGGGCTCTGGCGGGGGCCGGGCTGTGTTATGCGGCGTGTAGCGTTTCCAGGATCTGCGTGGTTGGGATCACGGCACTTCGGAGCTGCATGAAGGGGAGAAGAGCCGTGGCGCTAAAGATGATCCGGAAAACCACGCGAACCCTTGCGCCCCGGATCAGGCCGCCGGTGAAGCTTACCGACCCGTTCTACCAGTCAGCGGACTGGCGCGCCCTGGCCGCCGACATCAAGCGCCAGCGCCGCTACCGCTGCGAGGCCTGCGGTTCCGATTTCTCCAGGCGGGCCGACAAGCTGATCGCCGATCACATCGTGGAACGGAGCGCGGGCGGGGCGGAGTTTGATCCGCTGAACATCCAGTGCTTGTGCATCGCCTGCCACAACCGCAAGACCGCCAGAGCTCGAAAGACCGGAAAGGCCCGCACGGCTGGCACGGCAGGTGGTTGAGGCGTTGATCGCAGCCGATCGAACAGCGGTGCAGCTCTCGCGCGGGCGGCGGATGCAGTGGTCACGAGCGGGCCGGACTTATCGGTTGGGAGCAGGCCTGATTATCGGCCGGGAGCGGGGGGCTAGAATTCATCGGTTAAGGGGGGGGGGATTCATCGGTTAAGGGGGGGAAAAAACTCTGACACCACCCCCCCACCCGGACCGGTGGGGGAACTCATGGGGGGATTTTTTTTGGGGGCGTTTGATTTTGACCTGCTTGGTGATCCGATCCCGGAGGGGTTCGGTAAGCGCGGGCGGCCGCCGCACCGGCCAACGGAAGAAAAGCGCAAACTTGTCATACAGTTATGCGCCTTCCAATGGCCGGTTGACAAGATCGCAGCCGCGCTCGGCATCACCGCGCCGACCTTGCGCAAGAATTATTTTCGGGAGCTGAAGGCCAAGGCGGAAGCCCGGTGCCGGGTCGAGGCCAAACTCCTGAGCGCCTTGATGGGCGAGGTGGAGAAGGGCAACGTGTCGGCGATCGACAAATACATGAAACGCCTGGAACGCCATGACCGGCTGATCGCGGCCGAGGCCATTGCCAACCGGGGGGCGGCGGCCGGCGTTTTGGCCGCTGACGCCCCAAGTGTCGGCGCGGCCAGTGGTAAGCTTGGCAAGAAGGAAGCCGCGCGCCGGGCGGCCGGCGACTACACCGGCATCTTCGCACCGCCCGACGGACCGCTCCTCCAGTGACGCCGACCTGGTCAACCGCCTGTCCGGACTGGGAACAGCGGATCGTTGCGGGCCGGTCGCTAATCCCATTCGCGCCGCTTTTTCCCGACGAAGCGGAGGCGGCGCTGAAGGTGTTCAAGTCCCTGCGCGTGGTGGACCTGCCCAACCAGCCGACCTTCGGGGCCTGTTCGGACCAATGGGTGTTCGATTTCGTCGGGGCGATCTTCGGCGCCTATGATGCGCAAAATGCCCGCCGTCTGATTTCTGAGTTTCTGCTGCTGATTGCGAAGAAGAACAGCAAGTCCACCATTGCCGCCGGCATCATGATCACCGCGCTGATCCGCAACTGGCGGCACACCAACGAACTGACGTTGCTGGCACCGACCATGGAGGTGGCCAACAACAGCTACATTCCCGCCTCGGCCATGGTGAAGGCCGATCCCGAACTGCAAATGGTGCTCAGGACGAGTGATCACCAGCGCACCATCAAGCACCTGACAACGGACGCGGAGTTGAAGGTGGTGGCGGCCGACAGCGACACATCTGCGGGCAAAAAATCCGGTTTCATTCTGGTGGACGAGCTCTGGCTGTTCGGCAAGAAACCGAGATCCAGCGCCATGCTGCAAGAGGCAACGGGCGGATTGATTGCCCGGCCCGAGGGTTTCGTGATCTACCTGACGACACATTCCGACGAGCCACCGGCCGGTGTCTGGAAAAGCAAGCTGGACTATTTCCGAGACGTCCGGGACGGCAAGATCACGGACACCGAAAAGCTGGGCGTTCTCTACGAGTTTCCGGAGCCCATGATCGAGGGGGAAGCGTATCTCGATCCGGATAATTTCTACATCACCAATCCGAACATCGGCCGGTCCGTGCGGCGTGGCTGGCTGGAAACCAAGTTGAAGGAGGCCGTCTCGGGCGGCGGGGACGACGACAAGCAGACCTTCCTTGCCAAGCATCTGAACGTGCCGATCGGAACCCGATTGCGCCGGGACCGCTGGGCGGGAGCTGATGCCTGGGACAGCGCCGCCGATCCGGAACTTGCCAGCCTTGAGGACCTTCTTGACCGGGCCGAGGTTGTGACGGCGGGGATCGATGGCGGCGGCCTGGATGATTTTCTGGGTCTCGCCCTGATCGGCCGGGAGCGCGGCACGCAGCGCTGGATGCTCTGGACGATGGCGTGTTGTCACGAAAAGGCGCTGGATCGCCGGAAGGATATCAAAACCATGGTACAGGGCTTTGCACAGTCCGGCGAGGTTCTGATTTGCCGGTCCGGGGAAGAGGACATCTTTGCGGTGGCGAACATCATCGAGCAGGTCTGGAGCCGGGGCCTGTTTCCTGAAAAAAATGCCGTCGGCCTCGATCCGGTCGGAGTGGCCGCCATCATGGACGAACTGATGGCCCGGGAGCTGCCCGAAGACATGCTGGTTGGCGTTCCCCAGGGCTACAAGCTTTCCGGTGTGACAAAGGGCATGGCGCGCAAGGTGGATGACGGGTCTCTGGTGCACGGCGCCAGCGGCCTGATGTCCTGGTGCATCGGGAACGCCAAAACCGAAAAACGCGGCAACGCCGACTACGTCACCAAGCAGGCGTCCGGCTCCATGAAAATCGACCCGTTGATTGCCGCCTTCAATGCCTTCGACCTGATGAGCCGTCATCCGGATGCCGCCGGCGGACCGTCCGTCTATGAAGATCGCGGGATTCTGTTTCTCTGATGGCCTCTCTCTTCCGGTTCTTGAGCCGAACTTCCGCATCGGCGCGGACCGAGCCGCCCGCCTTGAATGTGGATGCAAGGCCCGGAACGCCGCTTCAGGCCATAGCCGGTGATGGTGCCGTCTTCTACGACTTTGATGATCCGCGGTTTCTCGACTTTGTGCGTGGGGGCGGCGGGGCCCTGACCGAAGCCGGCGTGACGATCACACCGGAAAAGGCCCTGAAAAACACGACGGTGTTTCGATGTGTGTCCCTCATCAGTTTTGCAATCGGAATGTTGCCCCTGCACCTGCGGAACAAGGTGACCAAAGCCAAGGCCGAGGACCATTCCGCTTTCCGGGTCCTGCATCGAAAGCCGAACGCCTGGCAAACGGCCTTTGAATTCCGGAGCCTCATGCAGCAAAGAGCCTTGATCCATGGAAATGCCTATGCCCGAATCCTGCGCCGGGGACACAGGGTCTTGCAGCTTGTGCCATTTGATCCGGCCAGGACCAAGGTGGAACAGCTGCCGGACTGGTCTCTGCGCTACCGGTACCAGCGGCCCGAAGGCGGTGAAACCGTTCTCCCGGCCAAGGATGTGTTTCACCTCCGGTTCGGACTGTCCGAAAATGGAATTGAGGGCATTTCCCTGGTCGCCAAAGCGGCTGAAGCCATTGGTCTTGCCATCCAGACGGAGACTGCCGCAGCGCGCCTGTTCCGAAACGGCGTCATTGCCGGTGGCATCCTGTCCATGAAAAAGCGTTTGTCTCCGGAAGCGTATGACCGTTTGAAGGCGAGTCTCGAAGACCGGCGGGGGGCGGGCAATGCCCATCGGGACATGATCCTGGAAGAGGATATGGACTACAAAGACGGCGCTCAATCCGGCCGGGACAACCAGCATCTGGAAACGCGCAAGCATCAGATTGAGGATGTTGCCCGGCCGTTCGGCGTGCCGCGGCCGCTCCTGGCAGTCGACGACACCTCTTGGGGATCCGGGGTGGATGTGCTCGGACAGATGTTTGTCCGATACGGCTTGAACCCTTGGTTTACCGCCTGGGAACAGGCCATTGAGCGGGACATTCTGACCGACGCCGAGACCGAGACCATCGAGGCGAAGTTCAATGCCGGCGGGCTTTTGCGCGGATCGATGACAGACCAGGCCGAGTTTTTTGCCAAGGCGCTTGGGTCCGGTGGCCATCAGCCCTGGATGACACCAGAGGAAATCCGGGCGTTGAGCGATCTAACACCGGGCGCCGATCTGCCCATGGCACCCGGAAAACAGAGGGAAGCAGACCATGAGCCTTCTTGAGTTGCCGGACGTCAGGGCGTTTCAGCGCCCGGACTGGATGGCGTTTGAAGCACCGGCACAGACCCTGGATCACTATGATGCAGCCGTCTCTGCCACCGAGACGGATGATGACACGGTTATCACGATCTATGGTCAGATCGGGGTGGATCCCCTGTCATCGGCCGACAACTCCGAGCGCCGGATCTCCCGGGCGCTCCGGGCGATCGGACTGCGGGATGTCACGGTCAACATCAACTCACCCGGAGGTAATTTCTTCTCCGGCCTTGCGGTCTACAACCTGCTCCGCATGCATAGGGCCAAGGTGACCGTGAACGTGATTGGGCAAGCGAGCTCGGCGGCCTCGGTGGTTGCCATGGCCGGCGATGAGATTCTGATGGCGGATGGTGCGACGCTCATGGTGCACAATGCATCCGGTGTCACGATCGGCAACAAATTCGACACGCAGGACGCAACCGACATTTTGACGGACATCGACTCGGTGATGGCCGAGATCTATGCGGCGCGCTCTGGCGCGGATCCCAGCACAGTGTCCGGGTGGATGGATCGGGGGCGCGGCGCCGGAACCTGTTTCAGCGTCAAACGGGCCCTGGCGGCCGGACTTGCATCCGGCAAACTGGACCAGCGGTTCGTCACAGCCGATGCGGACGCGCCAAAGCCCGCGCCACCGGCCCGGGTTCTGGAAGCCGCCCTTATTGCCCAATGCAACATGTCGCCGAAGGGCGCCAAAGCCTTCGTATCCCAATTCAAGGCCGAGACGCGGGATGCTCCGGCCGCTGTCACGCGCGATGCTGACACTGTGCGCGAAGCGCTGACCGCCCTTCGCAAAACGCTCACGTCCTAACAAGGATCATACCGATGAAACATTTGATGCCAGCGCGGGTATCCGCGCGGGGGCTCTGTTCCGTGCGCGCCGACGCGAGCGGCGACATTGCCCAGTTGATCACTTCATTGAACAAGGACTTCAGTGCTTTCAAGGAAACACTTGAAGCAAAGGAGGAGGAAACCGCGAGACGGTTTGAAGATGTGGTCACGACAGACAAACTTGAGCGGATCAACGCCAGCGTCGGGGAGTTGCAGGCGGCGGTCGACATGGTCAATGCTCAAATGGCAGCGCTGGAGATGGGTGGCCTTGGTGGCAGCGCCGGGCCCGTCGATGCGGACTACACAAAAGCCTTTCAGGCCCATTTCCGGCGCGGCGATGTCGAAGCCTCGCTGAACAAGGGCACCGATTCCGAAGGCGGATATCTTGCGCCGGTTGAATGGGACCGGACAATTACCGGCAAGCTGATCGAGGTTTCACCGATGCGGCAGGTGGCCAGCCTGCAACAGATTTCGGGGACCACCTACCGAAAGGTTTTCAACCTGCGGGGAACCGCTTCCGGCTGGGTCGGTGAAACGGCCGCAAGGCCCGAGACGGATACGGCAAGCATTGCCGAGATGCCAATCGCAACGGGTGAAATCTACGCAAAACCGGCCGCAACCCAACAATTGCTCGATGATGCGGAAATCGACGCCGAAACCTGGCTTGCCGGAGAAGTGGAAACGGAATTCGCCTTTCAGGAAAGCAATGCCTTCATTGCCGGCGACGGTGCCAACAAACCCCATGGGTTCCTGACCTTTGCCGACGGGGCGGCCAACGCAAACCGGAATCCCCTCGGGCCGATCGAAGCTGTGCCGGCGGCAGCCTCTGCAGATGTGACATCCGATGAATTGCTTGATGTCATTTACGCGCTGCCGTCGGTTTATACCCAAAATGCCCGCTGGGTGATGAACCGCACAAGTCTTGGCACCATCCGGAAGCTGAAAGACGGGCAAGGCAACTATTTGTGGCAACCGAGTGCCCAGGTCGGGCAACCTGCAACCTTGCACGGGTACCCGGTCAGTGAAATGGCGGGAATGCCAGACATGGCTGCTAATGCCCTGTCGATCGCGTTTGGAGATTTCCGCAGAGGGTATCTCATCGTCGATCGGGTCGGCATCCGGGTTCTGCGGGACCCCTATACCAACAAGCCTTACGTCCTGTTTTACACGACCAAACGGGTTGGTGGCAGCGTCATTGACCCGCAAGCGCTGAAGGTCATCAAACACGCGTGACAGCGGGGCCGCAGAGCGGGCGACCCAGCAAAGCAAGACGCCGGGTGGCGGTCATGCCACCCGCAAGAGCTCCCCATTCGTTTGAACCCCAAGAGGGAAGACCACCATGGCAAACACCAAGCAAGCTGCCATCTCCGATGAGGAGACCGGCACACCACCCGAACCGGCCCGTCCGAAACAACCGACCCGAACCCCGAGATACACGCGGGACCAGATTCTTGCCTGGGGGCTCGATCCGTCCGTGTTCGGGCTCAAGGCGGATTAAACCGTCGTGTTGCGTCCGAAGCGCATCCTTGCACCGACGGAAACGCCGGTGACCGTTGAGGATGCGAAATGTCATCTCAGGGTTTCGACCTCTGAAGAGGATGCCCTGATCGCCGGTTTGATCGACACCGCCGTTGATAGTTTCGACGGCCGGGCCGGCATCCTCGGCCGGTGTCTGGTGTGGCAGACCTGGAAAGCCTGGTGCCACGGGTTTCCTTGTGGCCGGTCTGTCCGCCTGCCATTTCCGGATGTCGATGCGGCGTCCGTTGTCGTTCGGTATCTCGACAAGGCTGCCACCGAACAGACCTTTCCGGCCTCCGGTTTCAACGTCTTTGAAGACACCAGCGGCGCTTATGTCCTGCGGCATCCAGAGGGCATGTGGCCCGCGACGTGCGACCGGCCGGATGCCGTCTCCGTTGAATTCCGGGCAGGGTTCGGATCTGCTGCGGAGGTGCCTGGCCCTCTCAAGTCCGCCATCTTGTTGCTGGTCGGGCATCTTTACGAAAACCGCGAAGCCGTGACCCAAGGTGCCCGGGCCGGAGAAATGCCGCTCGGTGCGATGCATCTGGCCGGGCCCTACCGGGTCAGAAGATTGTGATGCCGGCAATCGGAAAACTTGACCGCCGCGTGACGATCCAGCGAGCGTCCTGGCAGCAGAATGAATTTGGCGAGGACATTGCGTCGTGGTCGGAGGTGATCACGCTCTGGGCGATGCGCGCCGATGTCCGCGACGGAGAACGATTGGCCGCCGGTGAAGTCGGGTCCCGATTGCAGTCCCGGTTCACGGTCCGGGCGTTCAGCACGACGAGGACCGTTACTCCGGCAGACCGACTTCGGCACGAGAGCGCCGTCTGGAACATCCTCGGCGTCAAGGAAACCGCCGGCGGACGGAATAGGTTTATCGAAATCACAGCGGTTCGGGATGCGGATGCATGAGCGTGACCTACAAAATAGCCGGGCTTCGTGCGGTTGAGAGATCTCTGAAGGCTCTCAACAGCCGTGTCACGGCCCGGAGCGTCGCACGGCGGGTTCTGAAGAAGGCGGCTGCACCCGTTGCCGAGAAGGCCGCCCTTCTGGCGCCGGATGATCCCGCAACATCTGGCAATGACCTGAAAGCCTCGATCGGTGTGTCCACAAGACTGACAAAACGCCAGCGGCGGGCAGTTAGAAAAACTGGAAAGAACGCCGTTGAAGTCTATGCAGGAACCAGTGACCCGGCCGGCGTGCAGCAGGAATTCGGGAACGTCAACCACGGCGCACAACCCTTTCTGCGGCCGGCCTGGCTGGCGACCAAGACGCACGCGCTGGCCGTGGTGGCGCGGGACCTGGCGAACGAGGTGACGAAAACCGCGCGGCGGGTGGCCGCCCGGTCAGCGAAGCGGCGGTGACATGGAGGAGGGGTTGCTGGACCTTTTGCGTGGAACTGCCGCACTGACCCCGCTGACGGGACCGCGCATTTATTGGGGACGGCGTCCGCAGGGCCGGGAGACCCTTCCGGCGATTGTCCTGACCCGCCTCGGGGGACGGCGCGACAGCAACCTTGGCGGCCCGTCCGGTCTGGTGGACAGTCTGGTTCAAGCAGACATCTATGCCACGCGCTACCGCGAAGCCAAACGGGCGGCAAGGGCCGTCCGGGACGCCGTGAACGGGTATTCCGGTAACCGGTCGGGGACGTTTTTCCAGCTGATTGCCATCGCAAACGAGCGGGACAGCTCCGCAACCGCCGCAGCCGGAGAGCCGGTCTTCCGTATTTCGATCGATCTGACAGTTTGGCACGATGAATAGGAGGCGCAGCCATGTCGGCGCAGGCACGCATTGGACACGGGACCAGTTTTCAAAGATCAGGGGACGGAACCGCCGGAGGCGTTTTCGCAAGCCTTGCCGGTGTGTTGGCGATCAGCGGTCCGGGACTTTCCCGAGATGCGGTGGATGTTACCGACATGGCTTCCTCGGGAGGGTGGCGGGAGTTTGCCGGTGGGCTGAAAGATCCTGGCGAGGTCAGTCTTGATCTGGAGTTCGATCCGGATGGCCCGGATGTGACCAGCCTTCTTGCGGACATCCATGAGGACACGCCCGGTTACTACAAGATCGTTTTTCCGGACACGACCGAGTGGGGTTTCCCCGCGTTTGTGACCGGGTATGAGCCAACGGCGCCGCTCGACGACAAGATGACCGCCTCGGTCACCTTCAAACTGTCCGGCCAGCCGGCCTTCATCGCTTGAATTGGGAGACCGTCATGGCAAACCGGCAAAAGGGTGAGACGGGTTTTGACGCGCTCGGGCAGACCTGGACGCTGCGCTACGGGACCAACGCGCTGTGCGAGATCGAGGATCTGTTCGGCCGCAGTGCGCTGGATGTGGCGCGGGACTTTGAGGATGAAGCCACGGTCCGGATCCGGAGCATTCGAGATTTCTTTCTCTGCGGACTGAAAGACAATCACCCGGACGTTGATGCGGCCAAAGCCGGGGAGATCATCGACGCACTTGGGCTAGACCGGGTTGGCCCCAAAATCGGCGAAGCGCTGGCGCTTGCCTTTCCACCTTCGGAAGACACCCATGCGCCGGGAAAGCCGCAGGATCCGGCGATGACCGGCTAGACTGGGGCCCGCTAGACTGGGACCGGCTGCAACGCCGGTTCTTTGCCGCAGGCGGGGATCCGGAGCAGTTCTGGCGGATGACCTTGAGGCAGCTGGATCTTTTCCTGAAGGCGGCGACGGACCGTCACCGTCTGGACCTCGATCTGGCCTATTACACGGCTTATCATGCCGGGCTGTTCAGTCAGCCGTTCAAGGGCGGCAAGTTTCCGAATTATCAGACCCACCGGCCCAACCAAGGGTGCAACCGTCCCACCTCAAAACAGCGGCAAAGCTGGCAGCATCAAAAGCAAATGGTCCTCGTCATGAATGCCGCTTTTGGCGGGCGCCGTGAAGAGACGCGCAGAGGGTGAGCGCATGCCGATTTTTCCGAAGCCTCCCATTGTTGTTGATTTGTTTCGCAGAGTGATCGTCTGCTGATCGGAGCTGTTGGATACGGCTGGTCTCAGATACAGATCTTCTTTACGCTTCTGATTTAGCTTTTGGGCCATAGTTGTGTAGATCCGATCTTCTGACGCACTGGAATCCAGCGAGTTCAGCCGCGATGTCTTTCAGTTTGAACAGACTTATCAATAGGTATCGACTGCGTCCGAGTTATCTCATCGCCGGGATAGCCGTTTCTGTTACGCTGCTGACAGCGGTCTTTGCCGAACTGCAAAACCGTGCTGTCCACCGAGAAGGTGCGCGTGCTGCCATCGGGGAGCAGCTGAGCAAGGTCCGGGCACAGCTTGAAGGAAACATCAACAGCAACCTGCAGCTTGTCCGGGGGCTGGTGGCTGTCATTGCCAATCAACCGGACATCAATCAGACCCAGTTCAGCCAAATTGCCAGCCACCTGATCGGCGACCATTCGCAACTTCGCAACATCGCGGCAGCACCCGACCTTGTGATCCGCCTGATGTATCCGATCGCCGGTAACGAGAAAGCAATCGGGCTTGACTATAGAAAAAATGACCAACAGCGAAGGGCCGCTTTGCAAGCCGTTGAAGCAAAGCAATTGGTACTCGCAGGTCCGGTCAATCTTTTGCAAGGCGGCCGGGGGTTTATCGGACGGTTCCCGGTCTATACGACGGATTTGGCCGGTTCCAAAAGACTCTGGGGTCTGGTGTCCGCTGTCGTGGATGAAACCCGTCTTTATACCGACAGTGGTTTGCTCGATCCTGATCTGCCTCTTGATATTGCGATCGCTGGGCGGGACGCAGATTTGAGCGATGCAAACGCTTTCTTCGGGGATCCGGACGTGTTTTCGAGTGATCCTGTGGTCACGTCGATTTCGCTGCCTTCGGGCGGCTGGCAAATCGCGGCAATTCCTCGCGGCGGTTGGAATTTCACTCCGGACAATGTCTGGCTGGTTCGCGGACTCGTGCTTGTTGGCGGGTTGTTGCTGGTCGTGCCAATTCTGGTTGCCGGTCAACTCTATGATGAACGGCAACGCCATCACCGTGAAGCAAAATTGCAGCAAGAGGAGACAGAGCGCCTCTCCCAGCGTTTGAGGCTTGCGCTTGATACGTCCAAGATCGGTATCTGGGAATACAATCTCGAGACCAAGGTGCTTGCCTGGGACAAGAGGATGAAGGAACTCTACGATGTTCCGGACCACACAGATCCGAACGATTATAACGTCTGGAGCGACCGCCTACATCCTGAAGACCGCGAACGCGCTGAGAAGGAGTATTGGACTGCGATCAACTCGAATGGGGTCTATCATTCCGAGTTTCGCGTCGTCTTACAGAACGGAGCTCCTCGCTGGATCCGGGCGATCGGGGCGGTCCATCAGAATAAAAGCGGCCAACGTTATATCGTTGGTGTGAATTGGGATGTTTCTGCAGATGTGGCCTTGAAAAAACATTTGCTGGAGGCGAACCAAAGTGCTGAGCTCCGCAATCAGGAGCTCGAAACTGCACGTGCGCAGATGGAACACAATGCGCTCCATGACAGCCTGACAGGGTTGCCAAACCGGCGGTTTCTGGATCAGCGCCTGATGGAGGCTGGCCCCGCCAACAGCCCAACAGCGCTTTTGCATATCGATCTAGACCGTTTCAAACACATCAATGACACTTTAGGGCATGCTGCCGGTGATGCGATGCTTGTCCATACAGCCGAAATTTTAAAAGGCACGGCACAAGACGGTGATTTCGTGGCGCGAATTGGTGGCGATGAGTTTGTATTTGCCGTTACCAGGGCAACGGACGAGATGGAATTGTCCATGCTCGCCGATCAGATCATCAGCAGGCTCAGCGAGCCGGTATCCTACCAGAACCACCTCTGCCGTTTTGGAGGCAGCATCGGTATTGCAATGGTGGATAACGAGACTGGGAGCCAACGGCGTAACCTGCTCGTTGATGCCGACATTGCGCTTTACCGGGCAAAAAGCAATGGGCGGAACCGGTTTGAATTCTTCTCTGGTTCGCTGAAGGCGGAAATTATTCGCACGAAACGGGTTGCCGATGACATCCTAACTGGGCTGGAACAGAAACAGTTTGTGCCGTTTTTTCAACCCCAGTTTGATGCCGCAACGCTCAAGGTCGTCGGTGTCGAGGCGCTCGCAAGATGGGATCATCCCAACGAGGGTATGCTCGCACCGGACACGTTCATGAAAACGGCCGATGATCTGAACGTCGTCCCTCTGATCGATCGAACCATTCTGGAACAAACGCTTCAGGCCTCTCTTCGGTGGAAGCTGGCCGGCCTTGATGTGCCTAAGGTCTCGGTGAATGTGTCGGCCGGCCGACTTGCGGATGCCAGCCTGTTCGAAAGTCTCGACGGGTTGTCTTTTACTCCCGGTGCGCTGTCCTTCGAACTGTTGGAATCGATTTTTCTTGATGATCAAGATCCCATGATCACATCCAATTTGAAGCGCTTGCAACAGATGGGAATTGATATCGAGATTGATGACTTTGGCACCGGTTATGCCTCAATCGTCAGTCTCCTTCATCTCCGTCCGGCCCGTCTGAAGATCGACCGGCAGTTCATTTATCCATTGCTCGGCTCCCATGAACAGCAAAGATTGGTCTCGTCGATTATCGACATTGGAAAATCCTTCAATATCGAGGTTGTTGCCGAGGGCGTTGAAACAATGGATCATGCCCGCATCCTGAAAGATCTCGGATGCGATATCCTGCAGGGCTATGCGCTTGGGCGTCCGATGCCGTCCGATGACCTCATTGCCTATGTAAAGGCAGAAAGCTGGAGAACTGCTGCCTAGTGTGTGCAGCCAACCCATACGCGTCTGTTTTCGGACCAAACAGAGTGAAAACCGCCTTGTGGTGATCCCGTCGCTCTATTGCCCTTTTGGGACCCCAACAGGCCTTGGTGACACCCTTATTCAGTTCTTCGAGCGACATCACTCATGGCTCTCGCCGCGTAATTTCAGCGAGATCGGCGAGTTCTGAAAAAAGCTGTTGCAGATCCGCTATGGCGATCGCGAAACGGTTTCGAATGTCTTTGCCTTCGGGCGTATGCGCCGGGTGCTTCTGCATCAACTCCTGAAAGGTTTCCAGACCGTCGGCAATCCGATTGAACTCCACGTGTCCTGTGGCCCCGAGGCGCCTGCAAAAATCGGCGAGGTCTGAGACGCGATGCGCGGCTTCGGCCTCGAATTGACCCAATCTGGTTTTGAAGGTTTCTCGAAGGCGCTCTGCCATGCGCGGATCAATTTCCAAACCTGACACCTCGTTAATGTGGCCCGGAAGTCAGTTGATCCGCGTCCATGGTCATCTGAAGCCGTCCCAAGCCCCAAAGCAGAAAGGGACTGTCTTAAAGTGAATCGTTATATGCCGGACCGGACTGTAACTTTCCGAAGATCATTCTGACTGCGGAAAAGACTAGAGAGAGCCATGCGTGGGCTGCAAGCCATGTTTGGGTGGTTCGTGTGGTGAACTGCAGAGTGCCGAATTTTAGGGTATTGAAATCAATGCGCTTTTGAGGATGTTTCTTCGCTTTTTCTCTAAAGGCAACAATGCAAAATTGCCCGACAATGCCTGTTAAAACCTTTGTTGCATGCAATTTTGACGATGAACGTTGATTTTCATGCTTTGATTAGCCAGGCTCATGTCTAAAATTATTCAATGATTTCCTCGGAATGATTTTGATTTTAGATCAATATATCGTAGGGTAAGTTTATATACTTAGGCTCAAATACTGATAATAGTTCTTGTAAATACTTTGGAAAGCTAAGTCTGATTGTCTCGTGCTGACGGTCCATAATTGTGCAACTGGAGAGGGCGTCGTGCAGTTCAACTTTGCCCGCTGGTGTGCGGCATGTTTTTTTCTGCTGAGTGTTGAGTGTTCGTATTTCGGCCCTGCATTTGCGGTGGAGGGGAATCTTGATCCTGAGGTAGTTTTTTATAACGCCCTTCCATACCCAGTGCTGCTGATTGACCCCAAATCGGGAAAGATCAGATTTGCAAATGACGAAGCGGTCCGGTTTTACGGTTATTCCGAACACGACTTAACCGGCATGCTTATCCAGCAAATCAATCAATTCACTGAAGAGCAAGTGAAACAAGAACTTCGGCAAGCCGAGGCGGAGCACCGCAACTTTTTTGTTTTTCAACACAAGCTGGAGTCTGGCGACGTTCGAACGGTCGAGGTCAG
>ERZ1023282.183-NODE-183-length-35186-cov-18.601378_pt1 | contig 35186 bp, 29 predicted proteins | sample MGYA00521262_ERZ1023282 | MGnify/ENA primary metagenome ERZ1023282 (study PRJEB32759, sample SAMN07749867) | skin metagenome | biome: transportation; feature: city; material: polyester macromolecule | host: Homo sapiens | place: Hong Kong:KT line | collected... | reverse complement strand
CCACATACGGGCTCAATATTAGTTACAGGCTATATTGATACTTCTGATACTGATTTCTACCAGCATACAGCATCGGAAACAGCCAAATCTAAATCAAACAGCTGCAATGACTGATAAAGTCTTAGAGTAATTACACAGAACTTTTGATACTTTTCTTTATTTTATCCATAAAATTATCACTACATTATTAAGATAAGATTTACCTCTTGACGCGTTACTGCTTTCAAACGACCTGTCCCACCACAAGGCCTACCACTCACACCTTACATTTACCCTTAATCCCCCATCCATACCATCCCAAATGTCATGTGTTATACTTTCAGCCATGTTACCTTATTACCTTTACGCATGAAAAATCCTCTGCTTAATTCAGGAAAATTTTGGCTGAAAACAGCCGTAACTGCGGTCATCTTGCTCGTTTGCACCGCAGCCACCCTGTATGCATCGGTTTATGCCCTATTTTCCCCCGAACAAATCGAAGCTTCCGTACAAAACGCCTTCAGCGGAACGGGGCGGAATATCCGCTTCAGCAGCGACATCCGCCGAAGCTGGTTTCCCCGTCCTACCGTTACCCTAAAAAACGTTACCATTACCCAACCTCAAAGCAACCAAACTGCCTTACATATCAAAGAGACCCATATCGGTTTGGGCTGGAGCAGCCTGTGGAACGATCACCCGGTCATCGAAAAATGGGTTATTACAGGTGCAGATGCCGTGTTATCGCGCACCGATGACGGCAAATGGAACCTGCAAGACCTGTTACATCCTTCCCACCCTACTTCTTTAAACCGTTTGATTATAGAAAACAGCTCTCTGCATATGAACATCGCAGGGCAAACACATATTATCGACAATTTTTATCTAAACATCCGCAACAACGGGGCTGACGGCCGTCCCTTCAAAATCAACGGCAGCCTGCGCCGCTCAAATCAACCCATCCAATGGCAGGGTAGCGGCGTGTTTAATGCCTCTGAAACCGGATGGAACATTCCCAATTTACTTTGGGAAGCATCTATTGCTGAAAAAGAAAACAAACTGTCCGCTGATGGAAGCGGCACATGTACGTGGTCGTCTGAAAACAACTCCCTACAAGCAGACAACCTCAGTCTGCGTACGGATAATCCTACCCAAAATTTTCACCTGACCGCGCAAATTCCCCATTTATCCTTGAAAAACAATGTATTGAATATTCCATCACTCAATGGTGCATTTACAGCAGGCAAGCCGGAAAGCCAATGGAACGGCTCATTCAAACTCGACAAAGCAAGCATCCGCACCAGCGTTGCCACATTGGATAACTTTGAATTCAACGCCAGCAACAAAAATGCCGTCCATCAGACCAATTTAACCCTGACAGGCCCTCTGCTGTGGCAGCAAAACAAAGGATTGCAATCATCTTCAATCAATCTGACCACATTGCAGGACACGGTCAACCGCCTACCCAATCCTCGCTTTATCAGCCAATTAACCGGCTCATTTAACTGGAACGGCAAAGAAAACTGGCAAGGGGATTTCAAAGGCACATTCGACCGCCAACCCCTTGCTCTTGTCTTCAAATATCACCCAACGGAAGAACAAACACCTCTTTTGGAAGCCGGGATTGCCCTGCAAAAACTCTCATTGCTCCCCTATTGGGATGATATACAGGCAAACTCCGGATCAGGCTACCCTGCAATCCTCAACAACGGCCCAATCCCAAGAATTGATGCCAGTATCAAAATCGGCAATATCCAAATACCCGGCCTGCAACTGGACAATATTGAAACCCTGCTGAATGCCGACAAAGAACATATCACCCTAAGCCATTTTAAAGCGGGTCTCTACGGCGGTCAGACAGAAGGCGGTATCAGTATGGCAAACACAACTCCGCCTACCTACCATCTCCAACAAGATGCCCAAAACGTACAAATCCGACCATTGCTGCAAGATTTGTTCGGTTTTCACAGCTTCAGCGGCAACGGAGATGCCATCATCGATTTGACAGCACGGGGTAACAACCGCAAACAACTTATCCAATCCCTACAAGGGATGCTGACCCTCAATATTTTGGATGGGGCATGGAAAGGTATAGATATAAATAACATCCTCAAAAACGGTATTTCCGCACAACAATCCAGCGGCGAGCATGTTCAAACCCCTTTCCACCGTTTTACCCTCAATAGCGAAATAGACAAGGGCATCAGCCACCACATCAATACCGAATTGTTTTCCGAACATTTACACATAGTCAGCAACGGCTACACCGATCTGAATACGCAAGAACTATCCGAGAACCTACTTATCCGTAACACACTCAATCCTTCCGCCAAACCCATACCGATCAAAATACGGGGCAATGTCGCTAATCCGTCCGTTACACTCGACTACAACCGTATTACCCACGGACTGAACAATCCCAAAGAAAAACAAAAAGCATTGGAACAAACATTGCGCGAGCAATGGCATTGGCTCAATCCGGAACGAAAACAAGCAGATAAATAAAAAAGGTCGTCTGAAAATCCAATCATGGTTTTCAGACGACCTTTTGGCATCTTCGACAATCCGTTTTATTCAAACGGGCGTACTTCCAAACCGAACATACGGCGGGCAGTGTTCAGCATTTGGCAGCTGAAGCCCCACTCGTTGTCGTACCAAGCGAACACTTTGACCATGTTGCCGTCGGTTACTTTGGTCAGCGTTGCGTCAAAGGTACTGGCTTGGGTGGTGTGGTTGAAGTCCATAGACACCAGCGGCAGCGTGTTGTAGCCCAACACGCCTTTCAGACGACCTTCTTCTGAAGCGGCCTTCATCAACGCATTGATTTCTTCGACACTCGTATCGCGCGCGGCTTGGAAGCTCAAATCCACCAATGAAACATTGACGGTCGGCACGCGGATGGCAAGGCCGTCGAGTTTGCCTTTCAATTCGGGCAAGACCAAACCGACGGCTTTCGCCGCGCCGGTTTTGGTCGGAATCATGTTTTCCACACCGCTGCGGGCGCGGCGCAAGTCTTTATGGCGCACGTCGGTCACGGTTTGGTCGTTGGTCAGGGCGTGAATGGTGGTCATCGCGCCTTTGACGATGCCGATGTTTTCGCTCAATACTTTGGCGACGGGGGCGAGGCAGTTGGTGGTGCAGGAAGCATTGGAGATGACGGTCATGTCGTCGGTAATCACATCGTCGTTCACGCCGTAGACGATGGTCGCGTCAACGTCAGCCTCGCCCGGTGCGGAAATCAGCACTTTTTTCGCGCCGCTTTCAAGATGGACATTGGCTTTGGATTTGCTGGTGAACGAGCCGGTGCATTCCATCACCAAGTCCACGCCCAAGTCGCGCCAGGGCAGTTCGGCAGGGTTGCGGGTGGAGAAGAACGGGATTTTGCGGCCGTTGATGATGAGGTGGGTCGCATCGTGGGAAATGTCAGCATTAAAGCGGCCGTGGACGGTATCGAATTTGGTCAGATGGGCGTTAGTTTCGAGGCTGCCGCTGGCGTTGACGGCGACGACTTCAAGTTGGTCTTGCAGGTTGTAATCGTAGATGGCGCGTAATACTTGGCGGCCGATGCGGCCATATCCGTTAATGGCGACTTTAATGCCCATGTTTTTTCCTTTTGGGGTATAGGGTGGTTAACTGATTCGCACATTATAGCAAATTTGTAGTGTGATGTAATTAACATTTTATCAAATAAATCTTGTTCAATCATATCTGCTTATTTTTATACCAAAAAGATAACGAATTATTTTATTCTACAAAATACCATATAAGGAAATTTATATTTCAATTATATTTAAAATATACGTATTTAATCTTAGCTTCCTACTCTCTTAAAAAAAGGGAAAACCCGCATCTTTCTGATTTTATTTATTTGAAAAAGATAATTTCTAACTAAAATCCGCTACATCACGCAACAAAACTCCCCGCCATTCCTTCTCTTTTATCTTTAAAATCAATAAATACAATTCCATTTCTGATTTCATAATAAATTAACAAACCTCTGCCCTCCTCCCAAATCCCCCGTTTTCAAGGCATAAAGCGCGTTCTTAAGCGGAGGCTGCTTGAAGATTCCGTCCCACTGTTTTAAAATAAAAATGTTACGTTATATCAATCTGGAGAGAGAAAACATGAAACATTGGAAACTCGGCGTCATCGCTGCATTAATGTCCGGCGCAGTTTATGCAGCCCCGATGAACGTCGTTACCAGCTTCAGCATTTTGGGCGATGTTGCCAAACAAATCGGCGGCGACCGTGTTGCCGTGCAAAATTTGGTCGGTGCCAACCAAGACACCCACGCCTATCACATGACCAGCGGCGACATCAAAAAAATCCGCGGTGCAAAATTAGTCCTGCTCAACGGCTTGGGCTTGGAAGCGGCTGACGTGCAGCGTGCCGTCAAACAAAGCAAAGTCCCCTTCGCCGAAGCAGCCAAAGGTATACAGGCGCTTAAAGCCGAAGAAGGCGAACATCATCACGACCACGAAGGCCACCACCACGACCACGGCGAATTTGACCCGCACGTCTGGAACGACCCCGTCTTGATGACAACCTACGCCCAAAACGTCGCCAACGCCCTGATTCAGGCAGACCCCGAAGGCAAAACCTATTACCAACAACGCTTGGGCAACTACCAAGTGCAACTGAAAAAACTGCACAGCGACGCTCAAGCCGCCTTTAACGCCGTTCCCGCCGCCAAGCGCAAAGTCCTGACCGGACACGACGCGTTCTCCTACATGGGCAAACGCTACAATATCGAGTTCATCGCCCCACAAGGCGTGAGCAGCGAAGCCGAGCCGTCCGCCAAACAAGTGGCTTCCATCATCCGCCAAATCAAACGCGAAGGCATCAAAGCCGTGTTCACTGAAAACATCAAAGACACGCGCATGGTTGACCGTATTGCCAAAGAAACCGGCGTCAACGTCAGCGGCAAACTCTACTCCGACGCACTCGGCGGCGCACCTGCCAATACTTACATCGGCATGTACCGCTACAACGTCAAAGCCTTGACTGATGCGATGAAAAAATAAAACCGCAGTATTCAGCGTGCGCTGACAAACCAAAAGGTCGTCTGAAACAAGCTTGGCAAACTAAGCCAAACCCGTTTCAGACGACCTTTTATCATTCGTTTTGAAAGCGCCGCATCATTGTATATCGACAACGACCGCAGCATTGACACTCACTTTACTCGTCGTCTTCCAATTCTTCTTGTGCACCTTTTTCGGCAAAATGACCCAGCAGCCAAATCAAAGCGCCGCCACCGGTAACACCTGCTTTAATCCACATTGCAGTATCTTCTCCCCAGTTATAAATCCATGCTAAAACTTTCGGCACAGCATTCATATAATTCAAACCGAACGCTAAAAGACCTAGGATAAACAAAGTGCTGCCAAAACTTTTCATGAAGATTCCTTTCGATGAAAATCAGAGGGTTATAGGAAATACAACTTGTTAAAAAGATTACTTTCTACTGAATACAAATGTAAAACGATATCATTATAATCGAAATAAATTAAAAAATATATTTTTAAACAAAATAAATACTTGATAACGTTATTAATTTTTTACATCCAAGAACGATGGATGCTCCTCTTCAAAAGAAGGGTCGTCTGAAAAGCCTTAAATCCTATAGTGGATTAAATTTAAATCAGGACAAGGCGACGAAGCCGCAGACAGTGCAGATAGTACGGCAAGGCGAGGCAACGCCGTACTGGTTTAAAGTTAATCTACTATATTTTCAGACGACCATACTCCCGCATCTTCACCAAACTGCCTGAAATACAGCTAAAAATCCGTTTTCCCCACTTGCCAAGCCTGTTAAATTTTTTTACGATACAGCCATAGATTGTAAACAAAAGGTCACAAGCCGATTGTTTTTTCAGACGACATTACCCCTGTCAGACCTCATTTCTATAACCGTAAGCCGCCAAGCGGCTGTTTTCATACCACATCAAAGCAAGAGGTATCAACGTGTCTGATTCCAAAACAAACGAACGCGCGACGTTTAGCAACCGCCGCGCGTTTATGGTTGCCGCCATCGGCTCTGCCGTCGGCTTGGGCAACATTTGGCGTTTCCCCTACATCGCCTTCGAAAACGGCGGCGGCGCATTTCTTCTCCCCTATCTGGTCGCGCTCTTGACCGCCGGCATCCCGCTGCTGCTGCTCGACTACGCCATCGGCCACCGCTACCGCGGCTCCGCTCCGCTAGCTTTCCGCCGACTCGGCCGCTGGTTCGAGCCTGTGGGCTGGTGGAACGTGATGACCAACGTCATCATCTGTATCTACTACGCAGTCATCATCGGCTGGTCGGCAAGCTATGCCTACTACTCGCTGAACGCGGCATGGGGCGCGGATCCTCAGGCGTTTTTCTTTAAAGACTTTTTGAACATGGCAGGTCCTGAAGCTTTGGGCTTGGATTTTGTCGGCAAAGTCGTCGGCCCGCTGATCGGCGTATGGCTGTTTACCTGCATCATCATGGCTTTGGGCGTACAAAAAGGCGTGGCAGGCGCATCTTCGTTTTTCATGCCGCTGCTGTTGATTATGTTCATCATCATGGTCGGCATCTCGCTGACGCTGCCGGGCGCGGCTAAGGGCTTGGACGCACTGTTTACACCCGACTGGTCGAAACTTTCCGATCCTAGAGTCTGGGTTGCCGCATACGGTCAGATTTTCTTCTCGCTCTCCATCTGCTTCGGCATCATGGTGACTTATTCTTCCTATCTGAAGAAAAAAACCGACTTGGGCGGTACCGGCTTGGTTGTCGGCTTTGCCAACAGCAGCTTTGAATTACTCGCCGGTATCGGCGTATTCGCCGCGCTGGGCTTTATAGCACAAGCCAATGGACAAGCCGTCAGTCAAGTTGCTTCCAGCGGCATCGGTTTGGCTTTCATCGCCTTCCCGACCATCATCAACCAAGCTCCGATGGGTGCGCTGATCGGCGTATTGTTCTTCGGTTCGCTGGTATTCGCAGGCATTACCTCGATGATTTCCATCGTCGAAGTCATCGTTGCCGCCATTCAGGACAAATTGAACATCGGCCGCGTCAACGCCACCCTGCTCGTCTGCATTCCGATGGGCATTATCTCCACCCTGCTCTTCGGCACGACCACCGGCCTGCCCGTTTTGGACGTATTGGACAAATTCGTCAACACCTACGGCATCGTCGCCGCCGGCTTCGTCTATGTTTTGGCCATCGTCGTCCTGCGCAAACTGCCCGAGCTGCGCAACCACCTAAACGCACTCTCCTCTGTCCGCGTCGGTACGATTTGGACTGCCAGCGTCATCTTTACCGTTGCCATGCTCGGCTATATGTTGTACCAAGACACAATCGGCCTGCTTAAAGAAAACTACTCGAAATATCCCAGCGATTTCCTCAATGTCTTCGGCTGGGGCATGTCGATCGGTCTGATTGTCATCTCCGTGGTGCTGTCGCTTCTGCCTTGGAAGCATGGTCAAAACTTCAACGTCAAAGACGAACACGAACATGAACAAGGAGACAAAGAATGAGTACCTCAGCCATCGTCATGATGATTATCGCACTCGTCGTCATCTGGGGCGGATTCATTCTGTCCGTATGGCGGCTGCCTGAAGAATAGGCTTTTTTCCAACAAGTGTTGCAGACACCGCACAGGTCGTCTGAAACCCAAACGCCCCGAAACCGCATTGCGGCTTCGGGGCGTTTTATTGCCGCCAAATCCAAGACAGACCAAGCTTTCCGTCTATCAGCCGAGTAACCGTACCGAACAAAAGCAACATTTGTTTACGCTAATTTTCCACAGGCGGGCGAAGGTAAACAAAGGGCTGATTATAATGAAAATATAGTGGATTAAAATTGCAATGATACGGCGTTGCCAACGCCCTTATGTACTACCCGTACACGGCGGGCGTTGCCGCCTTGTCTCATTTTTATTTTAATCCACTATAACTCCGGCATCTGCCGTGTTTCACGAAAGGAAGAAACAATGACCATGAAACCACTTATGGCGGTATTGCTCGCCGCCAGCCTCAGCCTCCCCGCCATCCACGCGGAAGCGCGAGGCACGGCAAACCAGAAAAAAGCCACCCTCGCCGGCGCAGCAGCAGGCGCAGCCTTGGGCGGTCTATTGGGCAACGACGGACAAAGCGCAATCATCGGCGCAGTGGCGGGCGGTTTGGCAGGCAACGCCTACGCCTACCACAATAAAAAAATGAATCAAAAAGACAACGATATCGCCTTGCGCGACCGCCGTTACCGTGAATCCCGCTACTACGGCTACGACGGTTACGGCTACGGCGATCCGTACTACCGCGATACGTACTACAAAAAACACAAACATAAACATCACCACCGCAAATACTACCGCGACTGGGATGATGATTACTACGATTACGACGACGATTAAACCCATCGTTTGACTGTCTGAACAAAAGGTCGTCTGAAAACCTGAAACCGGGTTGAACCGCCTTCCAACCTTGGGGATGTCCCAGCCATTTTCAGACGACCTAGACAAGCCGGATTCTGCTTCCCGCAGATTCCGGCTTTTTCCATTTCCAAGCTCATCGTTCATGGTTGCATGACGTGATGCCGAACAAACCGCCGCATACAGGGACAACGCCAAAGTGGCAATTTTGTCGAATTCCGCCTTTTCAGACGACCCCTTACCCTCCCCCTCAAATTTACCTTTTCCGCCCGCTTCGGTATCATACCGCCTGTCTGTTTATCCCTGACGGAATCCCGATTATGTCTGACTGGTCCCTCCCCGATTTCGAACGCAAAATCTGCCCGCCCGAAGAATTGGCGCAACGTCTGCACACGCTTCCCCGCCCGCTGGTATTTACCAACGGCTGTTTCGATATTCTGCACAGGGGGCATGCTACCTATCTGGCGCAGGCTCGGTCGGTGGGAGCGGCGTTGGTGCTGGCTTTGAACACGGATGCGTCCGTGCGCCGTTTGGGCAAGGGGGACGACCGCCCCGTCAATCCGCTGGAAAACCGCGCGGCGGTAGCGGCGGCATTGGCAAGCGTGGATTTGGTCACTTGGTTTGACGAAGACACGCCCGCCGAGTTGATCGAGCAAATCAAACCCGACATCCTGATTAAAGGCGGCGACTGGCCGGTCGAAAAAATCGTCGGCGCGCAAGAAACGCTGGCGCGCGGCGGCAAAGTGTTTTCCATTCCGTTCCTGCACCAGACTTCCACCACGAAAACGCTGGAAAAAATCCGCGCAGCCGAGGGCGGCAAATGACCGCGCTGAAACTGCCGCACAGTCGGGTTTTGGCGGAACTCGCCGACGGTCTGCCGCAACACGTTTCCCATCTCGCGCGTATCGCGGGCGTGAAGCCGCACCAGCTCAACGGCTTTTGGCAACAGATGCCCGCGCACATCCGCGGACTGCTGCGCCAGCACGACGGGCAGTGGCGGCTCGTGCGCCCGCTTGCTTTGTTTAACGAAGAAGCGTTGCAGCGTTTGGGCGCGGAACGCGGTTTTCAGACGACCTTAAAACATGAATGCACGTCCAGCAACGACGAAATCCTGAATCTGGCGCGCACTTCGCCCGAACAAGCCCATAAAGCGCTCTGCGTCGCGCATCTGCAAACCAAAGGCCGCGGGCGGCAGGGACGCAAGTGGACACACCGGCTGGGCGAATGCCTGATGTTCAGCTTCGGCTGGGTATTCGACAAACCGCAGCACGAACTCGGCTCGCTCGCCCCCGCCGTCGCGCTCGCCTGCTGCCGCGCTTTAGCCGCATCGGGTTTGGACATACAAATCAAGTGGCCGAACGATTTGGTCGCCGGCAGGGACAAACTCGGCGGTATCCTGATCGAAACCGTCCGCAACGAGGGCAAAACCGCCGCCGTCATCGGCATAGGCATCAATTTCGTCCTGCCCAAAGAAGTCGAAAACGCCGCTTCCGTCCAGGCCCTCTTCCACAACGCGCAGCTTGCCCGCGGCACCGCCTCCGCACACTGCATTCCCGCTTCAACGCTGTTGGACAAATTGTTGGGCGAACTCAATGTCGTGCTGACGCAATACGCGCAAAACGGGTTCGCCCCCTTCCTTGAAGAATACCAAACCGCCCACCGCGACCACGGCAAACCCGTCCTGCTCCTGCGCGACGGGCAAACCGTAAACGAAGGCACCGTACTCAATGTCGATGCGCAAGGCGCGTTGCACCTGATGACATCGGCAGGCGAACAAACCGTCGTCAGCGGGGAAATCAGCCTGCGCCCCGACGACACGCCCCGCACCGCCGCGCCGCGCCCGCCCGAACGCCTCCTCCTGCTCGACGGCGGCAACAGCCAGCTCAAATGGGCATGGGTGGAAAACGGCGTGTTCAACGAAGTCACCCGTGCGCCGTACCGCGATTTGAGCAAGCTCGGCGAAGAATGGGCAACGTGTTCAGACGACCGCACCCGCATCGTCGGCTGCGCCGTGTGCGGCGACCTCAAAAAAGCCCTGGTCGAAGCCCACCTGACCGCGCCCGTCCGCTGGCTGCCCTCCATGCCGCAGGCGCTCGGCATCCGCAACCACTACCGCAACCCCGCCGAACACGGCTCCGACCGCTGGTTCAACGCCTTGGGCAGCCGCCGTTTCAGCCAAAACGCCTGCGTCGTCGTCAGCTGCGGCACCGCCGTAACCACCGACGCACTCACCGAAGACAACCACTATCTCGGCGGCACCATCATGCCCGGCTTCCACCTCATGAAAGAAGCCCTCGCCGCCAAAACCGCCAACCTCGACCGCCCCGCCGGTAAAGTGTACCCCTTCCCCACCACCACGCCCAACGCCATCACCAGCGGCATGATGGATGCCGTTTGCGGAGCCGTCATCATGATGCACGGGCGGCTGCAACAAAAAACGGGCGAAGGTAAACCCGTTGACGTCATCATCACCGGCGGCGGCGCAAGCAAAGTCGTCAACGCCCTGCCCAAGCAGTTTGTTTTGGACAATACAGTAAAAATTGTAGATAATCTCGTCATTTACGGCTTATTGAACTGGATCGCGCAAGAGCAGGAACAGCCTGATAAATTGCCCGAATAAGCAGCCATACCGTAGCGCAGATTCAAAAAGGTCGTCTGAAACGCAACACCGCTTTTCAGACGACCTTCAGACGCAGCAAACTTCAGCCGATTGGTTTTGATGCCGATCCGCCACAACCAATAACAACACAAAACCGCCCGCACACCGCAACGGCAACCGAACACAAAAAAGGAAAACAACTCATGAAATGGCTTTTCGCCGCCCTCGTGGCACTCAACATCATCGTCTTCGGCGGCATGATTACGCACCGCCTCAACAACGCCAAATCCCCCAACGCCGCGCCCGTAGAAGGCGGTGCCCACGAACTCGCCCAACCTGAATCCCTGCGCCCGCAGCAAGCCCCCGCGCCTGCCGACAACGCGCAACCCGACTGGCTGCAAACCGACGAAACACAAGCCGACCTGCCCGAGCCCGAATCCGAAGAAGCCATAGCCGAACGCAAGAAAAAAGAAGAAGAGGAACAGGCGCGCCGCGAAAAAGAAAAAAAAGAACGTGAAGAAAAAGCCCGCCGCGAAAAAGAAAAAGCCGCCGCAGAAAACACCAATCCGAATGCTGCCGCCAACGAAAATCCCGCCGCCAAAAACGCAGCCGCCGCCCGCCAATGTACGTCTAACGCCAGCGTTACCCTGGACGAAGACGACTACCACCGCATCAAAGGCCTGCTGACCCGCTGGCCGCACGCCGCCAGCCGCACCGTAGAAAAACGCGGCGCAGCAAAAGACCAAGCCGCCAAAACCTTCCGCGTCCTGCTGCCCGCTGACAGCGAAGCCATGAACCGTCTCGAAGCGCTCGGCAACAAAGGCTTCAACGGCACGCTCCACAACGGCGAAATCAGCCTCGGCGTCATGAAAAGCCGCTCCTCCGCCCAAGTCCTCATCTCGCGCCTGTCCGCAGCAGGTTTCGGCGGCGCACGCATCGTCGAACAAGATGACAAAGGCAACGCCGCCGACAGCACCCTCAGCGTCTCCCGCATGACCGTCATCTTCATGTCGGTCGATGAAAAAGACGCACAAGAAATCCGCAACATCGTCGGACGCTACGGCAGCCTGAATATGAAAACCTGCAAATAAAACCCAAAGGTCGTCTGAACGTTTTCAGACGACCTTTTGCAAAGATGCAACAGATTAGGCGGTAGTCAAATCTCTTTTGAAAAGCCGAATAAGTTAACGTTGATATCGCTCCCGCCTTCACGCTACGAAACCGCCGACAAACCCTTATCCGCACAAAGGTTCTTGAGAAACCATGAAACCCGCCCAAACCTCCCTACTGTTCGCCCTTCTGCTCGGACTGCTGCCGGCGGCATACGCCGAAGACTACGACGACGAAGCCTATCAAAAACTGATTACACAATGCACGCGCAACCAGCTCGACAGTTGCGTCACACTCGGCATTTGGACCCGCGACTATCTGGAAAGCCCCGCCGATGCCTACCTGCCGCTGAAAAAAGCCTGCGACGGCAAAAACATGAAGGGCTGCAACGTATTGGCAAACCTCTATTTAGACCCATACAGCGGTTTGGGCATGGACTACCCCAAAGCCCTCGAACTCTACCGCAAAGCCTGCAAAGGCGGCTATGACAACGCCTGCCGCAACGCCAAAGAAACCGAAGAGGAAATGCGCAATCAAACGGCGGAAGACCGCGCAGCCAAACGCCAAGAGCGGCTGGAGGCATTGCAACGTTCCTGCATGGGCGAAAACGATGCCGCTTGCAGAGCCTTACAACGCGAATTGCAACGCTGATATAGAAGCCGTGGTCCGTCTGAAACGGCTTTCAGACGACCTATGCTACAATTTCACGCATCCGAACCCATTACAGGAAACCTCATGGAAGCCACCGTCTATCTCGAAGACAACGAATACATCGCCTTATGCGACCTCTTGAAGCTCGCCGGACTTGCCGAAAGCGGCGGGCAGGCGAAAGCGTTTATCGCCGAAGGGCTGGTGTTGCGCAACGGCGAAACCGAAACCCGCAAAACCGCCAAAATACGCGGCGGCGAAGTCATCGAGTTTGACGGCGCGCGCTTGGAAATCGCTGATGGATACGACCCTGAAGAATAAAGCCGAAGACCTCTTGGGCGAGCCGCTTTTAGACGAACCCGTCCGCCCCGAATCGTGGGAATGCTGCGGCAGCGACTGCGGCGATGTCTGCATCCAGACGGTTTATTGGACGGAAAAAGCCCGCTACGATGCGCAACGGCGGAAATTGAAAGAAGCGGGCTGGACGGACGACGAAGACAACGGAAAGGTCGTCTGAAAACGGTTCGGCTGGATGGAAACCGCGTTTTCAGACGACCTTTTATAGTGGATTAACTTTAAATCAGTACGGCGTTGCCTCGCCTTAGCTCAAAGAGAACGATTCTCTAAGGTGCTGAAGCACCAAGTGAATCGGTTCCGTACTATCTGTACTGTCTGCGGCTTAGTCGCCTTGTCCTGCTTTAAAGTTGATCCACTATACTTTTCAAAAGCCGCAGGTCGGAGATTTGTATCCGACAAAACGTTTAATGTTCCGCTGATTCAAATCATTACAGCAGGATTTGAAATGTCGGATTCAAGAATCCGAACTACTGGATTTCAGACGACCTTTGTCCGACTCGGTTTTCGACATGACCGTCCCCGCCCTTCATTCACCACACACATAACGCCCCATGATAGACCTGCACTGCCATTCCACCGTTTCCGACGGTATGCTCTCCCCCGCCGAAGTCGTGCGCCTTGCGCATCAAAACGGCTGCACGCTGCTGGCGTTGACCGACCACGACCACACAGGCGGCATCGCCGAAGCGCGCGCCGAAGCCGACAAGCTCGGGCTGCGTTTCGTCAACGGCGTGGAAATCTCCGTAACTTGGCGCGGGCGCACCATACACGTCGTCGGTTTGGATTTCGACGAACAGGACGAAAACCTGCAAAACCTGTTAGCGCAAGTGCGGCAAGGTCGTCTGAAACGCCTTGAAGCCATCGCCGCCAAACTCGAAAAGAAAGGCATCGGCGGTACATACGACGGCGCGCTCGCGCTGGCGGCAAACAAAGAAATGGTCAGCCGCACCCACATCGCCGAGTTCCTCATCCGAGCGGGACACGTCAAAAACAAGCAGCAGGCTTTCACCAAATACTTGGGCGACGGCAAACCCTGCGCCGTCCGCCACGAATGGGCGACGCTGGCAGACTGCGTCTCCGCCGTCAACGGTGCGGGCGGCATGGCGGTCATCGCCCACCCCATGCGCTACGATTTGTCCGCCACCGCCAAGCGCAATCTGTTTGAAGAATTTAAAAACCTTGGCGGCGTGGGCATCGAAGTCCACAGCGGTAACTGCTGTAAAAACGACCGCCTCAACTACGCGCTTTTGGCAGAACGCTTCGGTATGCTCGCCAGCGCGGGCAGCGATTTCCACCGCTTAAACGACTTCAGCGGCGGCATCCTCGGCGCGTGTCCCGAGCTGCCGGAAAACTGCAAACCGGTTTGGGAGCATTTCAAAAGGGTTTGAGCAAACAAACTTCAAGAAAATATCTAAAAATTGCGTCCAATCATCGTTCTTTTTGTTTAGACGGCAACGTTCTACGTTCCGAACCAAACCGGTCGAACACTTATCTTGCCTCTCTTTTATCTTGATTTCGCCATAAAAAAGGTCGTCTGAAAGCGGGAACAGTGCTTTCAGACGACCTTTTGTGTAGCAATCCGATTAGAACAGGGCTTGCAGAATCAGGTAGCAGGTCACGGACAGGATGGCGGCGGCAGGCAGGGTAATGACCCATGCCAAGCCGATGGGTTTCATCAGCTTCCAGTTGGCGTTGCGGTTGACCAAACCGATGCCGAGTACCGCGCCGACCAAAATATGGGTACTGGATACGGGCAGCCCCATAAAAGAGGCGGCCATCACGACGGCGGCGGCGGAGAGTTCGGCGGTAAAGCCCGAAGCGGGGTGCATTTCCGCCAAGCTGCTGCCGACGGTTTTAATCACTTCTTTACCGACAAACCACAAGCCGACAATCAAGGCGATACCGAATGTCAGCATGGCAATCGGCGGAACGGCGTTTTGAGAGGTAATGCTGTTGGTGCGCAATGCGTCCATAATGGCGGCAAACGGACCGATGGCGTTGGCAATATCGTTTGCGCCGTGGCTGAAGGCGAAGCCGCAGGCGGTAAATACCTGCATCCATGAAAACATTTGAAAAGTGGATTTATCCAAATCTTTGCGCTTCAGGCTTTTGGCGAATACGAACGTACCCATCCACACAGCCGCGCCGATCATGAAGATGGTCAGGAAGCTATTGACGTTGCTCATGCCTAAGTGAAGGTTGTTCAACCCTTTGAAAATCAGCATGGCGGCAATCATCATCCCGCCGAAAGAGGCGATAAAGGGAACCCAAGAATGAAGGGCTTTATAGGAGTCGACGTTGTTTTTGCGGTTGTCCAAATCGTACAGGCCGCGGTAGTAGTCGCTTTTCAGATCGGTGGGATCAAAATCCGGCTCGTCGTAGATTTGCGCGTCGTGTGCCATTTTGGTAGCGTATTCGACTTTTTCGCTTTCGCTCAAGGCTTCAAAAAACAGGCGGTGCTGTTCTTTGTAAGCCTTTTTTTCTTGCTTGATGCCCTTGAGCGTGCCTTCCGCCCAAGCGTTGTAATCCAAAACGTTTTTCTTCACTCTGGAAAACAGTAAATAGGAAACCGTACCGCCCAAAATGGGGGACAAAACCCAAGACAGGGCGATTTCGCCCAATTTGCTCCATTGAATCAGATCGCCCGCGTTCATATTGTTCATCACCGCCATGCAGACCGCGCTGCCGACGATACCGCCGATAATGGCGTGGGTGGTGGAAACGGGCAGGCCTTTGCGCGAGGCGAACAGAAGCCACAATGCTGCTGCGAGCAGCGCGGACATCATGATAAAGACAAACTGCATGGGCTGAAGGTCGATGCCGTTCAGATCCACAATGCCTTTGCGTATGGTATCGGTCACTTCGCCGCCCGCAATCACCGCGCCGCTGACCTCGAACACCGCCGCAATCAGCAAAGCCTGGGGAATCGTCAGCGTACCGGAGCCGACGCTGGTACCGAAGGAATTGGCGATATCGTTGCCGCCCACGTTAAACGCCATAAAAACGCCGAACATGGTAGCGATAATGAACAATATGGAATGGTTGTAATGGGTATAGCCCAAGCCCCAGTAAATAAAATAGCCGACCATGCCCACCAGCATAGCGGCAAAGACAGCATTAATCAGCTTCAAGTTGGCACTCATCTGAGTTTGAGCCATAGGATCAGCTTCCTTAAGAATTGCGGATGTGTTTCAGACTATTGTAACCTTTTTGCAATCTTTCTTGAAACATTTATTTACCTTCGCCGCGCCAAATACCTGACAAATCGCAAAACCGCGTTAAAATGTTTTTTTACGGCCTAATCCGAACCACGACCCATGAATACCCAACTTTATATCGGCATCATGTCCGGCACCAGCATGGACGGTGCAGATGCCGTGCTTATCCGTATGCAGGGCAATCAATGGCAGGGCGCGCTGGCTCATGCCTTTACCCCGTATTCAGACGACCTCCGTCAAGAGCTTCTAAACCTTCAAAATATCGGCGACAACGAATTGCACCGCAGCAATATCCTGTCCCAGACCCTCAGCCGCCTTTACGCGCAAACCGTCCACACCCTCCTCTCAGAACAAAACCTGCCCGCCGAAGCCGTTACCGCCATCGGCTGCCACGGGCAAACCGTCCGCCACGCCCCCGAACACGGTTACAGCATCCAGCTTGCCGATTTGCCCCTGTTGGCGGAACTGACCGGCATTTTTACCATCGGCGACTTCCGCAGCCGCGATTTGGCTTCGGGCGGACAAGGCGCGCCGCTGGTTCCCGCCTTCCATCAAGCCCTGTTCCAACATCCGCAGGAAACCCGCGTCGTCCTCAATATCGGCGGCATCTCCAACATCAGCGTCTTACCGCCGCAGCAAGCCGCGTTCGGCTTCGACACCGGTCCCGGCAATATGCTGATGGACGCGTGGATGCAGTACAACTGGCAGCAGTCATACGACCGCGACGGGCAACGCGCCGCACAAGGCGCTATCCTGCCTGATTTGCTGAACCGCCTGCTCGACCATCCCTATTTCAGACGACCCCATCCCAAAAGTACGGGCAGGGAGCTTTTCTCCTTAAACTGGCTTCAAGGTCGTCTGAAAGGCGGCGAAAAGCCCGAAGATGTTTTAAGAACCTTGGTTCGCTACACCGCGCAAACCATCTGCGACGCCGTTGATACAGCCGCCCCCGACACGCGCAATCTCTACGTCTGCGGCGGCGGCATCCGCAATCCGGTTTTGATGCAGGATTTGGCGGACCTGTTCTCCCCCGCTGTCGGATTGAACAGCACCGCAGCGCTCCACCTCGACCCGCAATGGGTCGAAGCCGCCGCTTTCGCCTGGCTCGCCGCGTGCTGGATAAACCGAACGCCCAGCAGCCCGAACCATGCGACCGGTGCAGCCAAAGCCTGCATCTTGGGCGCAGGCCACTACGCCTGATGTCCGGTTTCAGACGACCCGTCCGATATCGGCTGCCATAGCCGGACAATCCGTCTGTATCCAAACCCTCGCTCCATCAAAAAAGGTCGTCTGAAAAGCGGCAAACCGGATTTGAAACTTGGTTGAACCGCGTTTTCAGACGACCTTTTACACGTCTCTTTCGATTATTCTTTTTTACCGGCAAGTCCGATGTCTTTCTCTTTATCGCCGACTTTCACTTGCGCCTTACCGGCAATCTCTTCAGCCTTGCTGCCGAAAATGTTCAAACGGTAGCTGCCTTTGTCTTCATTGTTGAGCGTCGCGCGTCCGTTGATTGCCGAACCCGCACCTGCTGCAGCAATGTTGGCGGCAGCCAAGTCGACATTGTAATCAGGCGCCATGCCGCTGATTTTGCCCTGACCTTGTTTTTTCTCAAAATCAATGGTGTACGTCAGGCGGCCGCTATTATCGTCGCCGTTAAATGCGATACCACGGTAGGTATAGCGGCCCAGTTGCGGCAGGTCTTTAAAGGCAATTTCCTTACCTTGCACTTCGCCGACTTTAAATTCATACGCCTGCAAGTCTTTCAGCTTGTTGCCGTCGGCAGAATCGGCTTTCTGCTTGATATATTTGGCAGCGACAGCCGAATTGTCTTGTTTGTAAACCATAAAATCGCCGCGTTCCAAATCGATGACCTGTCCGTTGACGTTGATTTTGCCGACGTAGTCATAATAGGAAATCTTGTCGCGCTTCAGAAAGGCGGTGTCCAAATTGTCGCCTTTTTTAAGCGTTTGCACCTTATTGTTGGCACTTAGCTGCATCGTGCCGTTTTCGGGAACGCTCTCGAAAACGGTAATGTATTTCACACCCTTAGCCTTAGGATCAAAGCCTTTGCCTATCGCATCGGACAGCGCGGAAGAGGAGCTGCCGCAGGCGGCAAGCGTAGAAACCAAAGATGCGGCAAGAACCAAGCGGACGGCTTTCATGGTTTTCCTTTCGTTTGAAGTTGTTTGATAACATATTCATATTATCGCACCAGCCCTCAATGACGTATGATTTAAATCAATATTCATCATTCCTATTCCGCCGCTTTGCCAGCCTTTGCAGTTTATACCGTTGTCTTTTCATTTTTGTGAAACCGTTACACAGTCCCGCCGATTGCCAAACAAACCGATACCATGATGCTTCCGCCATCTGCCTCTACCGTTGAGGTCGTCTGAAAGCCCGCTTCACTCGTTTTAGCGAAACTCGCTTCACTCGTTTTCAGACGACCTTTTTCCAACCCTGCTACAATACGCCTTTTATTGTTCACGCCGATTTTGCCATGACCGAGCCGACCTACATCCCGCTGCGCCTGCATACTGAGTTTTCGATTACCGACGGTATGGTGCGGATTAAAAAACTGATTGCCAAAGCGCAGGAATACGGTTTGCCTGCTTTGGGCATCAGCGATTTGATGAACGAATTCGGTTTGGTGAAATTCTATAAAGCCTGCCGCAGCGCGGGGATTAAGCCCGTCGGAGCGGCAGACGTGTGGATAGGCAATCCGAATGCGCCCGACAAGCCGTTCCGCGCCATGCTGATTATCCGCAATGATGCGGGCTATCTGCGCTTGAGCGAGCTTTTAACGGAGGCCTATGTCGGCAAAGACCGCAATATCCATCATGCGGAACTCAATCCCGAATGGCTGGAAAACGGCGACAACAGCGGCTTGATTTGTTTGAGCGGCGCGCATTACGGCGAAGTGGGCGTAAACCTCTTGAACGGCAATGAAGACGCGGCGCGTGCGGCGGCGTTGAAGTATGCGGCGTGGTTTCCCGATGCGTTTTATCTGGAGCTGCAACGCCTGCCCGAACGCCCCGAATGGGAGGCTTGCGTTTCGGGCAGCGTGAAGCTGGCGGAGGAATTGGGTTTGCCGGTGGTGGCGACGCATCCGACGCAGTTTATGAGCCGCGACGATTTCAACGCGCACGAGGCGCGGGTGTGCATCGCGGGCGGCTGGGTGCTGACGGACAAGAAACGTCCGCGCGATTTTACGCCGAGCCAGTTTTTCATTCCGCCGGAAACGATGCTGGAACGTTTCGCCGACTTGCCGGAAGCTTTGGAAAACACGGTGGAAATTGCCAAACGCTGCAATATCCATATCACGCTGGGCAAAAACTTCCTGCCCCTGTTTCCGACGCCCGACGGCCTGTCGCTCGATGATTATTTGGTGAAGCTGTCCAACGAGGGTTTGCAGGAACGCATGGTTCAGCTTTATCCCGACGAGGCGGAGCGGGTGGCGAAAATGCCGGAATATCAGGAGCGGCTGGATTTTGAGTTGAACATCATCATCCAGATGAAATTCCCCGGCTATTTCCTTATCGTACAAGACTTTATCAACTGGGCGAAAACGCACGGCTGTCCGGTCGGGCCGGGACGCGGTTCGGGTGCGGGTTCGCTGGTGGCGTATTCGCTGAAAATTACCGACCTCGACCCGCTGAAATACGCGCTGCTGTTCGAACGTTTCTTAAACCCCGAACGCGTCTCCATGCCCGACTTCGACGTGGACTTTTGCCAAAGCAACCGCGGCCGCGTGATTGAGTATGTGCGCGATAAATACGGCGCAGAGGCGGTGAGCCAGATTGTGACCTTCGGCACGATGTCGTCCAAAGCGGTGATTCGCGACGTAGGGCGCGTGCTGGAACTGCCGTTTACCCTGTGCGACAAACTGTCGAAGCTGATTCCGCTGGAAGCCAACAAACCTCTGGGTTTGGACGATGCAATGAAGGCGGAGCCGCAGATTCAGGAATTGATCGAGGCGGAAGAAGCGGACGAACTGATTACGCTGGCGAAAAAGCTGGAAGATTTGACACGCGGTCTGGGTATGCACGCGGGCGGCGTGTTGATTGCGCCGGGCAAGATTTCCGATTACAGCCCCGTGTATCAGGCGGACGAATCCGCCTCGCCCGTATCCATGTACGACAAGGGCGACGTGGAAGACGTGGGTTTGGTGAAGTTCGACTTTTTGGGTCTGCGTAACCTGACCATTATCGAAATGGCGCAGAACAACATCAAAAACACCACCGGCGATATTGTCGATGTCGGCAAAATCCCGCTCGACGACCAGGCTGCCTACAAAATCTTCCGCGATGCGAACACTACCGCCGTATTCCAGTTCGAATCGACCGGCATGAAAAAAATGCTGAAAACGGCGCACACCACCAAGTTTGAAGAACTCATCGCCTTCGTATCGCTCTACCGCCCCGGTCCGATGGACAACATTCCCGACTTCGTCGCGCGCATGAAGGGGCAGGAATTCCAATACATCCACCCGCTGCTCGAAGGCATCCTCGCGCCGACTTACGGGATTATGGTGTATCAGGAACAAGTGATGCAGGCGGCGCAGATTATCGGCGGCTACTCGCTCGGCGGCGCGGACCTACTGCGCCGTGCCATGGGTAAGAAAAAGCCCGAAGAAATGGTGAAACATCGCGAAATCTTCGCCGAAGGCGCGGCGAAACAAGGCATTTCGCGCGAAAAATCCGACGAAATCTTCAACTACATGGAAAAATTCGCCGGCTACGGTTTCAACAAATCCCACGCCGCCGCCTACGCCCTGATTTCCTACCAGACCGCATGGCTCAAAGCCCATTACCCCGCCGAATTTATGGCGGCGACCATGTCGTCTGAATTGGACAACACCGACCAGCTCAAGCATTTCTACGACGACTGCCGCGCCAACGGCATCGAGTTCCTGCCGCCCGACATCAACGAATCCGACTACCGCTTCACGCCGTATCCGAACATGAAAATCCGCTACGCACTCGGCGCAATTAAAGGCACGGGCGAAGCCGCCGTCGAATCCATCATCGCCGCGCGGCAAAGCGGCGGCAAATTTACCGGCCTCTTGGACTTCTGTGAGCGCGTCGGCAAAGAACACATGAACCGCCGCACCCTCGAAGCCCTGATACGCGGCGGCGCGTTCGACAGCATCGAACCCAACCGCGCCATGCTCTTGGCGAACATCGACCTCGCCATGAACAACGCCGACCAAAAAGCCGCCAACGCCAATCAGGGCGGGCTGTTTGACATGATGGAAGACGCCATCGAACCGGTGCAGCTCATCGACGCACCCATGTGGAGCGAATCGGAAAAACTCGCCGAAGAAAAAACCGTCATCGGCTTTTATCTGTCCGGCCACCCGTTCGGCCCGTATGCCCAAGAAGTCCGCCAAATCGCCCCGACCAAATTAGGCCGTCTGAAACCGCAAGACAGCGTGCGCCTCGCCGGATTCGTTACCGCCGTGCGCACCATGATGGGCAAACGCGGCAAAATCGCCTTTGTCAGCCTCGAAGATTTGAGCGGGCAGATTGAAATCATGGTCAGCGGCCAGACGCTGGAAAACTGCGCCGACCACCTCAAATCCGACCAAGTGCTGATTATCGAATCCAAAGTCAGCCGCGACGACTACGGCGGCGGCGACGGGTTGCGCATCATGGCCAACCAAGTCATGACTCTGCAAATGGCGCGCGAACGCTACGCCCGCAGCCTCAGCCTCGCCCTTGCCCCCGGCCACGACATCGCGCGCCTCGCCGCCATCCTCACTGCCCACCGCCTGCCCGACACATCGCACATCCCGCTGCAACTGTCGTACAGCAACGACAAAGCGTCGGGCAAGTTTCAGGTGCCGCCGAAATGGATGGTGACACCCAGCTCCGCGTTATTCGACGAACTGGAAAAACTGCTCGGCAGCAGGGCAGTGCGCGTGAATTGGTAAGGCGCAGGGGTCGTCTGAAACAGCGACGGAAAACTGCTGTTTAAACTGCATCGCTATTAAAATACAAAACCGAACCTTTATTTTCAGACGACGTTTGATAAACCATTCAAAGACGTCGTCTGAAAACGCAAAACCACACCACATTACAATTAAATCATCACTCACCACACCACATCATGAACACATACTCCGAAGAACCCGACGGCTTCATCCTATACGACGAAAGGCCCGATCCCTTCGACAACCGCCGCGCCAGCCGTACGCGCTTTGCGGCAGTAAACCTGCCCATTTTGCTGGGCATCAGCGCAGTGTCCGCACTATTGCTGTGGATTACCCAATCATGCTTGGGTCAATGCGGCATCAACCGGCAGGTTGGCGGCGCAGTGCATGTCTTTGCCATCGCCCTTTACGGTCTGCTGCACTATCAAAGCACTTGGCTGGAAAAACGCTGCAATGATGCAGGAAAGGGACATTATCCGGCGATATGGATGTTCAGAATCAGCCTCGTACTTGCCGCCATCAGCCTGATATTGCCGGTATTTACATTGCCTATGGTCGCAGGCGGACTGCTTCAATTCGTCTACGGCATGATATTGCCGTCCAACCCGCTGCCCAATCTGATGGGCTACCCCAAAGCCAACTCGACAGCCCTGCAAATCTGCGCGCTCTTAGCGTGTATCACGGCAGTGTTGATGGCTGTCGGATTGTTGCATTGGTTTTAAGTATTTCCCAATAAAGCAAAGGTCGTCTGAAAACCTTATCGAGAAGGTTTCAGACGACCTTTTTCAGTATGGCGGGCTCTAATCCGTCCAACCGCCCACCCCTACTTTCCTAACCCGCGTGCAACACAAATATCGTCGGGCGTTTTTTCAAATTCGGCAGCGTTTTTGATTTCCGCCAAGCGGCAACGGTTTGGCTGATGATTTCCTGCGTCGGTAAAGTCAGGTCGGTTGCGGTGCAGAGGCGGGTTTCAGGGTGCAGCGTTTCCAGCGCGTCGGCGAGCAACGCGTCATTGCGGTAAGGCGTTTCGATGAAAAGCTGGGTTTCGTTTTGCTGACGCGAACGCTGTTCCAAGCTCTTCAAAGCGGCGATACGCTCGCTTTTCTCGGACGGCAGATAGCCTTTGAACGCGAAATTCTGCCCGTTCGCCCCTGACGCCATCAATGCCAGCAACAGGCTGGACGGGCCAACCAGCGGACGGACTTCATAGCCGTGTCGGTGCGCCAATGCCACCAAATTCGCGCCGGGATCGGCAACCGCGGGACAGCCTGCTTCGCTGAGGATGCCCATGCTGCGCCCTTCCTGCAAAGGTTTCAGAAGTTCGGGCAGGGTTTTCAAGTCGGTGTGTTCGTTGAGGGTTTGCAGGTTCAGCTCGCGGATGGGGGTCGTGATGCCCAAATGTTTCAAATGGGCGCGGGCGGTTTTCTCGGCTTCGACGACGAAATCGGTCAAGCCGGTAATCTGCGCCTGTTCGTGCGGCAGCAGGCAGGGCGTATCGGGTGCGCCCAAAGGAGTGGGAATCAGGTAAAGAATCGGGGACATGATGGATTTCCTATACGGAAGGTCGTCTGAAACCGTCAAACGGCTGTTTTCAGACGACCTAAATGATTTCTACGCCTTCGTTTTTTAAAAACTCGACCAGCTTAAAGATGGGCAAACCGATAAGCGCGTTCGGATCGCTGCTGTCTATGCGCTCCAGCAACGCCGCGCCCAAGCCCTCGCTCTTCGCCGCACCCGCGCAGTAAACCGCGTCCGGTTCGCGCGCCAGATAACGCTCAATCTGCCCGTCTGTCAGCGCGCGCATCACGACCGACGTGTTATCGACATGACGCTGAATGCGTCCCGAAGCAGTATTCAAAAGTACGATTGCGCTGTAAAATTCAATCTTTCTGCCGCTCAAACCCCTAAGCATTTGTTGTGCATTTGCGACGTTCATCGGCTTGCCCAACTGGCGGTCATTGCACCACGCCACTTGGTCCGCGCCGATCACCAACGCGGCAGGAAATCGAGCCGCCAGCGAACGCGCCTTCCCTTCCGCCAAACGCAAGGCAGTATCCGCCGCGTTTTCACCTGCAGCAGGCGTTTCGTCGAAATCAGGCGCGGCAGTTTGAAAATCAATGCCCAAACGTTCGAGCTGCGCGCGGCGGAACACCGAACCCGAACCCAATATCAAAGGCAGTTTTGCACTCATATTTTGCTTAAAAATATTGACGTTAGACTGTCGAAATTATATCATACCCCGTTTATGTCAGACCCTAATTTGATTGACCCAGAAGTTTTCGCCTCCGAAAAGCAGACCCTGCAAGGCAGCTTCCTGCTTGAGGAATTGGACGAACGAGTCCGTTCGCACGATTATCCGGCCGACAAACAGACCAAAGTGTCGTTTACGCTGAGCGGCGGACGCGACCGACTGCAGCGTTTGTTTCTCGATTTGAACGTCAAAGCCGATATGCCGCTGATTTGCCAACGATGTATCCGCCCCATGCCGTTTACGCTCGACGAAACCAGCCGTATTGTTTTGTTCGCCAACGAAGAGGACTTGGATGAAGCAATGCTTGCCGACGAAGAGTTGGAAGGCATGCCGATTGAGAAAGAACTCGACGTACGCGGGTTGGTGGAAGACCAAATCCTAATGTCGCTCCCCTTCTCCCCGCGCCACGAAAACTGCGACAATGCCGCGCTGGAACAAGTCAATCAGGACAAACCAAACCCTTTTGCTGTTTTAGCAGGTTTGAAAAGCAGTTAATCAGGACACAGTTTTATTTATCTAGGAGCTTGAAATGGCCGTTCAACAAAACAAAAAATCCCCTTCCAAACGCGGTATGCACCGCTCTCACGACGCTTTGACCGCGCCTTCTCTGTCTGTTGACAGCGTAACCGGCGAAGTACACCGCCCGCACCACATTTCCCCCAACGGTATGTACCGCGGCCGTAAAGTAGTGAAAGCCAAAGGCGAATAATCTTATTCGACTGACTGAAAAAGCCAGAATATTGCCATGCAATGCTGGCTTTTTTACATTACATCCGAACTGCCCGACTCCATGCCTGCCCATGCTTCAAAATGCGGCACAAAATCCTTGCAGTTCAAACTGATACACCCCATCCAATCGGGAATCGCCATGAAACAGAAAATCTGGTACACCTACGACGATATCCACCGCGTGATCAAAGCGTTGGCGGAAAAAATCCAAAACTCCGGCGTCAAATACGATGCCATGATCGCCATCGGCGGCGGCGGCTTCATCCCCGCCCGTATGCTGCGCTGCTTTCTGGAAATCCCGATTTACGCCGTAACCACCGCCTATTACGACAGCGACAACGAAGGACAGGTAACGGAAGAAGTCAAAAAAGTCCAATGGCTCGACCCCGTGCCCGACGCGCTGAAAGGCAAGAATGTGCTCGTAGTCGATGAAGTCGACGACAGCCGCGTGACCATGGAATTCTGCCTGACCGAGTTGCAAAAAGAAGATTTCGGCACCATCGGTGTTGCCGTCCTGCACGAAAAAATCAAAGCCAAAGTCGGCAAAATCCCCGAAGGCATCCCCTACTTCAGCGGCCTGACCGTAGAAGACTGGTGGATTAACTACCCTTGGGACGCGCTCGACATCGACGAACACAACCGCCTTGCCGCCGAAGGCAAAAAATAAACCCGCGACGGAGAAGCCCGCCTTCTCCCGAAACAGCAAAAGCAAAATCCGTAGAACACCGACAAAACGAGATTTTGCCTTTTTTCAGCGTATCTTCATAAAACGCATTAGAATGTGGAACGCAACCCTTCAATCCAAAGCCCCCGACCACACATACACCCCTTTTCAGACGACCCCGTACCGCGTATCGCAAAAAGGTCGTCTGAAACCGACTGTGAAGCCGAACAAACCCACAGAGGCAGCCGACACCGCTCCTCTTCCGCTTCACAGCACAAACCGGAGAACAACATGATTACATTGGCCGTAGATGCCATGGGCGGCGACTCAGGTCTCGCAGTTACCGTCCCCGGTGCCCTTGCCTTTTTGAAACAGCAGCAAGACGTACACCTCATTATGGTCGGCGACGAATCCGCCGTCCGCCAAGCCCTCTCCGCAGCCAACGCGCCGATGGAGCGCATTACCGTGCTCCACGCCTCCGAAGTCGTCGGCATGGACGAAGCCCCTCAGCTTGCCCTGAAAAATAAAAAAGACTCCTCCATGCGCATTGCCATCAACCAAGTCAAAGAAGGCAACGCGCAAGCCGCCGTATCCGCCGGCAACACCGGCGCGCTCATGGCAACCGCCCGCTTCGTCCTCAAAACCATTCCCGGCATCGACCGCCCCGCCATCGCCAAGTTCCTGCCCTCAGACAGCGAACACCTGACCCTCGCCCTCGATTTGGGCGCAAACGTCGACTGCTCGCCCGAGCAGCTCGTACAGTTCGCCATCATCGGTAACGAACTCTTCCAAGCCCTCTACCCACAAAAAGGCAGCCCGCGTGTCGGTCTGCTTAACGTCGGCACCGAAGACATCAAGGGCACGGACACCGTCAAACAAACCTTCAAACTGCTCAAAAGCAGCAAACTGAATTTCATCGGCAACATTGAAAGCAACGGTGTCCTATATGGCGAAGCCGACGTGATTGTCGCAGACGGCTTTGTCGGCAACATCATGCTCAAAACCATCGAAGGCGCGGTCAAATTCATGAGCGGAGCTATCCGTCAGGAATTCCAACGCAACCTGTTCAACAAAATGGCTGCCGTCGCCGCCCTCCCCGCCCTGAAAGGCTTGAAAAGCAAACTGGATCCCCGCAAATTCAACGGCGCCATCCTGCTCGGCCTGCGCGGTATCGTCATCAAAAGCCACGGCGGCACAGACGATGTCGGTTTCAGCTACGCCTTAGAAGAAGCCTACCACGAAGCAAAATCCGCCAGCCTGTCGAAAATCGAACAAGGTGTCGCCGAACAATTCGCCGCCTTGGAAGCGATTAAGGCGGAACAAGCCGCTCAAGAAGCACAGCAAGCCGAAGAAACCAAAGTTTAAGGCCTATCTGCACAAATCCTCCAAGCGTGTTTGCCACATAGCGAAAGGGTCGTCTGAAATCCATTTTCAGACGACCCTTTGAGTTTGAATCATTCAAAGTCAATCAACGTTTAATCAAAACAGCACGGTCTAGTCCCGCCCTAATGCCCCATCTGTCTGATAGGCTTCACTTTCTTATCGCAATACTTCAGACCGATACCGGTTTATCCTCTTCTATTTCTTTCCAACTCTGTTAGCAATAACCATTAAATCTTATTATTTTTCAATTAATTATATTAAATTTACGATTTCTTATCAATTTTGTATTGATAATTATTTTTATTAGCGTATAATCAAAACCACTCGGAAGCCGTCCGCTCCGAGCCATTAAACGACAGATTATCCCCTCTTCTTTTTGTCTCATTACCTTCGGAGTGCACATATACGAGAAATACCGTTCCCATTTATATCAGATACTCAAAACCGAAAAACACAAAACCCGCTATCTCAACAGCGGGTTTTGTGTTTGTTTTGTATAGAGAACGACACAACCCCCATCAAACTGGAAATCGCAAGAAGCTGCTGACGGAATACCGCTCCCTCCCTGATGACACCCTTCCATCCGTGACTGAAAAGGTCGTCTGAAATGGAAATCTCCAATTTCAGACGCCCCCCAGTTAAACATCCAAAAATCAAACCCTGATATAAAACGTCGTCTGAAACCTGATATCCGGTTTTCAGACGACGTTTTGATGCCGTTTATTTCAAACAGACTTACTGCTGCGTGGCAGGTTGGCTAACGGTTTCGCGTTTCAAACCGCCGCCGAGTGCTTTATAGAGGTCGGCGAGGTTTTCGAGGCGGGTAAGCTGGTTGGCAAGCAACGCGGTTTCCGCACCATAGCTGCTGCGTTCTGCGTCAAGCAGGTCGAGGGCGTTGGATACGCCGTGTTTGTAGCGCAAATTGATAAGGCGTAGGGAGTCGTTGTAAGCGCGGCTTTGTTTGTTTAGCGCGGCGTAGCTCCTGTCGAGTTGCTCGCGTGCGACCAAGGCGTTGGATACGTCTTGGAAGGCGGCTTGGACGGCGGCTTCGTAAGCAACGATTTGCGCCTCTTTACGTAGCTTGGCTACGTCGAGATTCGCTTTGTTGGTACCCCAGTTGAAAATCGGCAGGGTAATGGAAGGTGCAAACGACCAGATGCCCGTACCGCTTTTGAAGAGGCCGCTCAACTCGCCGGACGCGGTGCCGACCGATCCGGTCAGGCTGATGGTGGGGAAGAAGGCGGCACGCGCTGCGCCGATGTTGGCATTGGCTTGTTTGAGCGAGTGTTCTGCGGCGCGGATGTCGGGACGGTTCAGCAGGACTTCGGAACTCAAGCCGGCAGGCAGTCGGGTGATTTTGAACTGTTTGCTCAAAGGCAGCGCGGCAGGCAGGTCTTCAGGCAGGGGTTGGTTAATCAGGGTCGCCAAGGCATTGCGGGCTTGTTCGCGGTTTTTGACGGCGTTCGCGTAATCGGCTTTGGCGGATTCAATCAGGGCTTCCTGTTGACGCAAATCGACGGCGGAAATCACGCCTGCTTTGTGGCGCATTTGGGAAAGTTTGTAGGTGGCTTCGCGGGTTTTAAGCACACGCTGCGCCAATGCCATCGATTCTTGGGCGTACAGTTCGTTGAAATGTGCTTTAGCAACAGCAGCAATCAAGGCAAGGTGGGCGGCATCACGGTTCGCGGCTACGCTGAAATAGCCTTGCAATGCGGCTTGGCTGTTGCTGCGGACACGTCCGAAAAGGTCCAGCTCATACGCTGCCGCGCCCAAACCGACGGTGTATTCGCTGCGGGTAACGCCGCCGCTCAAACTGCCTACCCGAGTTCCGGTACCGCTGGCGTTTATGCTCGGCAGCAGGTCGTTGCGGGCAATCATGTATTGCTTGCGGTAGATTTCGGCGTTCAACGCGGCGGTGCGCAAGTCGGTATTGCGTTCCAACGCGATGTCGATAAGGCGGTGCAGGCGCGGGTCGGCAAAGAAGTCCTGCCAGCCCAAGTCGGCTGCGCGGATACCGTCGTCAAAGGTGTCGTATTTGAAGGTTTCGGCAACTTCAACCTGCGGTTGTTCGTATTTCGGGATCATGGTACAGGCAGACAGCGCGACGGCTGCGGCGACGGCACTCAATGCCGTTTTGTATGTTTTTTTGTTCATAAGGATTCCTTGAGGTCGTCTGAAATCTGTGTTTCAGGTTTTCAGACGACCTTTTTGCTAGTGCTTGTTGTCCGTATTTTGATCTTCATGGGAAATCATGCCCGCTTCGGCAGCGTGTTTTACTGCCATTTCATGTTCGCGCTGAGTTTCCTTGAAGAATTTACGCACGATGACATAAAAGAGCGGCACAAGGAACACGGACAAAATCGTACCGATCAACATGCCCCAGAACACAGTCGTACCGATGGCACGCTGGCTGGCGGAGCTGGCACCGCTGGCAACATACAGCGGAACCACGCCTAAAATGAAGGCAAACGAGGTCATGATAATCGGACGGAAACGCAAGTGTGCAGCTTCCAGCGCGGCTTCCAGTGCGCTCTTGCCCTGCGCTTGCAGGTCTTTGGCAAACTCGATAATCAAAATCGCGTTTTTCGCACTCAAGCCCATTACGGTTACAAAGCCAACTTGGAAGTAAATATCATTGGTAAACGATGGGATACTGCCCAAAAGAGCTTCGAACGTATTACGTCCGGTAACACCTAATGCCGCACCAACCAAGCCCAACGGAATCACGAGGATGACCGCCAGCGGGATAGACCAGCTTTCATAAAGCGCGGCAAGCACCAAGAACACGGCAGCAATCGCCAAGCCGTACAAAATCAAGGTTTGCGAACCGCCTTTGGCTTCTTCGCGCGACTGACCGCCCCATTCTAGGCTGTAACCACCGCCCATTTCGTCCACCATTTTCTGAACCGCAGCCATTGCCTGACCGGATGAAACACCGGTAGCCGGAGAGCCGGAAAGTTCCATAGCGGGATAGCCGTTAAACCGTACGCTTTGTTCCGTACCTGTCTGCCAGGAAACAGTAGCAATGGTAGAAAGCGGGACAGCGACACCGGAGCTGTTGGGCACAGTCAAATTCAGGATGTCGGACGGCTGCATACGAGCAGAAGCATCAGCCTGAACCATCACGCGTTGCAGACGCCCCTGGTTCGGGAAGTCGTTGACATAAGACGAACCTAAAGAGGAAGCCAGGGTCGTGCGGATGTCTGAGAACGAAATGCCCTGTGCGGCAGCAGCGGCGCGGTCGATGTCGATTTTCAACTGTGGCGCATCTTCCAGACCGCTGGCACGGACGGTGCTCGGGTCAAACAGGCCGCTTTCGCGCATTTTGCCGATCAATTCGTTGCGCTTCGCCAGCAATGCGGCATGACCGGTGTTGTTGCGGTCTTGCAGGTTGATGGTCAGACCCGAGCCGTTACCCAATTCCATAATTGGAGGAGGCGTAATAGCGATACCGAAACCGTCTTTAAGCGTACCCATCATCATACCGGTCAACTTGTTTGAAATAGACGTTGCATCGCTGCCCGGAGTTTTACGCTCATTCCAGTCTTTAAGTATGGCAAAACCCATAGCCATATTTTGACCGCTGCCCGAAAAGCTGAAACCGGAAACAGTAATGATATTTTCAATTTCAGGAATGCTTTTCGCCAACTGGGTAACTTGCGCCAGCGTCGCATCGGTACGCTCTTTGGTCGCACCCGCGGGCAGTTGCACGCTGACCATGACGAAGCCTTGGTCTTCGGTCGGCAAGAAAGAAGTCGGCAAACGCATAAACAGGAATATGCCGACAGCCGCCAAACCGATGTAAACAACCATCATGCGCAAAGTCTTACGCAAGACTTTAGCAACCCAGCCTTCGTAGCCGTGTGTCCAATTGTCGAATTTTTTATTGAACCAGCCGAAAAAGCCCCTCTTCTCTTGATGATGCCCTTTCAGAATCTGCTTGAGCATGGTGGCGCACAATGCCGGCGTCAGCGTCAGTGCAAGGAATGCGGAGAATGCAATCGCCGCCGCCATGGTTAAAGCGAACTGTTTGTAAATATTACCGGTCGCGCCGCTGAACATTGCCAAAGGTACGAATACGGAAATCAGGACGGCGGTAATACCGATCACCGCGCCGGAAATCTGACCCATTGCTTTTTTGGTGGCTTCTTTAGGCGGCAAACCTTCCGTCGCCATAATGCGCTCGACATTTTCGACGACCACAATCGCATCGTCGACCACGATACCGATGACCAACACCATCGCAAACATGGTCAATACGTTAATCGACATGCCCATATAAGAGATGAAGGCAAAACCGCCCAACAGCGAAATCGGCACGACAATAGTCGGAATCAGCGTATAGCGGATGTTTTGCAGGAAGAGGAACATCACCACAAACACCAGAAAAACTGCTTCTCCCAGTGTACTCACTACTTTCTGAATCGAAATCTTAACGAATTTGGAAGTATCGTAAGGCGTTTTCCAGCTCATACCCTGCGGGAAGTATTTTTGCAGGGTCGCCATTTTTTCCTTCACTGCGGTGGCGGTTGCCAAAGCGTTACCACTGTTGGACAACATCACCGCCATACCGGTGGTGTTCACACCGTTCAGGCGGGTGGAAGAAGAATAGTCTTCCATACCCAAGCTGACTTTCGCCACATCTTTCAGATAGACATTCGAACCGTCGGTATGGGATACCAAAATGATGTTGCCGAACTCTTCAGCCGTACTCAATTGACCTTGCGCCGTAACGGTCGCCGAAATGGTCTGACCTTCAGCCGCAGGCAAGGCACCGATGGAGCCTGCCGAAATTTGGATGTTTTGTGTCGCAAGCGCATTGGTCACCGTAGCAAAAGACAGGTTGTAGTTTTGCAGTTTTTTCGGATCAACCCAAATACGCATGGCGCGTTGCGCACCGAACAACTGAACCTTGCCCACCCCGTCGATACGTTGCAGTTCCGGAACGATATTGCGCTGCGCGTAGTCGTTCATTTCCTCAGTGGACTGTACGTCTGACGAGAGCATCACAATCATCAGGAAGTTTTCACGCGCCTTGGATACGGTAACGCCGTACTGTTGCACGGTAGCCGGCAGGGTATTCAATACTTCGGAAAGTTTGTTCTGTACCTCCACCTGCGCCAAATCCTCGTTGGTTTCAGGCGTAAACGTCAAACTGACCGTACCCGAACCACTGGAGTTGGCAGAAGTGCTCATATAGTCCAAACCTTCCACACCGTTCATACTGCGTTCGATAACGGCAAGCACGCTGTCTTCCATCACCTGCGCGGACGCACCCGGATAAGTAGCAGTCAGCGTAATGGTCGGAGCGGCAACGGACGGATATTGGGAAACCGGCAAACTCCTAATGCCGATAATACCCAATGCGATAATAAAAATCGCAATGACCCATGCAAAGATGGGGCGGTCGATAAAAAACTTAGCCATGGATGCCTTCCTTATTTAGCTGCGGATGCCGGTTTGGCTTCAGAGGTCGTCTGAACGTCTTTTTTTGCTTCGGAAGCAGCTTTTGGAGTGGCTCCGGCAGCAGGGGCAGCAGCCTTTTCGGGAGGCGTCCATTCTTTAGGCGTCACCTTTTTCGCACCACTCATGGCGGCGATGCTGGTGCCGTCCACGATCACTTTGTCGCCGTCGTTCAGACCCGCAGTGATAATCCAGTTGGTTCCTTGCTGCTGGGCGATGGTTACTTCACGCGGCTCCATTTCGCCTGTGGCGTTCACAATCATCACGGTATCTTTCGTACCGCGCGTTACTGCCTGCTGCGGTACGACAAAAGCGTTGTCGGCAGCCACTTGTTCCATCAGGACGCGCACATAAAGACCTGACATCAAAATGTTTTTGTCGTTCGGCACGGAGGCGCGCAGCGTGATTTGTCCGGTCGATTCGTTAACAGACGGATCGGAGAACAGCAAACGGCCTTTGTGTGGATAAATTTCGCCGTTGTCGAACTTGATGCCCACTTCAATCGCGCCGTCCACGCCTGACAGCTTGCCCTCGGCAACCTGTTGGCGCAGCTTCATCACTTCGGTCGCAGATTGAGTGATGTTCACATACATAGGATTGGTTTGTCGGATGGTCGCCAGTACGGTTGTATCGCCTGCGTTCAGCAGCGTACCTTCGGATACTTTGGACTGCCCGATGAAACCTGAAATCGGTGCGGTAATGCGCGCCCTGTTCAGATTGATACCGGCAGATTTAATCGCCGCCTGAGCCGCTTTGACGCTCGCCTCGGCAGAACGTTTCGCCGTTACCGCCGCATCGTAATCCTGTTTACTGATGGCATCAGCGGCAACCAGCGGCTTGTAACGCGCCAAGTCGGCATTGGCTTTGGCAAGGGTCGCCTGCGCGCCTGCCAATTGGGCGCGCGAGTTTTCCAGATCAGCTTGATAGGTGGAACTGTCGATTTGATAAAGCGGCTGTCCGGCGCGGACATAGCTGCCCTCTTGGAACAGGCGTTTTTGGATGATGCCGCCTACTTGGGCGCGGACATCCGCCGTACGCAGCGACTCCAAACGGCCCGGCAACTCGGTCGTCAGCGCGACGGTTTCAGGATGGACGGTAACGACACCGACCACAGGGGGCGGAGCTTCTTTTTGCGCAGCTGCCTGCTGCCCTTTTCCATCTTTTGCACCTTGCGTCGCATCGGAGCCTTTGTTACACGCTGAAAGAGCCAACGCAGTAGCGGCAGCGATTGCCGCCATGCGCATCACCTTAGAAGCATAAGAAGCCATTACATTTCCTATCTGTATAATTGTTATGAGGTTTTACCCTATACTTTGTCATCAGAGCCGATTTTTGGTTCCGAAACAACAATAACCTGCCTCAATATCCGGAGCAGGTCGTCTGAAAAATTATTTTATACTTGAGAGCCAATCTCAATTACGAGTGCCATTATACATACATGCTTGCATGGATACAAAGTATTTTTTATAATCCCCGACATTCCATTCACTTGAAACAGGCATCATGCGGAAAACCAAAACCGAAGCCCTTAAAACCAAAGAGCATTTAATGCTCGCCGCGCTGGAAACCTTCTACCAAAAAGGCATTGCGCGCACTTCCCTCAACAAAATCGCCCAAGCCGCCGGCGTCACGCGCGGCGCACTGTATTGGCATTTCAAAAACAAAGAAGACTTGTTCGACGCCCTCTTCCAGCGTATTTGCGACGACATCGAAAACTGTATGCAGCAGGACGCGACCGATAGCGATGAACAAGAGTGGCCGCTTTTCCGCCGCACCTTGATGCACTTTTTCACGCGCCTGCAAACCAACGACATCCACTATAAATTCCACAGTATCCTGTTTTTAAAATGCGAACATACCGAGCAGAACGCCGCCGTCATCGACATTGCGGATAAACATCAATCGATTTGGCGCGAGAAAATTACCGAAGTCCTGACCAAATCCATTGCCCAACATGCCTTATCCGAAGATTTGGATACCGACATGGCGGTCATCTTCATCAAATCGATGCTGGACGGTCTGATTTGGCGTTGGCTCTCGTCCGACAAAAGTTTCGACCTTGCCCAAACCGCACCGCGCATGATTGACATCCTCTTGGACAATCTGAAAAGCCACCCGCAACTGCGTAAGCAAAAATAACGGACTGCATACAAAAAGGTCGTCTGAAAACAAGCACCACACGTTTTCAGACGACCTATTCTCTGCCTCAGCAGGCGTTATATATTATGAATCAACCTGATAGACAAACAACGCCCGAACAATCCCTGCTTAACAAAAACGTCGTCTGAAAACCCTTTTTCAAGTTTTCAGACGACGTTTTCTTATTTTCCTATCAACGCGTTACCGGTTTATATTTAATCCGTTTCGGTTTCGCGCCCTCTTCGCCGAGTCGGCGTTTCTTATCGGCTTCATATTCCTGATAGTTGCCGTCGAAGAACACCCATTTCGAATCGCCTT
>ERZ1023282.177-NODE-177-length-35659-cov-4.248596_pt1 | contig 35659 bp, 32 predicted proteins | sample MGYA00521262_ERZ1023282 | MGnify/ENA primary metagenome ERZ1023282 (study PRJEB32759, sample SAMN07749867) | skin metagenome | biome: transportation; feature: city; material: polyester macromolecule | host: Homo sapiens | place: Hong Kong:KT line | collected... | reverse complement strand
GGGTAGCCGGGCAGATCTATCGCGGCCCGGCAGATTTGCCAGGCACTACCAGCGGGCTCAGCGTCCGTCTGCGCCCGCCTGCTTCTGACGCAGCAGCACCCCGCATTCCGTGTGCGGGGTGAACGGGAACTGGTCGAACAGCGCCATGCGCTGGATGGTGTGCGTCTGGCAGAGGGTGTCGAGGTTGGCGCGCAGCGTGTGCGGGTTGTACGAGATGTACACGATGTTCGGGAAACGCTGCAGCAGGGCGAGCGTCGCGTCATCGACCCCGGCGCGCGGCGGGTCCACCAGCACGGTGGAGAAATCGTGGTCGGCCAGCGAGATCTCCTGTTCGCGCAGGCGGCGGAAGCTGCGCTCACCCTGCATGGCCTGCGTGTACTCCTCGGCCGACAGGCGCGCGATGCGCACGTTGGGCCGTGCGTTGGCCTGAATGTTCCATTGCGCGGCGGCTACCGAGGTTTTGGAAACTTCTGTGGCCAGCACGCGGCGGAAACGGCGTGATAGGGGCAGGGTGAAGTTGCCGTTGCCGCAATAGAGTTCCAGCAGGTCGCGCGGCGGGGTGCAGGCTGCTTTTTCGGCTTGGGCACATGCCCATTCGAGCATTTTTTCGCAAACGCGCGCATTTGGCTGTGTGAAGCCGCCTTCCAGCTGGCGGTATCGGTAGGTCTGCCCGCAGACGGTCAGTGCTTCGGTAACGTAGTCTTCGCGCAACATGATTTTCTGCCCGCGGCTGCGCCCGATAATGCTAATGCCCAGCGCGTCCTGCAAAGTGCAGGCTGCTTTTTGCCATTCGTCGTCCAAGCGTTTGTGGTAAATCAGCGTTACCAGCATTTCGCCGCTCAACGTGCACAGAAATTCGCATTGGTACAAGCGGTGGCGCAAAACGTCCTGCTGCGACAAAGCGTCCAGCAGCCGCGGCATCAGCGCGTTGATGCGTTCGTGCGCCGGCGGGAACTGCGCCAGCTTGATGAGCGATGCGCTGGACGCTTTGCTGCCCGGCTCGAACATGGCATAGCTCATGGCATCGCCCTCGTGCCAAATGCGGAATTCGGCGCGCATGCGGTAACCTTGTTCGGCGGAAGCGAATACTTCGATTTCGGGTGCGCCGAACGGGGCAAGCAATGTGTGCAGGCGTTGGATTTTGGCGTTCAGTTGAGTGTTGTATGCAGCGGAAGACATGGCGGTTTGCGGTGGGTAAAAGGGCTTATTATAGCGAAAATCGGGTATAATCCAATCGAAATGACGAATTTTCATCAGGAGACGGAATAATGAGTTCGAATGAAAAAGACGCAGGTCTGGTGGCCTATGAACAGGGCGATTTTGCCGCCGCCTTGGCCGAATGGCGCCAGCTGGCGGAACAAGGCAATCTGCAAGCCTGCCACAATATTGCCATCATGTACGAAATGGGGCAGGGCGTGGAAGCCGATTTGGCGCAGGCGCAGCAATGGTGCGAACGTGCGGCGCAAGGCGGCAGCGTGCCGGCACAGGCGCATTTGGGCTATCTGCTGATTCAGCAGCAACAGCCGGAACAGGCGGCGCAGTGGTGGGAAAAAGCCGCAAAAGCGGGCGATGCCGACGCGCAGTTCAGCTTGGGCCAGCTTTATTATTTGGGTCAAGGCGTGGCGAAGGACGACGAGGAAGCCGCCGACTGGTTTGAAGCCGCCGCCCTGCAAAACCACATGGGCGCGCAGTTCAATTTGGGCGTGATGTATGCCAACGGCCAGCGTTACGCCCATGCCAAATACTGGTGGACAAAAGCCGCACAGTCGGGCGACGAACAAGCGCAGGCTGCTTTGAAGCAATTGGCCGACATGGGCGTTTAACCACACACAGGACGATTTATGAATTTGCAACCTTATCCGAAACCGAGCATTACCGAACGCATCAAAATCGCCGCGCATTACCTTTTGCCGCAGCTGCTGCTGACCCAATGTGCAGGCTGGTTGGCGCAAAGGCGCTGGGGCAAAGTAACCCATTTCATCATCGACCGCTTTGCGCGGCATTACCGCGTGAACTGGCAGGAAGCGCAAAAATCCAAACCCGGCGACTATGCCACATTCAACGAATTTTTCACGCGCACGCTCAAAGACGGCGCACGCCCCATCATCGCCGACGAGAACACGCTCTGCCTGCCTGCGGACGGCCGCGTGAGCGAAAGCGGCACGATTGACGACAACCGCCTGTTGCAAGCCAAAGGGCATTTGTTCACGCTGGAAGACTTGCTGGCGGGCGATACCGAATTGGCAGCACAATTCCGCAACGGCACATTTCTGACCACCTACCTTTCGCCGCGCGACTACCACCGCGTGCACATGCCCTGTGCCGGAACGCTGCGCCGCATGATTTATGTGTCGGGCGAACTGTTTTCCGTCAATCCGTTTTTGGCGCAGCACATTCCCAATCTGTTTGCCCGCAACGAGCGTGTGATTTGCGTGTTCGACACGGAATACGGCCCGATGGTGCAGATTCTGGTCGGCGCCACCATCACCGCCAGCATGAGAACCGTGTGGCACGGCGTGGTGAATCCGCCGCGGCAAGACGGCGTGCGCGAGTGGCATTATCCTGCCGACGGAGAAACGGCCGTCCGCCTGGCCAAAGGTGAAGAAATGGGCGCATTCCAGCTTGGCTCCACCGTGGTGAACCTGTTTGCCCCCGGCCGCGTTTCCCTGCACGAACGCTTGCGGGCCGGCGCGGTAACGACAATGGGCGAATGCTTGGGTTGGGCGGCGAAATAACGCAGCCGTGTTAATTTATCCATATAAAATCAACATGAAAAAGCAGCCTGCACTTTGAAATTCGGAGTGCAGGCTGCTTTTGGCAACCTATTCACGTTTTCAATAAACGTTCCCGTTCATCAAGAAAGGAATTCAGATGATCTATCACTGGACCAGTGCACCGTATCTTAAATATGCCAGTTATCTTGGCAAAACAGAAGAAGATGAGGCCGCCATCTCATGGAATAGTCCGGCACTGGGTAAGCCGCTGCCGCCGCTGTCCCAATGGAAAACCCCGACACTGGTGCAGTACATCGGCGACAGACGTATCCGCAAGCCCAGAATCATTGCCGATGCGGTTTCTTCCGCAGGGATTCATCTGATCAGCCAAAAAGCAGCCGATACACTGCACGATATTTGGGACAAACACGCCACCCTGTATCCCGTGCTGCTGGAAGACAAGCCCGAAGAACCTTATTACATGGTGGTGGTACATACCGTGATTGATTGTTTGGATCGGGAGAAATCCATCGGTTATAAGGCACTCGAAGAAACCGAGCGCGGACAAAAAGGCTATTTTGATTTAGTGGACGAATGGGTGATGCGTGAAGAAGAAATCGGAGACAATGAATTGTTCGTGCTTCCCGACAAAAAGACTATTATTTATACCACCGAGGCATTCAAACAGCGGGTGTTGCAGGCGGGTCTGACGGGATTTTGCTTTGTCCGATATTTTTATGACGACAAACCCTTTATCAGCTAACCGAACATGAAAAAGCAGCCTGCACTTGGAAATCCGGAGTGCAGGCTGCTTTTTTATTTTTACTGACGCAGGTTAAACCCGCTGAACCTTGCGGACTTGCGGAATGGTGTGCAGCGCGGCCATAATCGCCTGCAAATGCGCCGCATCGCGCACGTTCAAATTGAAACGGAATTCGATAAAGCCTTCCGTGCCGGCCTGCGATTTGGACAAGGTGTCCACCGAAGCGATATTGCCGCCGGTTTCCGAAATGGCCGCCGCCATGGAAGCCAGCAGCGCGTGGGCATCGGCAGAAGACACCACCACCGCCGCATCGTACATTTTTTCAACGCCGGCTGGCAGGCTTGCCCAATCGGCGTCCAGTTGTTGTTCCGGCTCGGATTTCAGCAGCACGGGGCAGTTTTCGCGGTGGATAATCAGGCCTTGGTCTTTCACCATCACGGCGCGTACCGCATCGCCCGCCACCGGCATGCAACATTTGCCCAAATGCACGCGCGCGGTTTCGCTGCCGTTAATCTGAATCGGGTTGAGCTTCACTTCGCCGCCGTCCAAATGGTTGCCCGCCAGCTCGGCAATCTCCATCGCCACCGCCACCGGCAGGGTCAGCCCCATGCCCACGTTATACAGCACGTCTTCCAGCGTCTGGTCTTTGTTTTGCAGATTGTGCAGGTATTGGTCTTTGAGTTTGTCCGATTGGGCAACTTCTTTCGGTAGCAGGCTGCCCAGGGCCTGGGCCAGCAAGCGTTCGCCCAAGGCGATGGCATCGTTGCGGCTGGTGTTTTTCACATAACTGCGGATGGCGCTGCGGGCGCGGCTGGACACGGCAAAATTCAGCCATGCCGGATTCGGCTTGCCGTTGGGCGATGTGATGATTTCCACCGTGTCGCCCGTTTTCAATTTGGTGCGCAGCGGCACGGGGATGTGGTTCACTTTCGCGCCGATGCAGCGGTTACCGATGTCGGTGTGGATGGCATAGGCAAAGTCGATGGCGCTTGCACCGCGCGGCAAAGTGATGATTTTCCCTTTCGGCGTAACGATATACGCTTCGTTGGGGAACAAATCGACTTTGACGTGTTCCAGGAATTCAAACGCATTGTCGCTGCGTGATTGCAAATCCAAAATATTTTGCAGCCATTGGTTGGTGCGCAGCGTGGTTTCGTCTTCCACGGAATCACCCGCTTTATAAGCCCAGTGGCTGGCCACGCCCACTTCGGCGACTTCGTGCATTTTGCGTGTGCGTATCTGCACTTCAATCGGTAGGTCGTACGGGCCGTTGAGCGTGGTGTGCAATGATTTGTAGCCGTTGGATTTGGGAATGGCGATGTAGTCTTTGAATTTGCCGGGTTTGGGCTGGTACAGGCTGTGCAGCGCGCCCAAAGCGGCATAACAGGCCGGAATGCTGTTCACAATCACACGGAAGCCGTAAATATCCAAAACTTCTTCAAATTTCAGATGCTTGCTTAACATTTTTTGGTGAATGTTGTATAAGTTTTTTTCACGGCCGCGCACTTGCGCTTCAATATTGTGCCCCACCAGGCGCAGGCTGATTTCGCGCAATACGCGGTCGATGACATCGTGGCGGTTCTTTTTGAACGCGGTCATGGCGCGCTGCAACACGGCATAGCGGCGCGGATGCAGGGCTTTGAACGCCAAATCCTGCAATTCGCGGTACACATGGTTCAACCCGAGCCGGTTGGCAATGGGTGCGTACACTTCCAATGTTTCGGTGGCGATGCGCACGCGGCTGCTTTGGCTTTTCGCGCCCAGCGTCCGCATATTGTGCAGCCGGTCGGCCAGCTTGACGATGATGACGCGCACGTCTTTGGTCATGGCTAAAATCAGCTTGCGGAAACTTTCGGCCTGCTGTTCGGCTTTGTTGTCGTATTTCAGGTTTTCCAGTTTGGACAGCCCGTCCACCATTTCGGCGATAGTGTTGCCGAATTGTTCCGCCATTTCGCTTTTGGAAATGTCTGTATCTTCCAGCACATCGTGCATCAGCCCGGCGCACAATGTTTGAATGTCCATGTGCCATTTGGCCAATTCGGTGGCCACGGCAATGGGGTGGGTGATATACGGTTCGCCGCTTTTGCGCGTCTGCCCGTCGTGCGCACGGAAGGCGTAGGCACAGGCTTTTTCCAGCAGGTGGCTTTCTTCGTCGGTGAGATAGCTGGCATGCCGGAACAAAAGCTCGCGCGCAGGTGCAGTAATGGGGTCGTAAGTCAGGGAGGCTGGGATGACGGGCATGGCGGATTCTTTGAACGGGATGGGGCTGGAAAATAGGAAAGTGCAGGCTGCTTTGAACGGTGATTCAAAAGCAGCCTGCACTTTAGCGGATTATCGGTTGCGCGACAGAATATCGACGCCGACTTGGCCGGCTGCAATTTCACGCAATGCGGTAACGGTGGGTTTGTCGTGGCGAATATCGTCCACCAGGGGCGATGTGCCGTTTTCCAGTTGGCGTGCGCGGCGTGCGGCGGCCAGGGTCAAATCGAAATGGTTGGGAATGTGCGGAGTGCAGTCTTCCACAGTAATGCGAGCCATAATGTTTCCTTAGTTGTCCAAAGCAGGCAAAAGCAGCCTGCACCTTAAAAGCGGGAAGAGGCGGCGCGAAGCCTTATCTCTTTTTACGTTAAGCAATGATATTTTAAGTGTTCTGCAACACTTTTTCAATGCTGGCGACATGGTTGCGCTTCAGCAGGCGCGCGGCTTGGAAAATGCACCAAAGCTCTTCTTCCGCCTGTTGCAGGCTGCGGTTGCTCACCACATAATCGAACGTCAGCGCCTGCTGGATTTCATCGACTGCCTCGCTCAAACGGCGGGCAATGACTTCCTCGCTGTCGGTTTGGCGTTGGCGCAGGCGCTGTTCCAGCACAGCCAGGCTGGGCGGCAGTATGAAAATGCTCAATGCTTCGGGCAGGGCTTTGCGGACTTGCTGCGCGCCCTGCACGTCGATTTCCAAAATTACGTCATAGCCCTGTTCGCACATGGATTGCACGCTTTCGTAGCTCGTGCCGTAATAATTGCCGAACACCTGCGCGTGTTCCAAAAACGCGCCTTCGCCCGCCAAGCGGACAAATTCTTCTTCGCTGACAAAATGATAATGCTGCCCGTTCACTTCGCCGGCGCGCGGCGGGCGCGTGGTGTGCGACACGGACACGCGCACGTTCGGGTGCTGCTGCACCAACCGTGATACCAGCGTGGTTTTGCCGGTGCCGGAAGCGGCGGAAATGACAAAAATATTACCTTTGCTCATGGCTGCTCCTTAAATAATTTAAATGGCCGTTTCGCCGGTTTCGCCCGTGCGGATGCGGATAACTTCTTCCACTGGCAGCACGAAAATTTTGCCGTCGCCGATTTTGCCGGAGCGCGCGGCTTCGATAATCGCTTCCACGGTGCGCTCGATTTGATCGTCGGGCAGCACCACTTCAATTTTGACTTTGGGCAGGAAATCCACCGCATATTCCGCACCGCGATACACTTCAGTGTGCCCGCGCTGGCGGCCGAAGCCTTTGACTTCGCTCACCGTCATGCCTGTGATGCCCAGTTCGGTTAAGGCTTCGCGCACGTCGTCCAGTTTGAACGGCTTGATGATGGCTTCTATTTTTTTCACGATACGGCTCCTTTGGTCGGGTTGGTGTGATGTGCAGGCTGCTTGCGAAGATGGGAAAAGCAGCCTGCACGTTAGATTTTACGGGACAACGTTAAGGATTATATTTTATAAATTGATTTTAAATGGTATTTCTGAGTGCAGGCTGCTTTTGGATTTAGGCGCGGTGCAGCAACATGGCGTCGCCATAGCTGAAAAAGCGGTATTCTTGTTCGATGGCGTGCCGATAAATCTCGCGGATGCGTTCGCTGCCGGCAAAGGCGGACACCAGCATCAGCAGCGTGGATTTGGGCAGGTGGAAATTGGTTATCAGGCCGTCAATCACGCGGAACGTGTAGCCCGGCGTGATGAAAATATCGGTGTCGCCCTGACCGGCGTGCAGGCTGCCCGAACGTGCCGCCGACTCGATGGCGCGCAACGACGTGGTGCCCACTGACCAAACGCGGTTGCCGCGTGCTTTGGCGGCTTGGATTTTGGCAACGGTGGCTTCGGGCACGTCAAACCATTCGCTGTGCATTTTGTGTTCGGCGATATTGTCCACGCGCACGGGCTGGAATGTGCCTGCGCCGACATGCAGCGTAACCTCCGCAAATTCTACACCTTTTTGCTGCAATGCGCTCAAAATTTCGTGGGTGAAATGCAGCCCTGCGGTGGGGGCGGCCACGGCACCCTGATATTTGGCATACACGGTTTGGTAGCGCGCGTCGTCGTTGTCGTCGGCGGGGCGCACGATGTAGGGCGGCAGCGGCAGCGCGCCGTATTCTTCCAGCAGCGTATAAACATTGTGCCGGTGGTGGAATTGCAGCTTGAACAGTTCGCCGACGCGTTCGGTCATGGTGGCGTGCAGGCTGCCTTCAAATATCAGCTCGGTGCCGGCTTTGGGTGATTTGGATGATCGGATATGCGCCAGCGCGGTGTGTTCGTCCAGCACGCGCTCAATCAGGGCTTCGATTTTGCCGCCCGTGGCCTTCTGCCCGAACAGCCGTGCCTTCATTACTTTGGTGTTGTTGAACACTAGCACGTCGCCCGTTGCAATATAGTTCGGCAAATCGGGAAAATGCCGGTCTTCAATCGGCTGGTTGTGTTGTGCCACCAACAGGCGGCTGCTGCCGCGCACGGCGGGCGGGTTTTGGGCAATCAGGTGTTCGGGCAGGTGGAAATCGAATTCGGAAATGTGCATGGCGGTATCGGCAAAATAAAACGGATATTATAGACGGTTTTGGCCGATAAAGTGCAGGCTGCTTTCGGGCGGTTGTGTGGCATATTTCCCATTCGTGCGCGCCGTATTGCCGCAAAAACGCGGAACGTGTAGCCTAATCGGTGCAATCGCTATACAATAACGCGATTTTGCCGTAGCGGTGCGCGGATGCCCGCAGCATTCCGTGCGGCGTGTGTGATGAATTGAAATTAATCGTTTAGGAGTATGGTTATGGGTTCTATTCCAGTGACCGGGCAGGGTTCCGGTCCGTATATGTTGATTGCTTTTGCAGTCGGTTTTTGGGGCATTTGGTCGGCCAACCGCGATATGAAGTCTTTGAGCGAGTCGCTAATCATCATCATTATTGCGATTGCCACCAAGGCGTTGATGGAATGGAGCGGCATGCCCGAATTCGACAGCCAGTTGCTGACGATTTGGGGCTTGCTGTATGTTTATCTGGTGGTGATTTTTGAGCTGGTGAACCGTTTCTCCGGCAGCATGGCGGCCAATCTGATTATTTCCGTGGGAGGCGCCATCGGGTATTTCGGCTTGTCGCGCTATCTGTTTTCAGAGGCCGGCATGGCCATGGTGAAAGGCTGGCTCGCTTAATCACCGCTGCACACAAAAAAGCAGCCTGCACTTTGGGAAACTGAAGTGCAGGCTGTTTTTTTCGTTGATGACATGATTAAAACGCTTTGTTCAACTGGATAAATACATCGCGTTTGGTGTAATCGCCGTAAAACGGGTGGTTGCTGCGCGTTTGCTGCCAACGCCACACCAGGCGCGGCATGATGCCCCACCATTGGACTTTGCGGTTCCAAAGCGACACGGCGGCGGAACGTTCGTGGTCGATGCGGATGTAGTTGAACGGGAAATTCGGGCGGTCGTAGGTGCGTTTCGCCCACGACAGATTCACCGATGTGCCGAACTGTGCCGGCCATTGCTGCGTCCAGCCGACACGGACGGCTTGGCGGCGGTAGGCATCGCTGGCGTCTTGTGCGGTTTTGCGCGTCCAGTCCGTACCGAGCGTCCAATACTGCGTGCCGCTGGGCACAAACAACCATGTGGCGGACGCGGTGCGCAGGCGGCCTTCCAAATAGCGGCGGTCATCATAATTCTGTGTGGCGTGCGCGGCAGAAAGCATCAGCTGGTTGCGTGCGGTCAGCCAATATGACCAGTCGATGCCGATGCCCAGTTCGCGCGAATAGCCGTCGCTGCCGAACCAGCGGCGCTCGAAATAGGGCTGCACCACGGTTTCGGAACGGCCTGTCTGATAACCGAATCCGGCTTTCACGCGCACGGCCAAATCGTCGAAACGGTGGTTATCCCAATAGGTTTTGCCGTATAAGTCGGCGCCGTAACGCAGGGTGAAGTGGTCGGCCAGCCATTTTTCGCGCGACACGCTGCCGTAATACGAGATGCCGTGTGCGGATTCGGGCGGATTGAGCGACCATGCGCCGATGATGTAGCGGTCGGGTGTGTTGCCCACGTTTTTGTCGTCCAGATAATTGCCGTTTACTTGAAATTTCCAGTCTTCCCGCGCTTTGATGCTGTTCAGGTAGGTTTGGGCGACTTGGTGGAATTCGGGCGGCAAATCGGTGCGCTGCGCGATTTCTTCAAATGCTTTGGCGGCGGACGGGTAGCGGTAGTCGCTGTGCAGGGTTTGCGCCAGCGACATTTGCGCCACGGGCATATCGGGCTGCTTGTCCAAGGCAAAGCGGAATTTTTCGATGGCTTGGGCATAATGGCCGTCCGCGCGCGCAATCATGGCTTCGGACAGTGCAATCGGCACTTCTTCGTTGCCGTCGGGCAGGCGGCGGTACAAGGGCAGCAGCAGGCGCACGGCAGGCGTGTTGTTGGCGGCGATGGCCGAATAAAATGCCTGTTTCAAAAGTGCAGGCTGCTTTTGCAGTTCTTCCGATGAAATGGTCAGGCTGCCGGATTCGCTTTGTTGCGGCGGTTCGGGTGGTGCGGGCACGTCTGCGGGCGGCTGTTTGTCGAAGTGCTCTTCCGGTGCGGTGAGCGACTGTTCCACTTTGGGCGGCAACGGGGCAGCCTGCACTTGTGCGGCGAATAGGGCGGGCAGCAGCCAGAAAATAGGGCGGATGTTCATAAAGCGTTGGTTTGGGGTGGTTGCGGGTAATACAAAACCTGCCTGCCGCGATGGGGCAAGCAGGTTCAGGTACTCAATTAAACGGTGCGATTATAGCACAGCGGATAGAGCGGAACCTTATTGCTTGTTGCCGCTGAACACGCCGAAGCCGCTGTCGCTCCATTTGCTGGTGCTGCCGTCCGAATATTGGTATTTGCCAGCAATTGCGGCTGCACCCGCGCCATAGAAGCCGCCTTCAATGCTGCGGTCGGAGCCGGTGCCGGAGAACGTATTACCGTTGATGTTGGCAGTGAATATTTTCGAGCGCATATAGTTGTTGTCGCCCGAATTAATCGTTACCGACAGGTTGCGGTTGGCAAAATCGGCCTGCGCGGTGAAGCTGCCTCGAGTAAATATATAGCCCGGATCGACATTCACCAAATTGCCGTTTTCATGCCGCGCCACGCGCTCGCGGAAGTGCAACACTTTGCCGCTGTAATTGGCGGTGCCGGTCGGGATTTGGTCTTGCGGTGTCAGGTTGCCCTGCACGAACAGCAGGCCTTGGTCTTTGCCGCCCGACATAATCTGCGCCGCACCCGCAATCACATTGCCCGCATTGTTGAACGCATAATAATTCATGCCTTTCTCGAAGCCTTGGTTGGCGGCGGGCAGGGCGATGGAAATGCCGTCCACCACCAAAGTTTGAATGCCTTTGCTGATGGCTTGGTTGGTTTCGGCCATCGGCAGTTTCGCATCGGTCAGTTGCTGCTGCTCAGGCAGTTTGTAATAAGTTGATTCGGTTACTGCGCCGCTGCTTGGCGGAGTCGGCGTTGGGGTTGGCGCAGGTGAAGGAGTGGGTGCAGGGGTGGGGGTATTGCCGCCTGTGCTTGCCTGCGCACCGAATACACCGCTCGATTCGTTGGCTTTTTGCGCATTCAGGCGGTACATACCGGCCAACTGGTCGGCCGCCGCACCGTAGAAGCCGCCGGCAAAGGTTTTCTCTTGTCCCGCCGCGTTGGTGAACGAATTGCCTTGAATCACGCCGTCAAAATGAATGGGCGCACCGGCCAGTTCGGACGCATTCGGACGACCTTGGGTACGGCTGCCCGGATCGCTGATGTCGATACCGATGGTTTTATTGTCGAAGTTCACGCTGGCTTTCACTTTAGTGGCGCGGCCGCTGGTGTACAAATCTTCCGTGTTGGGCGCATTCACACCCCATGACGGGTCGGCGGTCATGAACGGCAGGCCGGCAGTGGCGTCGCTGCTCGGTTTGCCGAAATGCAGGCCGGTACCGTTGTATTCCACCGTGCCGGTTTTCACGGCCACTGTGTCCGCGCCTGCTGCCGTGCCTTGCACGAACAGGCCTTGGCGGATGGCCATCACGCCGGAAGAAGTATCGACCACCGCGCCATAGCGCACGTCGGGCAGAATGTCGCTACTGTGGATGGATTTTGCGGTTTGGTTATTGGACTCTTCGGTTTCGTAGCGTTTTTGGCCGGTGGTGGCGGTGGCGATTCTCACGCCGTTCAGCACTACTTCGTTTTTGCTGCGGCCTTCGGGGTTTTGAATGCTGCCGTATGAGCTTTCATCGGATTGGCGCATGGCATCGGTACTGAGCACGCCGCCGGAAACGCCGCCGGCATTGGGTTTCATGCGGCCGTTGTTGTCTTGGCCGAAGCCTGTGGCTGCGCTTGGTTGGGGCGGTTGCGGCTGTGGTTGCGGTGCAAGCGCCGGAGTGGGCTGCACGTTGGCAGAAGCAGCCTGCGCGTTACGGACATTTGCGCTATTTTTCGCGGCGTTCAATGCAGCGGCGGCCTGTGTTTTCTCGGCTGGCGACAAGGCGGCATCTTGGGCTTTGGTTTCTGCATCAGCGATGGCAGCCTGCAATGCGGCTTTGGCATTGTTGATGGCTTGGTTGGCCGCGGCGGCTTCTGTGGCGGAGATTTTGCCGTCATTGTCGGTATCGTGGTTGCGTGTCAAAGCAGCCTGCACGGCTTGGGCTTTGGTGGCGATATCGGCAATGGCGGTGTCTGCGACTACTTTGGAGGCACTTGGGTTTTGCGGGGCAGGCGGTTGCGGTGCGGGCGCCGGAGTGGGCTGCACGTTGGCGGAAGCAGCCTGCGCGTTACGGACGTCGGTGCTGTTTTTTGCAGTGTTCAATGCAGCGGCGGCCTGTGTTTTCTCGGCAGGCGACAAGGCGGCATCTTGGGCTTTGGTTTCTGCATTGGCAATGGCAGCCTGCAATGCGGCTTTGGCATTGTTAATGGCTTGGTTGGCCGCGGCGGCTTCTGTGGCAGAGATTTTGCCGTCATTATCGGTATCGTGGTTGCGCGTTAAAGCAGCCTGCACGGCTTGTGCTTTGGCGGCGATATCGGCAATGGCGTTATCTGCGGCAGTTTTGGCTGCGCTCGGTGCGGACGGGACGGTCGGGCGGGACTGGGTGCTCGGTTGTCCGCCGCCGCCACCGCCGCCACAAGCGGTCAGCGCCAGGCTGCACGCGATGGCCAAGGCTTTTAAAGTGAAGTTTCCGGTGTTCATTGTTTTCTCCTGTGGGTGGTTGTTTGGGGGTAAATCGGTTTTAAATCGGCAGGTGCAGGCTACTTTTCACGATGATGGCATTATGTTACGGGCATTTCGTCCGGATGTTACGGGCATTTCGTCCGGCCGCAAAAAGCAGCCTGCACATTGGGGATTCAAGTGCAGGCTGCTTTGGAAGGAGGATTCGGAAAGCAGCCTGCATGAGGCATTACCATTTGGCTTCGAGGTTCAGCATATAGTTGCGGCCGGGTGCGGAAAAGCGTTGGATGCCCGCGCCCGTGCTGTTGTCGATACGGTTCACCATGCCGAACTCGCGGATGCTGCGCAGGCTGTCCCATGTGTAGTATTGCTTGTCGAGCACGTTGAACACGCCGGCGCGGATGGTAAAGTGTTTGCCGATTCGGTAATGGCCGATTAAATCGAGCACATAGTAATTGCGCCCGTATTTGGCATACGGCCAGGGGTTGTCCAAATCTTCGTAGCTGTGGACGGTTTCGCTGGGGCGTTTGCGCTGGGTGTAGCTCAAATTGGCCTTAATGCCCCAGTCGCCGCCCGGACGCGTGTAGCCGACACCCAGCACCGCGCTGAACGGGGCGAGGGCGTTAATCGGTGTTTTGCGGCCGGTTTCCTGAACGGAATGCCCTTTCAGGTAGCTGGCGGTGAAGGTGGTGACCATGCCTTTGGGCAGGCCGATGCTGTCCATCTTCCATTCGCCGGACAATTCCAAGCCTTTGATTTGCGCGGCGTCGCGGTTCACGTTTTTCCAAGTGGGCGCATGGTAATCGCGGGCTTGGGTCGCGCCGGTGGCCGGATTGTAGTAGCTGCTTTGTTTCACGCCGATGTAGGCAAAGTCGATAAAGTTGTCGTAATCGGTTTTAAAGCCGGACAGCATGATGTTGCCCAAGCGGCCTTTGCCGGAAATGCCCAGTTCCAGATTGCGGGCGGTTTCGGCTTTCAGGTTTGGGTTGGCTTCCACGGTGAAGTCGGGATGTGGGAAGTTAAACCACATTTCGTCGGTGGTGGGCGCGCGGAAGGCGGTGCTCCATTTGGCCATCACGGTCCAATTGGGCAGGAATTTCCAGTCAATGCCTAAGCTGTAACTGGTGGCGCTGAATTTCGGCGATGCGTTTTCCAAACCGGCCTGCCGCATGGACGTGATGACTTTTTCGCTGGGCAGCGTGCGGTTGTGAATCCAGTCGTGGCGCGCGCCCACGGCCAAGCGAAGGGAATCGCCCAGTTGGAATTGGTTATTCCAGTACACATGCCGTTTGCGGCTTTCCGCTTCCATAAACAGCTCTTCCGCATTGAGCGCGGATGTGGTCACGCGGGTGTTGTAGGCGCGTACCCAGCGCGTGTAGTTGTCGTTTTCGTTGGTGGCTTTGCTCCAACCCAAACCGTAATTCACGTTCCATTTCCAGCGGCCTAAGTCAATGCTTTTTTCGGCGCGCGCGTCTATTTGCTGGGTTCTTTGCACAATGCGGCGCAGCGAGTAATACACTTGCGCGTTCATGCCTTGCTGGGCAAAATCGTTGGGCAAATCCCACGTCATCGTGCTCATCTGGATGTTTTGGCGGTTGTAGTTCAACGTCAGTTTGTCCCACAATCCACTGTTGGCCGTGTGTTCGTATTGCACGCCGGTGCGTTTGATATAGGAAACGTCGTTGCGGTTGCGCTGGGTGGTGAGCGGGCTGCCAGTGAAGTCGGCGGCAAAGAGGTTGGACAACTCCTCGGTTTCACGATCCATGCGGTAATCTTCATACATCCAGTTCAGATAATGCCGCTCGTTGAAGTGATAGCCCAGTTTGATTAAGGTGGATTTGGAGGTGTATTCCTGCGGGTCGGCAAACGCGCGCATTTTGCCGTAGGAACCCCAGTCGGAAATGTGGTTGTTGGCGCGGCTTGGGTCAAACAAGCCTTCGCGGCGCGTGTTGCGGTACTCTTTCACGGAACCGTCGTTTTTGTTTTTGACTTCGTGGCCGGAACGTTTGGTGAACACGAAGCGCGCGTCGAAGCCTTTCAGGTAGCCTGCGGCATCCACGCTGCCGAAGGTGCTGTTGTCGCGGCTGGCGCGGCCGCCTTTCACGGCGAAGTAATACGGTTTGTCGGCATCGACCACGTCGCGCGGCGATTTGGTTTGATAGGCCACCGCGCCGCCCAAGGCACCGCTGCCGGATGTGAGCGAGTCTGCGCCTTTGCGGATGGTGACTTCGGAAATGTTTTCCAGTTCGTTGGCATTGCGGTTGGCGTTGTAGTTGCCGTATGCGCCGAACAGTTCTTGGAAACCTTCGGAAGAGCGGCTTTCCGCCTGTGCCAGGCCGTCAATGGTGATGGCGACGCGGTCTTTGTCCACGCCGCGGATGGTGAAGCCGTTGCTGCTGCCGCGTCCGCCTTCGACGACGGTCACCGCGGGGTCGTAGCGCACCATGTCGCGCATATCCTGCACCATGTGTTCGTCCATCATTCTACGGGTGGTACGGCGCTCGCCCAGTTTTTGCGGCGGTTGGCGCGTGCCGATGACTTTAACGTTTTCTAATTCTGTGCCTTTGTCGGGTTCTGCGGCCCATGTGGGAAACGCTGCGGAAATGAGCATGGGCAGAATGCAGAGTTTGAAAGATGTGTTCATTTTATATATGTTTGATGAGTATGAAAAAATTAATGTGCAGGCTGCTTTTTGGAGGGCAAAGGCGGTATAAAACGGCACCATAAAATCGTATGCGTGCCGTGTTTGCCGACTGTGTTGCAGGCTGCTTTTGAACGTGCAGGCTGCTTTTTACTTACGGGCTGACCAAGTGCGAGGTATCCGTGCTGGTGTCTGCCGCGTTATATTCGCGCCGCGTGCCGCCGAAAGACGCATTCAGCGTGTTGCTGCCGAAGTTCACCGTGCCGCCGATTTCGCCGCCGGAAGGATGCTCCAACGTGCCGCTGTAAAAGCGTTCCTCTTTGGCGAATAAGCCGCCGCTGACTTGGCCGGTATGCCCGCCGGAGCTGGCAGTGCCGCTGAACTGGTTGCCGTTCACGTTCACATCTTGCATCGTAATCGAATCGCCGAAGTCGGCATTGCCGATAATCGTACCGCCCAGTTTGCCCGTGTTGAAGTTCACCGTTAAGAACGAGCCGGTAACGACTTGTCCGGTGTTGTACGGCGAATAACGCGTTTCGTAGCTGGAAGTGACGGCACGGTCGTTTTTCACGCGCAGGCCGACGACTTCATACGTTGCCTTTCCGGTGGGCCGGCCGGCGCTATCAACGCCCTGCAACGTGTCTGTCGGCGCAGGTGTGCCGCCGGCAAAGAGGCTGACAGTTTTGTTGGGCGACATCCATGCGCCGAATTGCATGCTTTTCAAGCGCAGCGCGTTCATGCCGGTGGACGTTTGGTTGGTGCAGCAGGCAATCATTTTGCCGCCGCTGTCCAACGGCTGCATGGGGTGGCTGTTGGGCAGGACACGCGCCGAAGTGCTGGAAGAAGGCATAATCAGCGTGTTGTATGTGCCGAAATCGTAATATTTGCCGTCTGGTGCCTGATACAGGATTTCCTGATTGGTCAGCATCAGGCCGGGAATATAGGGGCTGGGCTTGGTGATGGTGAACGGTTTGACCGAGCCGCCCTGTGTGGCGAACGTGCGCTGTTCGCGGTCGGCGCTGGTGTCTGCCACAACATTGGGCGATGTCGTATCGACAGCCCTCAAAACGGGAATCGGTGCGGCGGTCAGCGGTTCGTTGATGGCGCTGCCGCCGGCGCAGGCGGCCAATGTGGCCAGCGCGAGCAACGATAATGCGGATGATGGAAGGTTCATGGCGTATCTTTCCTGTGTTTGCGCTTTGCAAACCAAATAAATTCAACAATGAAACAAAGAATAATAATAATTATCGATTTCTGGCGGATTATACTGCAAATAATCGTTATAATGAACATTTATTTTTAAATTATTTTAATAAGTGAAAACTATTCGTAAAATTATTTCAGGATTTGTGTTGGGCGTTTCAGTGGGCGCGGCGGCGGAACCTTTGCCGCAAACGGCCGCAGAACAGGCCGGCGAATCGCTGCAACAGCAACCGTGGCTGCAATCTTTGGAGGCGGACGGCGCGGGCGAAAAGCAGCCTGCACCTGAGCGTAAAGGCGCAGCGCCTGTTGTGGTGCGCAATCAGGATTTGCGCGAACACCCCGAACTGTTGGCGGCCATGCTGCGGCAGGCGGTGGATGCGCGCCACGAGCCTTTGCTCGGCGCGCTGCTGCCTACCTATTTGACGTTGCCGCAAGAGCAACAGGACGCGAAACTGCGGCAGCATGCGCAAGCCGAACTGGCACGGCTGCGCGGCGATTATCCCACTGCGACGGCGCATTATCAGGCCGTACAGCGGCAATATCCGGATGATGTGCGTTTGCAGTTGGACACGGCGGCAACGCTGGCGGAAGACCGACAATGGCGCGAGGCGGAGGCATTGTTTGCCCAAGCGGCGCAAACGCCCGAACTGCCCGACACGGTGGCGGAAAACATCCGCCTGTACCGCAACGGAATCCGCCAAAATGCGCAATGGCAGGTTCAGGGCGATGTGCAGTTGTCGTATGACAAAAATATCAATGATGCGCCGCAGGCCTATTGCACGCCTTTGGGCTGCGTTCGCGAACGGCAGGAAAATGCGTGGGGGCTGCGTTACCGCGTGTATGCCGAAAAGAACACGCCGATTCGCGGCCATCACAACCTGCTGTTCCGCATGAATGCGTCTGGGACGACGTATTACCTGTCGCAACGCAGCGCGTATGATTATGCGTTGGCGCGCGCATCGCTGGGCTACCGTTTTCAAGATGCGCGGCAATCACTGGAAATTCTGCCGTTTTATCAGGCGCAATTTTCGGGTAGCCGCCAGTTCCCCGACAAAGCGCCGCGGCAAAAACGCGTGTTGCCGTATATGTTGGGGCATGCTGTCGGGGTGCAGGCTGCTTTTGAACGGCAGCTCGCGCCGAAATGGACGGGTTTCATATCATTGGAAGGAATGCGGCAAGATTTTCGCGAAGCCGAGCGCGCCCGTTATCAAAATGGGACGGCGTGGAATGCGTTTGCCTCGCTGTCATACCGCATCCATCCGCAGCACCTCTTGTTCGCGGGCTACGGCTGGGGCAGCCTGCAACCGGACAACGGTATGGTGGGCGGCCGCGCGAATTCTTCGGGCTATGTGCGGCACAGCGTGCAGGCCGGCTGGCTGGCGCAATGGACGGCTTTGGGCAATCTGAACACGGAAATCCGCGGGCAATACACGCAGCGGCGCTATCGCGGTTCGGCATTGGACACGGCGTTTTTGCGGCGGCCGCAACGCAACAACGAACGTTCGCTGACAGTGGCGCTGTCGTATCCGAAATGGCGTGTGTGGGGCGCTGTGCCGAAGTTGGTGTGGCAGGAAAACCGCATCGACAGCACGCACGATTGGGCCGACCGCAGGCAGCGCAATGTGTGGCTGGAATGGGAAAAGCGGTTTTAGCGGTGTATTGATTTTTAAGACGAAAAAGCAGCCTGCACTCAGATTTTTAAAGTGCAGGCTGCTTTTGTGCCGTAAACGGACAAGGTTTTTTCGCTTGAATGAAAAGATGAAGGGAAAGCAGCCTGCACAAGGGGAAGACCAAGTAGTGCAGGCTGCTTTTTGAATAGCCAGTTTACATTAATTCGGTTTACTGTTCGACAAACGCGCGTTCAATCAAATAATCGCCGCGCACACCGGTTTTGGGCGATGCCACCAAGCCGAAGCTGTCCAAAATGGCGGCGGTATCGCGGTTCATCGGCATGCTGCCGCACAACATGGCGCGGTCGTCTTTCGGGTTCATCGGCGGCAGGCCGATGTCTTTGAAGATTTGGCCGGATTTGAGCAGGTCGGTCAGGCGGCCGTGGTGGATGTAGGGCTCGCGGGAAACGACGGGGTAGTAAATCAGTTTTTCGCGCACCATTTCGCCCAGAAATTCGTGGTTGGGCAAATCTTTGGTGAAATGGTCGTAATAGGCGAGGTCTTCTTTGTGGGGCACGCCGTGCACGAGGATGACTTTTTCAAACTGTTCGTAAATGTCCGGGTCGCGCGTAACGCTCAAAAACGGTGCCAAACCGGTGCCGGTGGAGAGCAGGTACAGGTGTTTGCCGCCTTCGTTGAAGTCGCTGGCAATCAGGGTGCCGGTGGGCTTTTTGCTGATGAGGATGTCGTCGCCGACTTTCAAATGTTGCAGGCGGCTGGTGAGCGGGCCGTCCTGCACTTTGATGCTGAAAAATTCCAGATGTTCTTCCCAGTTCGGGCTGGCGACGCTGTATGCGCGCATCAGGGGTTTGCCGTCCACCATCAGGCCGATCATGACGAACTGGCCGTTTTCAAAGCGCAGGCTTTCGTCGCGGGTGCAGGTGAATGAGAAGTAAGCGTCTGTCCAGTGGTGTACCGACAGGACTTTCTGGGTGTTGTATGCTGCCATTTTTTGCCGATTCCTTATATGAATTGCGTCTTGTTTAGAATAAAGGCACGATTGTAAAGCAAAGCCCCCTGCCAAACAATCTTTACTGCCCATTTTGCTGTTCCGCCGCTTTTTTGCGGCCGCATTTTAAGACCAAATCACTTCGGACGCGGCAGCAGCAGGGCAAAATTTCGCCTTCGTGCAGGAAGGCCAGCGGCGGTTCTGCATAGTCCACCTGTCCGGAAAGCATGACCACGCGGCAGGTGCCGCAATAGCCGTGCCGGCATTGGTAGGCCACATCGTGTCCGGTTTGTTCGAGTGCGTCGAGCAGGTTATGCTGCGGCGGCAAATCGAATGCCATATCCTGTGTTTGAATGCGGAAGGGGTGCAGGCTGCTTTTATTGGGAAATGAGTTTTCCATTGCGGAAGTTCTGCTGCTGCATGATGTTGCCGTTAATGGCGTACACGGTGTATGCGCCGTTGTGCGGATGGGCGCGGAATTCAAACAACTGGTCTTTGGCCAGCGTCATCGGGTCGGTGCGCTTGTTGCCGTTGCCGTAGAAATCCTGCACCACGTAGGTTTGGTCGTTTTGCTTGGCGACCAGTTCGCGGTAGTAGCCGTTTTTCACGGCGCTGTTGGTGGTTTGGCCTTGCGCGTCGAAGAAGGTGATGACTTGGTGTTCGATCACGCGCAGGCCACCGCGGTTTTCGCCGTCGGCAGGGTTTTTCTGCGCCGTGCCGCCTAAGGGGATATTGACCGATGTGCCGATGCCCAGGTGCGAGCCGATTAAGCCGCCCAGACCCAAATTGAGCGACACGCCTTGCCCCGTGCCGTTGGCGCATGCGCCCAATGCCAATGTTGCCGCCGTAACGGCAATGAGAGAGATTTTGTTCATAGCATTTTCCTTATCGAAAATCGAATCTGCAAAAAGCAGCCTGCACTTTGGCAGCGCGTTATTTCCACATTTTCTTAATCACGCCCATGATGGTGCGCGTAATGGCATTGGTGACTTGGCGGTTGATTTGGCTGCCCACGCTGTCGGCCAAATCATAGCCGAGTCCTTGCCCTGATTTTTTGCGTCCGCCCGAAAGTCCGCCCAGAAAGCCTTCCAACAGACCGGGGTTTTCTTCGGCAGGTGCAGGCTGCTTTTTCGCGCTTTCCGCATTGCCATTTGCATTGGAAGCAGCCTGCACTTCTTCGGCGTTGCCTGTGGGCTGCTGCAAGGCTTCAAACGCGGAAAACGAATCCACGGCATCGCGGTAGTGCGGATACAGGCTGTCGGCTTGGAACGCGGCGCTGCGTTCTGCTTCAGGCAAAGGCGCAAGCTGCGATTGCGGCGGCATTATCCACGCGCGCTGCACGATTTGCGGCATGCCCTGTGCGTCCAGGAACGACACCAGCGCCTCGCCCACAGCCAGTTCGCTCACCGCTTCGGCAACGTTCAAATCGGGATTGCTGCGGAATGTGTCGGCGGCGGCTTTCACGGCTTTTTGGTCGCGCGGGGTGAAGGCGCGCAGGGCATGTTGCACGCGGTTGCCCAGTTGCCCTAACACCGTGTCGGGTAGGTCGGTCGGATTTTGCGTGACAAAATATACGCCCACGCCTTTGGAGCGTATCAGCCGCACCGCCTGTTCGACTTGTTCGATTAACACTTTGTTCGCATTGTCGAAAATCAAATGTGCTTCATCGAAAAAGAGCACGAATTTGGGTTGGTCCGGGTCGCCCGTTTCGGGCAGGTTTTCAAACAGTTCCGCCAGAAACCAGAGCATGAACGCGCTATATAGTCGCGGCGAGCGCATGAGTTTTTCCGCATTCAGGATGTTGATGACGCCTTGCCCGTTTTCCGTTTGAATCCAGTCGAGCAAATCCAGCTCCGGTTCACCGAAAAACTGCGCCGCGCCTTCGCTTTCCAGTTGCAGCAGTTGGCGTTGGATGGCGCCGATGCTGGCGGCGGACACATTGCCGTAGGTGGCTCGGTATTCTTTGGCGTGGTCGGACACATATTGCAGCAGCGAACGGAGGTCTTTCAAATCAATCAGATGCCAGCCGTTGTCGTCCGCCACTTTGAATACGAGGTTGAGTACGCCTTCCTGTGTGTCGTTCAGGTTCATCAGCCGTGCCAGCAGCATGGAACCCATTGCCGAAATGCTCACACGCACGGGAATACCGGTGCTGCCGTACACATCCCAAAAGCGCACGGGAAAGCCTTGCAGGTAGTCGTCGGTCAGGCCGTATTGCTGCATCCGTTCGGCGACTTTGCCGCTGTTCTGCCCGGCGCGGCAAATGCCGGACAAATCGCCTTTCACGTCGGCCATGAACACGGGCACGCCCGACTGGCTGAAACTTTCGGCGAGTTTGCGCAGGGTCACGGTTTTGCCCGTGCCGGTCGCGCCGGCGATGAGGCCGTGGCGGTTGGCCATTTTAGCGATGAGTTCGATGGGGCGGTTTTGATGGTCGTGTGCAATCAGGTATTGTGTCATCGTTTGTTTGCTTTCGGTTGCGGGTGCAGGCTGCTTTTGAACCCTTCCAAAGCAGCCTGCACTTGGTGATACGGTGTCGTTGTTATCTGTGCCGTTCAATTCGCCCGCTGGCGGAATCCGTGCATGAAGCGGCGTTCTTCCATATCGGCGCAGGGCGGACGGATATAGCGCACGTTGTCGAAGCCGATTTCCGCTGCTTGCAGATAGCGGTCGCGGTTGTAGTCCAGGCGGAGGAATTCGTTCATGTCGCCCACGTTGAACGCCACTTCCAGATTCGGCGTTTTGGCGTTGCGCCATTCGTACATATCCAGCAACTGGTCGCGGTTGGTGTCGTTGATGAAGATAAACGCCGCGGCAGGCTCTAATTGCGAGCACGCCCAAACCGGCGCGGTTGATAAGGCAAACGCAATGCCCAAACAAACGGTTGCTTTCATGATGCTTCTCCTGCAACAGTCATTTTTTCCAGCCAAATCGAACCGATGTGGTGGCTGTTGCGGTACAGGACATCGTTGGCCACGCCTGCAATATTGCGCAGCATATCGCGCAGGTTGCCTGCAATGGTGATGCCGGAAACCGGATGGCTGATGACGCCGTTTTCCACCCAGAAACCTGCCGCGCCGCGCGAATAATCGCCGGTCAGGATATTCACGCCTTGCCCCATCAGCTCGGTGACCAAAAGGCCCGAACCCATGTCTTTGAGCAGGGCAGCCTGCGTGTCGTGCGTGTGCGTCAAAATCAGGTGGTGCGCACCGCCGGCATTGGCCGTGCTTTGCATGCCGAGCTTGCGGGCGGCGTAGCTGTTCAGGAAATAGCCCTGCACCACGCCTTTTTCTATTACCGAACGCGGATGGGTGGCCACGCCTTCCGCATCAAAATAGCTGCTGTTCAGGCCGCGCGGAATGTGCGGTTCTTCGCGCAAATCCAAATGGGGCGGCAAAATGGTTTTGCCCAAGCTGTCGCACAGGAAGCTGGCCTGGCGGTACAGCGACGGGCCGCTTAATCCGCCGATTAAATGCCCGATAAGGCTGCCCGCAATCGTGGTATCGAACACGACGGGGTATTGTCCGGTGGGCAGGCTGCGGGCATTCAGCCGTCGAACAGCACGTTGCGAAGCGGTGCGGCCGATGTGTTCCGCGCTTTCCAAATCCTGCGGGCGGCAGGCCACGTCAAACCAGTAATCGCGTTCCATGCCGTTACCGCCATCTGCCACGAGGCTGCACGAAATGCTGTGGCGCGTGCCTTTTTGGTGCTGGCAGAAGCCGTGCGTGTTGGCATAAACAAACTGGTAATGCGAAATGCTGAGGTTGGCGCCGTCTGAATTGACGATGCGGCCGTCGGCTTCCAAACCGGCCTGTTCGCACTGCTTGGCAAGGGCAACGGCTTCTTCGCTGCTCAAATTCCATTCGTGGTATTTGTCCAAATCGCCCACGGTTTTGGCCATCAAATCGGCATCCGCCAAACCGGCGTATTCGTCTTCGGCGGTGTATCGTGCAATGTCGCAGGCAGCCTGCACGGTCGCTTCCAGTGCCTGTGGCGACAAATCGGCCGTGCTGGCGCGGCCTTTGCGTTGCCCGAAATAAACGGTGATGTCCAACGATTTGTCCTGCTGGTGCTCGATTTGTTCGATTTCCTGTAAGCGGACGCTTACCGACTGTCCCAGCGATTCGCTCACGTCCACTTCGGCAGAGCTGGCGCCTTTTTGCCGTGCCAGCGCCAAAACGGATTGGGCGGTATCGATAAACTGTGTGCTTGTATGTTGAAACATATTTTTCACCTTCATGAATCGGGCGATATTGTAGCCGTTTTTCGGGCGCGTTGGGCGGATTGGCGGCGGCGGAACTTAAAATTTAATGTAAATTTTGGTATGATTCGGGTTTTACCGACAGTCATCACGCGTGCACGATATGGAAAACCAAGACGAATGGGTCAGCAAAACCCGCAAGAAAAAACAGATGGACGAATTGCAGGATTTGGGCATGGAGCTGACCCGGCTTTCTGCTTCCACGCTGAAGAAAATCGCGCTTCCGGAAGATTTGCACGAAGCCATTAAAGAATACCAAAAAATCACGTCCAACAGTGCGGTGAAACGCCAGCGGCAATACATCGGCCGCCTGATGCGCGATGTCGATCCCGAACCCATCCGCACATTTTTGGCAAAGCTGAAAGGCGAAAACCGCGCGCACAATGCGTTTTTGCAGCGCGTGGAGCAGATGCGCGAACGCCTGCTGGCGAACGATGACGCGTTCACGGCGTTTGTAGCGCAATATCCCCATGCGGATGCGGGCAGCCTGCGCACGCTGATTCGCAATGCGCGCAAAGAGGCTGAACAAAACAAACCGCCGAAAAATTTCCGTGCGCTGTATCAGGAAGTGAAATGGGTGATGGACGCGGAAAACAATGCGCCGGATATTGAGGATTCGGAAGAATGAAACGTGCAGGCTGCTTTTGGAATATTAAGAAGCAGCCTGCATTTTTTGGATTGGGCACTTATCTGTATTCCCGCCACGCTGCAAAAAAAGCAGCCTGCACTTTGGAAAACCGAGATGCAGGCTGCTTTTTGCTTTTTAACGAAACATGGCAGCATGGCGTATCCGATACCGCCATGTTATGCAGTGCAGGCTGCTTTCGGGTTGGCAATCAAATCAGGCAGCCTGCACTTTTCCAGCGGATTTATGCCCGATACCAACCGATGATTCGTTGCGCCGCTTCCACGCATTTGTCTAATTCGTCCACCAGCGCAATCCGCACAAAGCCTTTGCCCGGATTGCCGTTGGCCGTTTCGCGCGCGAAAAAGCGGCCGGGCAGCACCAGCACGCCCGTGTCGCGGTAGAGTTCCTGCGTGAAGCGCAAATCGTCGCCGTCGGGAATGCGCAGCCAGATGTAAAACGAAGCATCGGGCAGGCGCACGTCGAATTTTTGGCGCAGAATCGGCAGCACGCGATCAAACTTCGCCTGATACAGCGCGCGGTTTTCGACAACATGCGCTTCGTCGTTCCACGCGGCAATGCTGGCGCGCTGCACGGGCAGGGACATGGCGCTGCCGTGATAGGTGCGGTAGAGCAGGAAATCTTTCAGCAGCTTGGCATCGCCCGCCACAAAGCCTGAACGCAGGCCCGGCACGTTGGAGCGTTTGGACAGGCTGGTGAACATGACGAGTTTGTCGAAACTGCGGCCGCATGCCAAAGCAGCCTGCAGGCAGCCCAAAGGTTTTTTGCCGTCAAAATAAATTTCCGAATAGCATTCGTCAGACGCGATGATGAAGCCGTATCGGTCTTGCAATTCAAAGAGTTGCTCCCAGTCTTTTTGTTGCAGAACGCTGCCGGTCGGATTGTCGGGCGAGCAGACGAAAAGCAGTCTGCACCGCGCCCAGTCTTCTGCGGCAACGCTGTTCCAATCGGGCAGGAAATTCGGCGCGACGGTATTGGCGAACACGATGTTGCCACCGCCGAGAAGCGTTGCGCCTTCGTAAATCTGATAAAACGGGTTGGGGCTGACCACTACGGGCGCTTCCGCTTCGTTCAACACGGTTTGGACAAAGGAAAACAGGGCTTCGCGGCTGCCGAGCACTGGCAGGATTTCGCTGTCGGGATTGAGCGTGAGCCCGTCATAGCGGCGTTTCAGCCAATCGGCGCAGGCTTGGCGCAGTTCGGGCAGGCCGAGCGTGAGCGGGTATTTGGACAATTCGTCCAGCGATTGCAGCAGCGCATCGCGGATAACGCGCGGGGCAGGGTGCTTCGGTTCGCCGATATACAGCGGGATTTCGGTCAAATGTGCAGGCGGCACAATGCCTTGCACGGCTTCGCGCAGTCGGGCGAACGGATAGGGTTGCAGTTGTTGCAGATGGGGATTCATGGCGCAAATGTGTCGGATAGATAAAAGAAAGGATTTTAGCATGGCTTGCCGGTGCAGGCTGCTTTTGTAGAGAGGCTGGATTGTTTGTCATACGAAACAGCGCGCTGAAAACACAAACATGCAACCCGGCAAGACAATCTTTAATTTCAAATAGGAAATAAACAATGGACATTAGCAATAATACCATTATGCCATTTAAACCCAAAAATAAAGATAAAGAACTAAAAACTGCTATAAAATTTCAGCGGAGGCTTATAGCATCAAAATTTGCATATTTTTATGTCAGATTTTTAGGGATGCTTACTTTTTTGCAGAAATACCATATTATTCATATTGAAAATTTTGATGAATTAATGAGTTGGCTCGGGCTGTTATTTGCTGTACTCACAGTATATAGATTCATTATTGTAATCGGTGCAATGCCCACTTTCCCCAAAAGCCGTAATGGCTTATCATAAAAATAAAAAAGAATCACTCCATTTGCATAACAAGTAGGGTAATCTCTTTGAGGCTTCATTACATTTCAGAAAACCGGCAAAACTCTGGCGTAATCACAGGGTGCTCTCTGCCGGTAATATGTGATAATACATTGTATTAAAATGAAATATATTAACCGCTTATGATGATGAATTTAATGAATAATTGTAAAGGAATAAAATGATTAAGTTTGTGCTGTTTATATATATCTGTGTTTCATTATCGGGGTGCCATCTGGCAACGGATCGTTCTGATTCTATACCTATTAATCCTAAATGGAGAGAACATACTGCTGCACTAGTTGAATTTGGTGTGATTCCAGCTAATTCCAAACAAGACCCCAAATGGACATACTGTACAAATAAACAAGATGGATATATTGCGGAACGTGATTTGGAATTTTCTCAACATATTGATAGAACAACCAATATGAGGTTTGTGGGCTGCGAAGGAGGTCATGCTGTATTGACAAACCGAGATAGGGGATAAAGTAGCCGGGGCCTGCTGAGAGTGCTGCTGATTGAACCACAATCCCAAATTCAGATAATACAGAAAAGGCGACCGATAGATGGAAAATATAAGTTTAAATAGAATTTTTCGTTTCTTATTGTTTATATTTTGTATTTATTTAATGCAACATATAGGATATAACGTTAATTTGAAAAAAAGCACTAGTACAACAGGCATGAAGATTGCAAACGATACATACGAAGACCTTGAAAAAATGGCTATAGAACTCAAGGCACAATCGTTTAATAAGGGGCAGGTCCGATATGCAGAGCAATATCGATGGACGCATGTAAATGGCAGTTTTCTTCTAAAAGAATGTATCGATTATTATGATTTAGAAAAAATTATTGTTCGAACAGGTTTTAAACAAATAGGAGCAGGCAGTTTTTTTTGTAAAGGCGATGTTGTATTCAGTATTAGCAATGCATCTCGGTATGAAAGAGGTTTGCTGTGCGATAAGATTTATTTCGATTATTCATGGGAAGAAAATGAGAACTCAGAAAAAAGAATATGTTGGGAGAAATCAGCCAACCGCACATAAAAAAGCAGCCTGCACTTCAACTTCTGAACGTGCAGGCTGCTTTCGCCGGAAACGGAGAATGGATTATTTACCCATTTTCAGTTTTTGCCACAGCGCCGTGGTTTGGCGTTTCGCTTCGTCCGACATTTGCGGCATCACGAAGCCAGCGGCCATATCTTCCGCAGTTGGGAAAATCGAACGTGTCGCCACCAGTTTCGGATCGATTTTTTCGCGTGCCGGCAGGCTGGCAGGGGCAAAAGTTACCGCCGCCGCATTTTTGGCAGCTACGTCGGGGTCTAACGTGTAGTTGATGTATTTGTGCGCGTTGGCAACGTTTTTCGCATCGGCGGGAATCACCCAAGATTCCACCCAGAAGCCCATGCCTTTCGGTGCCAGCACGTCAATGCCCACGTTGTTTTTCACTTCTTCCGAACGCGCTTTCGCCATGTTCAGGTCGCCGCCGTTACCGGCTACCAGGCAGATGTCGCCGCGTGCCAGTTCGTCAATGTAAGACGCGCTGAAACGTTTCACGTCGGGGCGGATGGCCTGCAACACAGCGGCTGCGGCTTCAATGTCGGCCGGATTGGTACCGCGCGGGTCTTTGCCCAAGTAATTCAGCACCAGCGGGAACATTTCGCTGGGCGTGTCCCACAGCGCGATGCCGCATTGTTTCAGTTTGTTGGTGTATTCGGGTTTGAACAGCAAATCCCAGCCGTTTTCAGGCAGTTTGCCGCCCAGGATTTCTTTGCCTTTGGCGGTAATCGCCAGTGTGTTCACGCCGGAGAAATAGGGCACGGCGTATTGGTTGCCTGGGTCGGCCTGTTCCAGCAGTTTCAGCAGCGCGGGGTCGATGTTTTTGTAGTTCGGAATCAGGTCGCGGTTGATTTTCTGATAAGCACCTGCTTTGATTTGGCGGGGCAGGAATGCGATGCCGGGAACGCCCAAATCGTAGCCGGATTTGCCAGTGAGCATTTTGGCTTCAAGCGTTTCGTTGTTTTCGTACAAATCGTAGGTCAAATCCAGATTGTTGGCTTTTTTGAAGTCTTCAACGGTGCTTTCGTCCACATAGTTCGACCAGTTGTAGATATTCAGCTCGTTGGTTTGCGGCAGGTTGCCCGCCGCTGCGCCGGATGCCACAGGATTTGCCGCATTGTTTGCGGATGTGTTTTCGGCCTGTTGGGAGCAGGCTGCCAAAATCACCAGCACGAGGGTGCTTAACAGGGTTTTCTTCATTCTATTATCTTCTCGTTAAAGATGGTTAAAGAGGGAAACGGGATTGTAAAGCCGGATTTCATAAAAATCAATAGCTAATAAACACGCCCTGCCGTGCGGAAACGGGCGGGATATGCGCAGCTTCGGTTGAATAAATAGTGCAGGCAGGGTAAAATCGCCCATTTGATTTAATAAAACAATCGCATCATGAAAGCAGCTTTTGAAGTGAAATCCACGCGCTTGGAGATGTTGTCCCTGCGCCTGCATACGGCGGATTTGGCGCAGCTATCCCAGTTTTTGCGCAAGAAAAAAGACAAATACCAAGTGCTGGGCGCGCTGCCGTTTGTTTTGGATTTGGACGATTTGACGGATGCCGATGCGGATTTGTCGGCCATCGTGTCGCTGTTGGCGCGGCAGGGAATTGCCGTGATTGCGGCACGGGGTGCGGAACAGCGTTGGGCCGACAAGGTGCAGGCGGCCGGATTGTTTTATTTGTCGCACGAACACAAAAAAGCGGCAGAGGTTGAAATTGACGAACATGAAAAAGCAGCCTGCACCGAACCTACGGAAGATTCCGTAACGGAAGCTGCCACTGATACAACGGATAATGTTGCCGAAACAAAAGCGGAATCTGTCGCAGAAAATAGCGGGCAGGCTGCAGAGGAAAAAAAGCAGCCTGCACCTGCCCAGGACGACCATGCGCCGCGTCCCACGCTGGTCATCAACAGTCCCGTGCGCACGGGGCAGCAGGTATATGCCAAAAACGCGGATTTAATCGTGATGGGCATGGTCAGCGAGGGTGCGGAAGTGATTGCTGACGGCAATATCCATGTGTATGCGCCGTTGCGCGGCCGTGCGCTGGCGGGCGAATCGGGTGATAAAACCGCGCGGATTTTCGTGCAGTCCATGCAGGCGGAATTGGTGTCGGTGGCCGGCATTTACCGTGTATTCGAACAAAACCTGCCGCCGCATCTGCACAAGCATGCGGTGAAAATCGAATTGCAGGAAGACGAGCGCTTGGCGATTTCGGCGATTAACGCCCAGTAATTTATTGATATAAAGGATGTGCAGGCTGCTTTTGCGGCGCGCCGTTTGAAAAAGCAGCCTGCACATGGAAAGTTTTCATTTAACGCAAAGAAAGAAGCACCTTATGGCAAAAATCATTGTAGTCACCTCCGGCAAAGGCGGCGTGGGCAAAACCACCACTTCCGCCAGCATTTCCACAGGCCTGGCCTTGCGCGGCCACAAAACCTGCGTCATCGATTTCGACGTGGGTCTGCGCAATCTGGACTTGATTATGGGCTGTGAACGCCGCGTGGTGTACGATTTGGTCAATGTGATTCAAGGCGAGGCCACGCTGAACCAAGCCTTAATCAAAGACAAACATTGCGACAAACTGTTCATCCTGCCCGCATCGCAAACCCGCGATAAAGATGCGCTGAGCAAAGAAGGCGTGGGCAACGTGCTGAACGGCTTGGATGCCATGGGCTTTGAATTTATCGTGTGCGATTCGCCGGCCGGCATCGAAACCGGTGCCTTGATGGCGCTGTATTATGCGGACGAAGCGATTGTCACCACGAATCCGGAAGTGTCTTCCGTGCGCGACTCCGACCGCATTTTGGGCATTTTGCAAAGCAAATCCAAAAAAGCAGAGCAGGGTGGCACCGTGAAGGAACACCTGCTGATTACACGTTACTCGCCGGAGCGCGTGGAAAAAGGCGAAATGTTGTCGGTACAGGATATTCAGGACATTTTGCGTATTCCGCTCATCGGCGTGATTCCCGAATCGCAAAACGTGTTGCAGGCTTCCAATGCGGGTGCACCCGTTATCCATCAGGAAGATGCGGTTGCCGCGCAGGCCTATCAGGACGTGGTGGCGCGCCTTTTGGGCGAAAACCGCGAAATCCGCTTTTTGGAAGCGGAGAAAAAAGGCTTCTTCCAAAAACTGTTTGGAGGTAAGTAATGTCGCTGCTTGAAAAATTATTGGGGCGCAAGCCGAAGACGGCGGCCGTGGCGCGCGACCGCCTGCAAATCATCATCGCGCAGGAACGTGCCAACCGCGATGCCGCCAACAGCACGCCCGATTATCTGCCCACGTTGCAAAAGGAATTGCTGGAAGTGTTGTCCAAATACGTTAAAATCGAATTGGGCGACATCAATATCACGCATGAGAAACAAGACGGCGTGGATATGCTGGCATTGAACATTACCCTGCCCGAAAACAAAAAAGGGCAGCCTGCACCCGAAGCGGGGAAAACGGATAAGCCATGACGCTGACCGAATTGCGTTACATTGTCGCTGTGGCACAGGAAAAGCATTTCGGTCGTGCGGCGCAGCGTTGCCATGTCAGCCAGCCCACCTTGTCCATCGCCATTAAAAAGTTGGAGGAAGAGCTGGGCGTTTCCCTGTTCGACCGCAGCAGCAGCGAGATTTTGATGACGGAATCGGGCGCGGCCATCGTGTCGCAGGCGCAGCGCGTTTTGGAAGAGGCGGAAGTCATCCGCCACCTTGCCAATGCGGAGCAAAATCAGTTGGAAGGTTCGTTCAGGCTGGGTTTGATTTTCACGGTTGCGCCGTATCTTCTGCCCAGGCTGATTGTGTCGATGCGTCATGTCGCGCCTAAAATGCCGCTGTTCCTGGAAGAAAACTATACCGCCGTGCTGACCGATTTGCTCAAACGCGGCGAATTGGACGCGGTGGTGGTGGCGGAACCTTATACCGAAGCGGGCATTGAAACGATTCCCCTGTATGACGAGCCGTTTTTCGTGATTGTGCCCAAAGGCCATCCGTTTGAAGAACTGGATTCCGTATCAACGGCGGATTTGGCGGAAGAAAACGTGCTGCTGCTGACCGAGGGTAACTGTATGCGCGACCAAGTCCTCGGTTCTTGTACCGAACTGGCGGCAAAGCAAAAAATTGTCGGATTGGTCAATACGCTGCAAGGAAGCTCGCTCAACACCATCCGCCACATGGTGGCCAGCGGCTTGGGCATCAGCGTGCTGCCGTCCACCGGCATTACCGATAACGACCATTTGCTGTTTTCCATCATACCGTTCAGGCAGCCTGCACCTTCGCGCCGCATCGTGCTGGCATACCGCCGCAATTTCGTCCGCCCGCAGGCTGTGGCGGCCATTGCAGATGCGGTGAAGGCATCCAATTTGGCCGGCGTGTCGTTTGTCGGTGAATAAAGTGCAGGCTGCTTTTTTGTTGACGCGAAAGGGAAAATATGAACCCTGTTAAAGAACAAATTTTGCACCAATGCCGCACTACCGGCGTACAGGTAACGCCGCTGCGTGAGCAGGTGTTGGATATGGTGTTGCAGCTGGACGGCGTGATTAAGGCCTACAACGTCCTGGCGCAAATGCAGCGGGACAGCGAAAGTGTCGTTGCGCCGCCCACTGCCTACCGTGCTTTGGATTTCTGGGCGGAGCAGGGCGTGCTGCACAAAGTCCCTGCCGTGAACGGCTATGTGCTGTGCAGCCATGCGCGCCACGAATGCACCGGCCATTGCCATGCCGAACATGCCCATCACCACAGCAGCTTTATTTTGGTATGTACGGAATGCGGCACGGTCGATGAACAAAGCCTGAACGCCGAATGGCTGGCCCTGCGCGAAGGCGTGCAGAAAACGGGGTTCACGTTGAACGAAGACCACGTCGTATTAACCGGCATTTGCCGCAAATGCCGCAGTTAAAGAAGGCTGAATAGCCGTATTGTAAAAGTGCAGGCTGCTTTTTCAGCCGATCCCGCCCATCATGAATCCCACCTCATCTTCCCAAACTTCTTTTATCCGCCGCCCATGGTTCGCCTTCATCAGTTCCATGCGCTTTGCCGTGGCGTTGCTGTCCATTTTGGCCATCGCCTCCATCATCGGCACGGTGGTGCAGCAAAACCAGCCTGCACAAAATTATGTGGTCCAATTCGGCCCTTTCTGGGCGGAAATTTTCCAATTTTTAGGATTGTTCGATGTTTACGCCTCTTCATGGTTCGTACTCATCATGCTGTTTCTGGTGCTGAGCACCGGGCTGTGCGTTTGGCGGAATACCCCGCAATGCCTGCGCGACATGAAATCGTTCCGCCTGAATGCGACGGCGAAATCATTGGCGCACATGAAGCATACGGCGGAATTGCCACGTGAAAACGGCAGCGGCATCACACCGGAAATTGTAGAGAAATATTTGCAGATACAGGGTTTTAAAACCAAATCCGAAACACGGGAAGACGGCAGCGTCATAGTTGCCGCCAAAAAAGGCGCAATGAATAAATGGGGCTATATTTTTGCCCACTTGGCGCTGATTGTGATTTGCATCGGTGGCCTGATTGACAGCAACCTTCTGCTCAAAATCGGCATGCTGACCGGCAGACTGGTGCCCGACAATACCAGCGTTTATGCCCGCGATTTCAAACCCGAAAGCACATTGAGCGACAAAAACCTTTCTTATCGCGGCAATGCCGAAATTGTGGAAGGCCAAACCATCGACCGGACATTTTTGAATGCAGACAAAGGATTGCTGCTGCAAGAGTTGCCGTTTTCCATTGAATTGAAGAAATTTCATATCGATTTTTACGACACGGGCATGCCCAAAGATTTTGCCAGCGACGTGCTGGTTACCGATAAATATACCGGCGAAAAAATGGCCGCCACCCTGCGCGTCAATCATCCGCTGACCGTGAACGGCGTGACCATTTACCAGTCCACTTATGGCGACGGCGGTTCCGATATCCGCTTGAAAAGCTGGGATTTGCGCGGTGCGGGCAAGCCTGCCGAAATTAAGGCCGTTTCGCAGCGCGAATTTCCGCTTGATTTCGGCAACGGCGAACATTACCGGCTGGAATTTGGCGAATTGCGCGTGTTTAACGTGGAAGATTTGAATGCAACGGCGGATAAGCCTGCCGATGCGCGTGCTGTGAACCAGAAGAAATTCCAAAACGTTGGCCCTACGATTACCTACAAACTGCGTGATAAAGCAGGGCAGGCGCGCGAATATATCAGCTATATGCAGCCGTTGCCGCGTGAAGGCGCGCTGTTTTTTGCTACCGGCGAGCGTTCGGATATGAACGAACCGTTCCGTTGGCTGATGCTGCCCGCCGACCCACGCGGCAAACTTGACAGTTTCATGGCGTTCCACGCGATGTTATTGCAGCCTGCAAAACGTCAGCAGATTGTCGAAAAAGCCATTGCCAATGTGGGTGAGCATATCCGTCCGCAGTTCAAATTGGCCGTGGAAAATCTGTTGCAGCAGTTTGCCGAAGGCGGCTATATCGCCATTAACGAGCATATTCAGAAAAACGTGCCGCCTGCCGACCAGCAGAAAACGGGCGAATTCATGTACCAAATCCTGTACAGCACCATGAATATTGCTTTGGACGAGGCTTTGCAGGATGCAGGTTTGCCCAATATTGAAGCAGGCGAAACGCGCAACCGTTTCATTTTAAACAGTTTGGACGGTTACACGGGCTTAACGCGCTTCCAGTCGCCCGTGTTGCTGCAACTAGAAGATTTCAAACAAGTCAATATGTCGGGCTTGCAAATGACCAAATCGCCCGGCGCGACTTTGGTGTATTTGGGTTCGCTGTTTTTGGTGCTGGGCGTGATGTTCATGTTTTACGTCCGCGACAAACGCGCGTGGGTGCTGTTCCCGTCCGGCCATGCCGCAGTCCGTTTTGCCATGTCCTCCAGCCGCAGCGAACGCGATTTAAACCGCGAGTTCCCGAAATATGTGGCGGATTTCACTCGGCTGGCGCAGGATTTTGCAGCATCCGACAATGCACACCACTCCGATTCATAAGAACAACAAAGGTAACAGCATGACTGAACCGACTTCTCATTCTCAAAATTTGGCGCAGCACGAGCTTTTGCGCGAAAAATCATGGCTTAAATCGCTCTCTATTGTCGATTGGCTTTTTGCCGTTCTGATGGCCGCCGTTGCCGCCTTGGCACAAATGAAACTGCCGCACCACATGGATGTTTATGAAATGGTGATTCTGTGGGCGAGTGTGGCGGTGGCAACCGGTTTGGGCTGGTTCTTCAAACCGATGCGTTGGTTTATTGTCGGCGGTGTGCTGGCGGCTTATCTGGCGGTGGGGCTGTATCAGGGCGATATTGCCAATTCCGGCGATAAAGGTAAGTTTTTGTTGAAATATTTGTTGAGCAGCCAATCGGCTATTATGTGGCAGGCTGCATTGACCGTGCTGGCGTTTGCATTGTATTTATTGGCGACGTTATGGGCTTGGCGGCAGGAAAAACAGAATAGATTTCAACGCAATACGCTGTTTTCCATTGCCAGCGGTTTGGCGTGGTCGGCGGCATTTGCAGGTTTTGTCGGTATGCTGGTGCGCTGGCATGAAAGCTATCTGCTGCGTCCCGATGCCGGCCATATTCCGGTTTCCAACCTTTACGAAGTATTCATCTTGTTCTTGGTCATTACGGCGCTGATGTACCTCTATTACGAAGGCCGTTTTGCCGTACAAAAACTGGGTGGCTTTGTCTTCAGCTTTATGGCGATTGTGGTCGGATTTGTCTTGTGGTACAGCGTTTCACGCGAGGCGCATACCATTCAGCCGCTGATTCCTGCTTTGCAGTCTTGGTGGATGAAAATCCACGTTCCGGCCAACTTTATCGGCTACGGCGCATTCTGTATGGCCGCCATGCTCGGCGTGGCCCAGCTTATGGTCATCCGCAGCACCGAAAAAGGCAAAACCAGCCGCCTGCCCGATTCAGCCGCCATTGAAGAAATCATGTACAAAGCCATTGCCGTCGGCTTCCTGTTCTTCACCATCGCCACCATCCTCGGCGCACTGTGGGCAAAAGCCGCGTGGGGCGGTTATTGGAGCTGGGACCCGAAAGAAGTATGGGCACTCGTCGTCTGGCTGAACTACGCCACATGGCTGCACCTGCGGCTGGTTGTCGGCTGGCGCGGCAAAATATTGGCCTGGTGGGCAATTATCGGCCTCTTCATCACCGCCTTCGCCTTTGTCGGCGTCAACATGTTCCTCAGCGGCCTGCACTCCTACGGGGAACTGTAATCCGACAAAAAGGCCGTCTGAAAACGCAGCTATGCAACGTCTGAAGTCTTTAAGACTGACACCGTCCTCATCAGATTTTAAATGCTGTGGAAACATTTTCAGAAGGCCTCCAAACCACACATCCATCAGCACACACCTGCAGCCTGACCCAACAAACACACCATCCTGCTGATAAGGCCGTCTGAAACGAAGTACCGAACAGCGCCGGGCTTCTGCAAAGCTCAAACAGAGTTGGAAGATGCAGAATT